>JAAUXT010099960.1_pt1 | contig 11479 bp, 11 predicted proteins | sample 7278171 | NCBI WGS metagenome assembly JAAUXT01 (sample SAMN14350112, study PRJNA611818) | marine sediment metagenome | isolation source: surface marine sediment (1.8m) | place: French Polynesia: Moorea | collected 2018-08 | reverse complement strand
GGGAGGGGAGGGGAGGGGAGGGGACAAAGGACCGCAGACTGGAAGACAATGCGGAGACGCACGGGGGGACAGAGACAAGACAGACACGCACACACACGCACACACGCACACACACACACAACAGAAACAGACAAGGAGACATACAGACTGAACCCGAGCAAAAAACACTCACAAGCAGGTTGTATCATCTGAACCCTCCTTTTGTTCAGAAACTTTGAACAGTTTACACAACAATTTAAACATTTGTGCTTTTCACACAAAGTTTAAATTCACCACTTCATTATAAATTTGTGCTGCGGACTCAAAAATTGCCACCTATAGTGAACCATTTTCTTGAATGCTGCGCCAGAATTTTTGCCAATTTTTGAGTCCGTGGCAGAGTCTGTCATGTGATCGTTGTGAGGACCAATCAGAGACCTGCAATGGACGTCAGGAGGAAATATTTGTGAAAACCTTGGTGGACCTTTTCTGACCCATAAATTTCGCTGGTGTGAGTGTGTGTGTGTGTATACGTGTGGTGCGCCTTGCCGCACCCGCTGGTGTGTTCAGGTGTGCGTGTTGGTGTGTTTTGCGCTTTGCCGCGCCCCTTGCGGTGTGTGCGTGCGTGTGTGCGTGCGTGTGTGCGTGCGTGTGTGCGTGCGTGCGTGTGTGTGTGCGTGTTTGTGAGATGGACAACGAACAGATGTTGTCTTTCCCAAGGAGGAAACGCTGAGTTCAAATCAACGTTGTGAACAAAGCTGGAACTGAAGCGGGGAAGTCGGGCCCTGCGTTTCCTGGGTAAAACCCTGTCATCTCTGTCCGTCTGGAACACACACACACACACACACACACACACACACACACACACAAACGAGCGTCCATTGCAGTGTCCCTGGTTGCGCACACAAGTGTGTTGTATTAAATACGTGTCTGTGCTGTCACCAGTGCTGTCCACGATTTAATCAAACACTTGCTCCGCGTCTTGCAGGTCGCGACCGTGGCTGCGTCAAAATTAGGGACTTTTAGCTGTTGACCGTCCGTGGCACGTCACCAACTGAAGCAACGTGACACGCGTTATGTGAAAGACTTGTTACACTCGCCACTCACAGGTCAATGTGTGGATAATGGTCTCAATTGTTTTAGAGCAACGTGCCACGTTGTGTGTTGCGGGACCGACAGCTAAAACTCGCTAATTTTGCAATTTTCGCCTCAGATTCTCTTCCAGCTTCGTCTTTTTCTTCTCTTCTTTTTTCTCGTCTTTGAAACTTTGACCCAATTGTTGAATTTCAGAAGAAGTAGGTCAACAAACTGGGTCAACCTGGCACTATCTGAGTAAGTAGGTCAACAAATACAGTGGGGTCACTGTCCAATCTGACAGGCCGGGTTCACGCACTGGAAGCGTCGGACAGCGCGTCTCTTGAGTGACGTCATCACTCACGTCTTGCGCATGCGCGCGACGCGTGGCGCCCTCCAGTGTGAACCCGGATGAGAAACGCGCTGTGCTCCAGTGGCTCCACCACTCGACAGATTCACGACTGTTTCTTGTGGATCCGTTACGTGACAATTCCCCCACCAAAATTCAGAAATTTAGAGGGAACACAAGAGTTCTTTTTTTTGATGTTGGGGTGGACCTTGGTTGACTGGAGAACTGGACCTGGACCCACTGACATGTCCAGTCTCTGCACTCTGTACATTCTGTGCTGACCTGCCTTGAGTGAAAGTTCTTTCTTGGCACCTGGTGTTGTGTGACTGATGGCGACTGTGTCTGAGGCCGTCTGGGTGCGTCGTGCGTTGCGTCGCTATGGAGACCAGAGCGCTGCGTCCCCCTGGTGGACGCGCCACGCCCACAGCGGCGCCGCGCACGACGCCCTCTGGTGAACTCGGGCTGCGTTTACTTTTCTGCGTCTTCTGAAGCAACTCGACGCGTTTGTCTTATTTCTGCACATGTGACCTGATTGGTGTGTCTGCGGAAGGGGCGGCGTGCGAGCCGGGGTGCTGCCTGGGGGGTGCTTGTGGGGTGTGGTGCGTCTGGGGTGTGGGGTGTCTGTGGGGGGTGTGGTGCCTGTGGGGGTGTGGTGCCTGTGGGGTGTGGTGCCTGTGGGGTGTGTGGTGCCCGTGGGGTGTGGGGTGTGTGTGTCGGGGGGGGTGCCTGTGGGGTGTGGTGCCTGTGGGGTGTCTGTGGGGGGTGTGGTGACCATAGGGGTGTGGTGTTGTGGGGGTGTGGTGCCTGTGGGGTGTTTGTGTGTGTGTGGGGGGGGTGCCTTGGGTGTGGTGTGGTGCCTGTGGGGGTGTGGTGCCCATAGGGGTGTGGTGCTGGGGGGTGTGGTGCTGTGGGTGTGGTGCCTGTGGGTGGTGGTGTGCTTGTGTGGTGTCTGTGGGGTGGGGGTGCTGGTGGGGGTGTGGTGCCTGTGTGGGCGTGCGGTGCCTGTTTGTGTGTGAGCTTCTGGGGGTGCTGCCCCTGTGCGTTGGGTCGGGCGTGGTGGCTGTGGGGAGAGGGGCGTGTCGTGGATGTGGCTTGCAACTTGGTGGTCTCCGCATAACCTGCCTGGGAGACTGAGGCTGTACATTGTGTTGACAAGAAGCCACGCAAATTTTCAATGAAACTTACTGAAGACTGTGCTTTTCTGTGACCACGACTGCTGTACATTCTCTCCACACTCGGGTGGTCTTTTCTGATGGACGTGAGCGGTTGAGGCCCGTGTCGCTCCCTCTTGAATTCCTTCGCTTCTCTCTCGCAACACGTGACTCGTTTCTTTGTTTCTCTCACAGCAATCTGTTGAAGCGTCTTGTAAATGTGTGGAACTTGGGCATTTTGCTGGTGCTGTTCAATACGCACTTTGTGTGCGTGTGTGTGTGTTGTGCGCTGCGGTTTGTGGTGCGCTGCGGTGCAATGTGTGGTGTGTGTTGTCCCTGTGCACAGTGACTCGAGCTCACGTGACTTCCGGCTGCCTCAACGCCCCCTCGCGGTCTCCACTAGAGGGAGCTCGGGCCACCGGAAGTGCCAGTTCGTACGTCCGTGCGCGCAGCGTCATCGCGTGATCACGAGCCAATTAGGCGATGGTATGGAGACCCCCAGCGCCCCCTGCTGGTTCCGGTAGCCATGACCCATCGCCTTATGGGCGCTGTCGTGGTGTCCTCTTCAAGCCCAGGGGTGAAGCTGAGGTGAGGGGGGTGGGCGGGCCTTGGCCTTTTGACTCAAAGCGCGTGGTACATGGGCTGCTGTCCATGTGTGTTTTCGGGAGAATGGAGGTTTTCACACTGGCAAGGCGGCATTAGATTTCTTGACTCTGGCGTCAACATTTTGATGCAAGGGCAACAAATTTAACATGACGCCCAATGGTCCTGTCAACTCCTGGCGTTGCGTCAAAATTTCGACGCCGCGTCATCTGTGTGGAAACCCCACAAGGTGGAGTGCGTAGGTTCCTGAGATCCAGCACAAGTACCGAAGTACGAGTAACAGAGGAAGATCAGAAGGCGGGAGGGGGGTCTGAGGGCTCGGATCTTTCCCGACCCCACCCAACAAAATTAGGACCCTGTCTCTCGTTTCTTCCTTTCGACGAGGTCTGCGGAGGTCCGGGGCGGGTCATTAGTCCACGGGCCAAACAATTCAGGAGAACCCCACGATAGACTTGAGTCCCTTCAGTCGGCCTTGTTCAGGAGCGAAGCGTAACCCGTGGCAACGGTAGACAATCGCCGTGTTTTTGTTTCCACAGGAGCTGGACAAGTATCGCGTCAACGTGCACTCCGAAGACCAGCAGCGATTAGTTCTGCAGTTGCTACAGCAACACGAGCAATATGGCGCCCAGCAGAAACAGCCGCAGGAAGGCAGCAGTGGCAGGGCGCCGCCAACGCCACCTATGATCCACGCAGTGCGTTTCCGCGTCCCCAAGGAGCCAGCCAATGAGCAGCCGACGTCCTCCAAACCCAAATCGAAGCTTCTGATTGGCTGGGGGAGCAAGAAGGACAAGGACGCAAAGGAAAAGGCGGGAACTGGAGCCAGGGGGCGTGAGGGTCTGCTGTCCCACTTTCGGTGGCCCAGGTCAAGGTCAGCTGACCGGCTGATGACGTCATCACTGGAGAGAAGTCCCGCAGTGAAACCGGAAGTGAAACAAGCCAAGCGCAGGACGTGGTTTTTCAGTGAAACATCCGTTTGAAACGAAGAAGCGAAAAGTGGACATTTTTTCCTTCGTCTTTTCTCTGAGCGACAAATGACAAACCTTTGTCCAAAAAATTTGCTTGAAGAAATCTCCCAAAGGGGCGGCCCAATTTTGAAGGAACCACACCAAACCAAAGATTTCTTTTTTTTCGGATTCTGTTCTTTGCTAGAGGTTTGCACTCAGCGCAAGCATTATTGTTTTGACAGCTTTGGGCTCTTTTGTTCTTTCCGTAGGGGCGGGCGGGGCGGGGTTGGGTAGGCAGGGCGGGACAGAGCAGGGTGGGCAGGGCGGGACAGAGCAGGGTGGGCAGGGCGGGACGGGGTAGAGCGGGGCGGAGTTGGGCGGGGTGGGACGGGGCTGGTGGCGATGTTCGCTCGAGAAACGTTGCTTTGACAGTCTTCCTTTTCCATTGAGTCGTCTGAGAAACTGAAGGAGAGCTTTTTCATGAAGGAAAACATTCCACGTGACCACGTCCATTTCCGGCGCTTGCTGTGGGTCAACTTCCGGTTCAGAAGAAAATTGTGTGTCGAACTTCCGTTTCCATGTTGGTGGTCTCGTTTTGATTCAGGATTCACTGACTTTAAGAAAGGTGAAAGTTGCCATGGCAACAGAAGAAATGGAAACGGTGGTTCCTATTCAGCAAAATGCTTCGATGTTTTGCTCTCAGGGTCCAAACGCCCTCTGGTTCCAAGCGTTTCAGCCATCTTGTTCACTGATGACGTCACGTGCGTTGCATTTGTTTTTGATGACGTCACTCGTTGCAATTAAAACAAAAAGAAAGACATCCAGCTCAACAGAAGGAAACTCTGGTGCTTCAGGTTGTCATGGTGATTTGTGCCTCGTTTCCACTCGTGCCTCGTTCTCGAATTTGCTCAACGGCGTTCGCGCCTGGAATCCTCCAATCACGTGCCTCGCCTCAACATATCCAGCAGGGAACAAAATGCGCACGTGTGTGGTTCTACACTTCCGAGTTTCTTTGGTGCGCTGTCCCCATAATTTATTCACCCCAAACCTGGTTGAAAATCTCATGAAGTGCCCACCAGCAAAGGTTCAGGTTTTTCCTGAGGGAACAAGCTGCATTTAGCGCGAGGAGGATGTTGGTGCGCATGCGCGCGCGTGCGCGTGCGCGGGTGACTTGTGTTCTCACAGCCTCGTTTTGTAACTTTTGATCACATGGTGCCTCAGTCAGGTCACGTGCAGGGCGGATCCGCCCCTGACCACGTGTTGGTGTGTACTGAACTGTGTCCGTTGCATTCCCTTGGTAATCGTGGATGTTTTTTTGTGTTCTATTGGTTCGTGTGTTGTGGCTGTCGGACTTGAAATATGACACAATATATGATCCATAAATTTTGATCCATAAATTTATGACAGTTTACAGCAACAACTGCTTCTGAAATGGCCAGGTGATGTGATCATGCGTGGTGTATGAGTTGAATTGAGGTGAGTTTGGCTTTATTTTGAGGGGAAACAATGTTTCATTGCGTTTGTATCTGCTGCTGCTGCTGCTGTTGCTGCTGTTGCGATGTGTGGACAGTCTTCGGAGTCCACGGGAAGCGAAAAAAATATTGTGGTCAGGCTCACACTTTGTGCGTCCGTGCACACTGCAATCAACGGGCGCAGCGTCCCTGCACAACGCCCAGGGACGCAGCGTCCGAAAACACGGCAACGGACGCCGAAGCAGCGTTCCGTGGCTTCTGCAGGGACGCTGTGTGAAGCCTGACTGATGCAGCAGTCAGTGTGAACTCCAACTGGTGCAGCAGTTGCATTCGCGTTCCGATGGCCACAGCACGTGTGTTGGGTGAAAACGAAAACTTTGAACATTCAGGCCTGTTTCCTTCACATTGGACGCGCATGCGCTGCGTCTCTGCACTCGTCAATCTGGTGTACAGGGTCGCATCGCAGGGCGCACCCAGTGTGAACCTGGCCTCACTCGTTGTTTGAAGATTGGTGGTCTGATCTGCTGTGTTGTACAGAACTGGTTCTTGTGTCTCAATCTGTATCTTTTTGCGGATTTCTCTGTACATTTCGGTTTTATGTAAATTTGCTTATTCATAATTTATGCAATTTTGTTCCTGCTGTAGCGGGGTGCATATGCAAATGTTTTGATGTTGTGATGGACCCTGATTGGCTACTTCAGGTGTACTATTTTCTGAGGGGGTTTCTGTGAAATTTATTAAGATTTCAACAATGCAACTGTTCTACTTGCGAGCAACACAAACTGTTTCAAAATGCAGGTGCTATATTTTGCAATGTTTAAATATTTTAAATATTTTCAGCAAGAAAATTGCTCAAGTTTTTCAAATTTTGAAAATGCACAAAGTGTGTAAAAGCTGAGGGAAATGCAACTTTTGTGTTGCATTTAAAAATCTGGCGGACTCTGGAACGGATTGGACCGGCCGGACCCCGTCTCACCCTGTGCCCGGACACTCCAAATTTGGAGGGGGAGGGGAGCCACCCCCGTCAAAAAATCCCAGAGAAATGTGCAGCAGAATTGTGGGAGCAAATGATTTCCGGGGGTGAGGAGGGGGTCAGGGTCCGCCGCCCCCTGGATCCGCCAGATACCAAAGCGTTTTGAAATTGTTTGCACACAGCTGATGCTGCAGCTTTGTGTGCAGTGGTTGGAAAAGGTATCACGAGAATCGATTCTCACAGAATCGAATGGTCGATTTTGTAATCGACACCTGAATGACAACGTTACTGGCTCAGTGCTATAGTGTGTGAAGAAAGGTGTGTGTGTGGTGGTGCTCTCTGTCCTGTACAGGAGTTTTCCCGATCCACGTGTGTGTACCATGGTAAGTCCAATAAAGCTCAGATCGAGAGATCGAGAGATCGAGGAATCGAAACTGAAAACTGGTTTCCAGTTTGTTTTGGGAAAGCTGTGATACTGTGGAACCCCGCCCCTTCTCTCTCCCTCCCTGACTTCACCCCTGACCCGCACCCCTCTGGATCCCTCTCCCTCCCGCCCCGGCTCCGCCCCGGAACTCTTCCTTCCTGCCCCGTCTGGCTCCACTTCCTTTCCCTCCATGACACCACCCTGCTTCCCTCTTGCTGGCCCTGCCCTGACCCCCTGGATCCTCCCCACCCTCGCCCCCGCCCCACCTCTTCCCTCTCCCTCCCTGGCCCCGCCCCTGACCCGCACCTGGCTGAGCGAACGCACTCAGGGTCTCAGAGTCACGTCAATGGAGCAGCGTTCAGCGTCTCCCCCCCCCCTCCGGGGCACACGCGCTGTGAAGGCGGGCGAGGCCCCCGAGACACGGCGGGAGGGAGGTGAGGCTCATGCGGGAGGCGATGCGTCGTGCAGCAGGCGCAGCAGCTCTGCAGGCCGAGCGCACAAGGCAATGAAACTTCAGTTGCGCATGTTCTGTGCGAAGCTGATCAGTCAAAGGAAGTGACTCGCTCACTGGCGCAAAGTTGGAGTTCGAAATCAAACTTCAAGCCTGGACACAGTGAAATGATGGTTCAAACCTGAAGCGTGTGTGTGTGTATGTGTGTGAGAGAGAAAGGAAGAGAGAGAGAGAGAGAGAGAGAGAGAGAGAGAGAGAGAGAGAGAGCAAGAGAGAGAGAGAGAAAAGAGTGAGTGAGAGAAAGAGACAGAGAGAGAATGAGAGACAGAGAGAAAGAGACACAGAGAGAATGAGAGACAGAGAGAAAGAGAGAGAGGGAGAGAAAGGAGGGAGAGGGAGATAGAGGGGGAGAGACCAAGAGAGAGTGAGTTCGAGAGACAGGGAAAGATAGAGAGAGAAAGAGAGAGAAAAAATCTGAGTGAGAGAGATATAAAGAGGGAAGATGGGAAGAGAGAAACAGAGCAAGAAAGGGGGGAGAGAGAGGGAATGAGAGACAGACAGAGAGAGAAAGAAAGAAAGAAAGAAAGAACGAAAGAAAGAAAGAAATAATGAAAGAAAGAACGAAAGAATGGGGACTTCGTCCAGCAGCTCTGAAAACAAATGTTCAACTGATCCGACTTCAACGTGGACCTAAAGCAGCAGGAAACAAAGCCTTGAATGACGTGGGTGAAACCATTATTTCGGGGGGGGAGGGGTGGCAAGAAAACCCTGCACTCCCTGGATCCGCCTCTGGCTCCGTCCTCTGCACTGAGATAGTTTCAACATAAACTCCTTCAGAAGCTGAAGTTGTTCCTGATGGCCAATTGGGCGTCACGTGTCCCGTGACGTCACGAGGGATGCAGCCAATGGGCGGGCAGAACGGCTTTGCCTTGAGACGCGTTGTGCGCGTGCGCATCCTCAGCGCTGCGCAGACCGACACACGAGTGGGATGCGGACTGTCTGCTGTGGATAAACCAACCTGAGTCGCAAATCCACATCTTTCCTGCCTCTTTCCACAGAATTTCTACACAGCAAAACAGGAGCAGGTGAGTGAGAGAATTCTTCCTTTTTCCCAAAGTTGAAAGCGTGTTTGAAAAGCTAGAATCTCAGGACTCTTGGTGGGAACGCAACATTTCACTTATGAATGCAAAACTTGTGAGCATTTGTTCCAAAGCGACAAAGACCCCATGTGTGTGTGTGTGTGTGTGTGTGTGTGTGTGTGTGTGTGTGTGTGTGTGCAGGCGTCATGTGTTACCTCGACCTCAGTCTTAGTTCAGTTCTGAGTTTCTGGCTCTGCCGAGCGGTACTTTGTTGGTATCGCACCAGAGACTGCGAAAGAAGTTGAGGTACGAGTACGTCTCCAGGCATCGAACGCAACGTCTCAATGTTTGTCCTGTGTGCAATATCACTGAGTGTTGCAAGAATATTCCTATTTTTCTTGTGGATGGGAAAATCTTGCTTGTTACTGTTCTCTTTCCTCGAGTCGGGTGCAACGTGCGAGGGCTGGTGAAGTAAAGAAAAAAAACTTTGATCCAGTGCGCTGAACCAGTGTGCGTGCGTGTGCGTGTGTATGTGTGTGAAAATGAAACTTGAAATATGGGCTCAGGGTGTCTGATCCTCCCCCGGGGGAAGTCGCAACCCGAGCGGGGGACGCGGACCCTGGATCCGTCGCGCCCCGTCGCACAGCAACGCTCCCACCACTCAAGTGCAATTGTCAGAACGCAACTCAACAAAACTCCCAAACAAACAATGCCGCCCCCGACGCGTTCACACTCAACCAAGACAGAAACTTTCGGGGCGGTTCCACCCCGATACCCTGAGCCCCAGAATTCCTTCCCACTCCACCCCCTGGATCCACCACTCGTTGCTGCGTCCCGCTTTCGTCCCAATTCCCCGCGACGTTGTCATCTTCACGTCACGTTGTCACAGCTGCCTGTCAATCACACAGCTGTTTTCCCGCCAATTCATTGTTTTCCCGCCAAATCATTGTGTTTTCCCGCGAAAAGCACGTGTTTGGAGTTCCTCGCGAGCTGCTAAAGGGTTGATCCAGGGGCGGGAACACTGCAGGCGAGGCAGTGTTTGGCGCGAACAGCTTGAGAACATGGTTCCCCCCAGTCCACACTGGTTGTGTTCTGGACCCACCCTGGGTCCAGCCTGGGATTCTCTCTCACCACGTGTCTTTCCGTCCACACTGGGCCTGCCCTGGAACCACCCTGGGTCTGTTCTCTTTTCGCTCTGGCTCCCAATATGCTATGGACCCACCCTAAGTCAACGTTACACGTTTCCAGGGGTGGTGGGTCCAAGGGCGGTGGTTCCAGGGGTAGTGGTACCAGGGGTGGTGGGTCCAGGGGTGGTGGTTCCAGGGCTGGTGGTACCAGGGGTGGTGGGTCCAGGCGAGGTGGTTCCAGGGCTGGTGGTACCAGGGGTGGTGGGTCCAGGGGTGGTGGTTCCATGGCTGGTGGTTCCAGGGCTGATGGTACCAGGGGTGGTGGTTCCAGTTCCACCAAAGTCCAGCCGCGTGAGCCCTGGACCCAGCTGAGCCCTCTCTGGATCTTCTCTGGCTGCGCCTCTCTGGCCAAGTGAGAGAACAACTGCAGCTGGTGTCGCTTCCATGAGAGGCTCCTCAGCTCCCCTCCGGAGATCCCGGGGCCAAACTGGGCGAGGAGTGTCCGGGAGAGAATGGGCGGCTGAAGCCTTCCGTCCACACCCACAGCCAGACCGTGAGGCGCTTCGTTGGGAGTTTCACCAAAGCGAAAGCACAATTTTTGGCAACCCTTGGTTACGTGCGGCCACGGCACAACTTGCGTGCAATACGAAGTCTGTTTTTGGCGTGGCACTTCCGCTATCAGTTATCCAAAATTGTGAGAAGAAAGTTTTAACCCAAAGCATTTGCGTTTGCGGAAACAGGCTTGCGGAGCAGTTGCTGAAAGTCGCAAGTGCGTTGCATCTCCTTCCATAAAGCGACGCTGCGTCATTGAATTGACGCGCGGGGTGACATGACGCCGCTTGGGTCGGTCAACACGCAAAGCGAATATTTCACACACACACACGCACACACACACACACACACACACACACACACACACACACACACACAAACAGCTTCATGCACGTGTCATCAGACACGCAAAATTTACCGCGACTGGAACAGCAACATTCTTTTGCAGACGCACAAGTAAACGCCATCGGCTGCAACATTCCTCAAAGCGGAAGTCGTTTCTGACCGGAAGTTGCGTACCCGACCGTGTTTCCGGTTCTGCTGCGGCATGGGCTCGCTCAGCGCCCCCTCGCGGTCGCTCCTGTTCCTCGTGCGCTCTCGGCCTCTTCACGACGCCGGATCCAGGTGAGTGCGTTGCTACGCAACCACGCAATGCTTGGGGTTGGTTGGGAGTCCACGTCGCGTCCAGAGACCTCTGGTGGGAAGCGTGACATCCAACCATCCAACACAACTGGGCTTTTTGTGGTATTCTGTCTGTCTGTCTGTCTGTCTGTCTGTCTGTCTGTCTGTCTGTCTCTCTCTCTCTCTCTCTCTCTCTCTCTCCTCTCTCTCCTCTCTCCCCCTCACACACACACACACACACACACACACCGTGTCTCCAGAATGAAGCGTTCGCACGCACTGCTCCACATCCACCTCTTTTTGTGCGAGATAAAAGACTCGGTGCTCAGTCACACCCGCCTGCAGTCATCCTGGGTCTCATCCTGTGATGCGAGCAACGCAATTCACCCGGACTGATGAGATGCAGGTGACCCCGGCGCTCGGTACAGGGTCCCCGGGGAGAGGAGCGGGGAGCGCCGGGGAGAAGAGTGGGAAGAGCCGGGGAGAGGAGTGGGGAGGGCCGGGGAGAGGAGTGGGGATGGCTGGGAAGAGGAGTGGGGATGGCAGGGGAGAGGAGAGGGGAGGGCGGGGGAGAGGAGTGTCGAGAGCGGGGGAGGGGAGTGGTGATCTACGTTGTGATGCGTGGTGGGAACCATCATGTGGGTGGGTGACGTCGGGGGGGGGGGGGGGGGGGGGGGGGG
>JAAUXT010095686.1_pt1 | contig 11479 bp, 8 predicted proteins | sample 7278171 | NCBI WGS metagenome assembly JAAUXT01 (sample SAMN14350112, study PRJNA611818) | marine sediment metagenome | isolation source: surface marine sediment (1.8m) | place: French Polynesia: Moorea | collected 2018-08 | reverse complement strand
CGAGCGCGTTGTCTACACCAGCAGCGTGGCGACCCTGGGGTTGAATGCCGACGGTACACCGGCCCATGAGGAGACACCGGTTCACGTCGGGCATATGATCGGCCATTACAAGCGCTCCAAGTACCTGGCGGAGGAGGTGGTGCGGGGAATGGTCACGGAGCATGGGCTACCGGCGGTCATTGTCAATCCCTCCACACCCCTGGGCCCCGGCGATATCAAACCCACCCCCACGGGACGCATGGTTCTGGATGCCGTGTCCGGGCGTATGCCGGCTTACGTGGACACTGGACTCAACATCGTGCATGTGGATGATGTGGCCCAGGGGCATCTGCTGGCGCTGAAGCATGGCCGTATCGGTGAGCGCTATATCCTGGGAGGCACCGATATGACCTTGAAACAGATCTTGGGGGTCGTGGCGGAGTTTACCGGCACGAAGCCACCGCGATGGAGATTACCCCATAATCTGGTGCTGCCGGTGGCGTATGTCTCGGAGGTTTGGGCGCGTATTACCCTTGGAGGGGAACCGCGGGTGACGGTGGATGGGGTCAAGATGTCCAAGAAGTTCATGTACTTTTCCAGCGATAAAGCGCGCCAGGAACTGCGGTACAGCGCGCGTGCTGCTGAGGAGGCGTTACGGGACGCGGTGCAGTGGTTCGTACAGGATTTCTTCTATAACGGTAAAAAGACCCTGTCGTAGGGTGGGCAACTTGTTGCCCACGCGGTCAAGCTTGGCCCAGGGTAGGATGGGAAGCAATGGCAACTCAGGTATTCATCAGCTACAGCCACAGGGATCAACGTTTTTTCAACGATTTCCTGAAAAAACATCTGCGACCACTGATCGGAGATTTACCCATCGACATCTGGACTGACCAGCGCCTGCAAGCGACGGACGATTGGGATCGGGAGATTCAAAGTGCGCTCAGCTCAGCGAGGGTGGCGGTATTGCTGGTGTCACCTGACTTCTTGAGCTCAGAGTACATCCAAGAGCGCGAAGTTGGCCCGTTGTTGCAGGCTGAACGTGATAAAAGAGTTCGCATTACTTGTCTTTATCTGAAACCATCGGTTGCCACGGACCCGGATTGCTGGCTCAATCGGGCTACCCAGCTTCAGGGACTGAACGACCCTGCAAAGCCCATCGAGAGACTCCGGGGAGATCAACGAAATCAAGCCTATGCCGATGCGGCTGTAAAGCTGAAAAATCTTCTGAAGCCCGGAGGTACAAGACCTCAAAGGTTTGACGATGACCACCGAGAGCTCGTCATCCGGCTATCCCGAAGCGGGAGCCAGCTTATTCGATTCTACCTTAACGAAAATACGGTAATCCCTCAGTGTCACTCGGATTGGCATCCCTTTGGTGTCGCCGAAGCCAATGGTAGAGCACTCTACCAGACATTATTCGGCCCACCGGAGCGTGATCATACCAACACGGTGTTGCAGTGGATCTTTAACCTAACTTCCGACATTGCGCCAAGCCCCAGCCGTCATCCGGTGCGAGTGCGTATTCAAACCGAAGATCCGCTGCTAGCATCTTTGCCCTGGCAATTGACTTCACACGATGACAAACCGCTCGTAGAAGAGGGTTGGACTTTCGAGCTGATCAGCGCCGAGGCAGACTCGACCACTGTATCCTTTCGTAGCGCCACCCTTCGGGCACCATGTCCCGTACTCATGATCGCGCCGGATCTCCCGGGTGGTCCCGACATCGATGAAACCCTCTGCCGCCGGGCCTTCGAGGAGTGTCTGGATCGCGTCTGGAAATTTCGGGACAAGCTTTGGTTTGCCCGCACTCGGCAACAGCTAAAGGACGTTTTCGCTCAGACCAGACCACGTATCATCTACTATCTCGGTGCCGCGGACAACAATGCTGGCGGGCTGATACTTCACCTGGGAAATTCGGCGGAAAGTACAGAACCATGTTCTCTCTCTGATCTGGCCTCACTGTGGCAGAGAACTCCGCCGGAGCTGGTGTTTCTCAACCTCATTACGGATAAGCCCGAGGCCGTAGGTACGTCCGCTGCGTGCCTGACGCCGAGCGTTCCGTTGGTGGTCACTCAGACTGCCCGCACCGTGGAACTTTCGGAAGCACACGGTTGCGCCTTGGCCTGGTTCAACGACCTACTGTCCAGTGGTCCGCGACCGGATCCCATCGCCGCCTTGAATCGTAAGGCTCTTCCCTCCGCCATAGCTTGGACTGCCTATTCGGACTGGAAGACGCAAACGGCGAATGAGCCGCTCCGGGAGCAACTGGTACGTCTGCTGCTGGATCGCAAGCTGCAGCGTTCCCAGGTGCTGAAGGTGGTCAATGAGCTTGTCCGGGATAGCGAACGGCGAGTCTGCTGCGTTTTCGCCTATGGCTGCGAGGGCAATATGATCGATCGCTTTACTGATCAATTGCTGGAGTTCCTGCGACGCAACGCACGAGAGATAGCCCATGTGCGGCGAGTTTCGTTCCCATTCTTGCCTCCGCGTAGCGGCTTCAACATTGAGCAGTTAAGAGAGCGGGTCATTCGGGGTCTGGGTCTGGATTTGTCATCGACAAATACTCTGGACACAGCATTGAGTAAAGCGTTGGCCAAGAGAAAACCGAGGGCTTTGGATAGAGCTCAACCAGTCCTCCTGCTGGACTGGGGTGTACGAGGCACTACGAAGAAAGCAGCCTTGGAAGCCTGGCTCAAATTCTGTTTCGAGCACTTGTGCAGAGCATGTCCCCGGGATATGCGCCTCCTTGTCTGCCTCTGTTTGGAGCGCCCGAAAGAGGCCCACGACACGATCAAAGTTGAGGTGCGAAAACTTCACAATCGATACGTGAGTAAGCAGTTTCATCTGGAGCGCTTGGAGCCGTTGGACGACATTGAGGAAGATGAACTCCTGGAGTTCTTGAGAAGTCGCCATTCCTCGTTCCCTGAAGATGACCCATTGCTAAGGGATTTGCCGTTCCTGATTCAACAAAAAACTGGCGGCAGATTCGAGGAGACTGTGAAGCTCCTGGAACAAGCGGATAAAGAGAGCTGGATTTTGCTCGGCGATAAGCTGCGCAAGACTGTAAGCTCTTCATCCGACGAAGATGATGGGGATTTGGATTTATGAGTTTGGATGGTGATCCTTTTCGACTGGTCCGATGGGAGGACGTTCGCCCCGGTGCACGCACGCACGACAGCGACGCTGCACATAAGCGACTGGATCAACGGACATTACCCGAGGCACTGCAGGGCTTCTACAAGCGTTTGCACGATTTCGAGGCAGCAGCGCCGCGTTTCCAGCTCGACGAAAAACTGGAAACCGCCATCAACATGGCCCTAGCGGTGGGCGCTCCGCTGCTGCTCACCGGCGAGCCCGGTACCGGCAAGACCCAGGTAGCTTACTTTCTCAAGTGGTATTTCGGCACCGAGCTCTACCAGTATCAGGTGCGTTCTACCTCTACCGCCGAGAGCATGAAATACGATTTCGATGCTGTCGCATATCTACAAGCGGCCTACAGACAGGATCGCGAGAAACCACTGGATCGCTCCGACCCCGAGTTCCTGCACAAGCGGGCTCTCTGGCATGCCTACGAGTCCAAGACCATCCCAGTGCTGCTCATTGACGAGATCGACAAGGCACCGCGGGACTTCCCCAACGATTTGCTGCAAGAGCTCGATAAGCACTGGTTCGAGCACCCCTTCAAACCCGAAGCGCCCATCCGCTCCAGCAAACCACCCATTGTTGTCATTACCAGCAACGAAGAGCGGCGGCTACCTGACGCTTTCCTGCGCCGTTGCATCTATCACAACATCGCCCTGGATGAGGATTTGGTTCGTAGGGCGGTGGATTCCCATTTCACCCAGCTTGAGGATGACATCCGTGATGCGGCGCTGGATCGCTTCTGGGTGGTGCGCGACAGAGTTGTGGGTAAGAAGCCTTCCACCGCCGAGCTGCTGGTCTGGCTGGCCATTCTCGGTGTGCGTGGGGTGCGGTCCGAGGAACTGACGGCTGATCGTCCGTTGGCGAAGCTTCCGGCCGTTACGGCGCTGATCAAGGAAAAGACGGATCTGGACCGGCTTGCGGAGAGATTGTGAATCCGCTACGGGCCAATCTGAATGGGTTTTTGGCCGCACTGCATGCCCAGGGGATCCCCATCGGATCCGACGAACTGGCCCGTCTGCGACATGTCCTGAATCTTGAACCATCCCCCTCCTGGGACCGCGAGAGGCTGCACGAACTGCTGGCCTGCACTCTCGCGAAGACACCGGCTCAACGGGAGATCTTCGAGCAGGAGTTCGAGGTGTGGTGCCCCGAAGACAGCATCGATGAAGCGATGGAGGCGCCAGAGGCATCGGCGAAAGCAATCGAACCTCAACCTGCGGAGCCTGGTTTACGGACGGAAGAGGCGCCACCACGGGAGACCGATAACGTGCTGGCGCAAGTACGACCGCCTCCGCAACCGATGGAGTCAGCGAAGCGGAAACGGCGCTGGCCCCGTATGCCGTGGAGTCTCACCCGGCAAGTCTCCAGATTTCTCTGGCCGGTGCTGGGTCTTCTGGCCCTCGGGTGGCTCGGGATCATCGAGGGTGATATTCGCCTTCTTAGCCAACTCTGGCCCATGTTTTTCGGATTCGATCAACCGACTGGTTACTCCGATGCGTTAATGCTCCTTGTGGGGATTGGTGTTTGGGGTCTCAGTGTAGCTTTGGCGTGGCGTTATCGAGAGCATGCGGCTTTTCCTAAAGCCGCGGAGTCCCCCGAAGAAGGCCCCCGCTGGCTCCCTCGGCTCGAGCTGGAAAACACGGGTGCAGTATTGCTCGATACCGACCAACGGCGGGCGCTGGTCTGGGGTGTCGGGCGCTTCGTGGCCGAGGATCTTACCCCGGAACTGGATCTGCCGTGCACCGTGGCGGCGACTGCTCGAGGAGGCGGCATTCCCGAAATCCGCTACCAGCGGGCGATCTATCCCCGGGAAGTGTGGCTGTGGCAGGATGACGCCGTCAGTGATTCGGCGTTGGAACGGCTGGTCAGTGAGCTTGAGACCGACCTCGCCCAAGCAGGGCTACCGGTCCGACGAGGGGTGTTCGCCGAGGTCCCAGACCCGGTACGGTGGCAAGAAGGTGAGGAGTTTTCGCCGTTGGTGCTGGAGGGGCACCGGCAGAATGCGCTGGTGGCCGTGTTGACGGACGGTGTCGGGATGCAGATCGCCAGCGAGGACGCCCTGAACCGACGCCTGTTGCATAACCTGCTGTATCGGTTCGCCGAGTGGTCGCAGCTGGTTTTCGTGGACTTCAGTCATGAGCGGCGGGTGCTGGAGGCAATGCTGCAGCCCCACGGTTTACGTTGTATCGCACCCCGGGATCTGCCGGTGTTTCTGGGTGCGGAACAAGTACTGCCGCCGGAACCTCAGCCCGTCGAGGAGCGCCTGCTCGGCGATTTACGAGCTTGGGCGGCGGCAACCGCCTTGTCGCCGGAACCCGTGAGCGGCCTTGCCTGTGAAGAGCTGCGGCGAGCCCTGGGGCTCGATATCTCGCCTTGGCGCTTCCGGGATCTGGCAAGACACGCTGACGATCTGGGTGGAAGTATCGGCTGGCCGCCGGACCGGCGGACTGAATTACTGAACTGGCTAGCACAGGTTGAGTGTCCCACGTCGGGGGATGAAATTCCCGCGCAAAGCGTATCGGGGAGGGCGCTGGACTACTGGCTAAAGATCTACCGGGATGAGCGGACACGGCGTGAGCAGTGGGACCGGAATAGTGATCGCTTCATGCGTTGGCGCAGAACTCCGGCTGAGCAGCAATGCCTGTTGGAAGAAGCGTTGTTGACGCTGTGGCGTGACCCGAAAACCGCAACGCGAGAGCTTTATCGCCTGTACGGTGTTAATCCGAACAGGGGAGGGCTGCGGGATGAAATTGAGGAACGGCTGGCGCAGTTGGCGCCCCGGGATTTTCGGGGACGGGCCACTAAGTTCCGGGAGGTTGTTTTCCTGCCCTGGGCATGGGGCGATCAGCCAGCCAAGGTATGCCGCATGTTATGGGAGATGGGGTTCGGTCGGAACATTTTGCCAGCTCCAGAGCCGCTTCGTACACCGGGGACGGCGGCATTGGCCTTGGGGTTGGGACTGGGCGTTGCTGGAGCTGTGTTCGTTGCCGTCGGCGGCGTGGTTGGGGTTCTGTTGAGTATAGGAGCGTTGGGATCAGCCGTTCCCCTGGCTCGTCGATTAACAAAGGAAGCAAAGCCACTGCCAGCCGAGCCGGTAGAGCAGATACGCATCGTCGAGGACATTCCGGGCCTGCTGGAGATGATTGAGCTGCCGGGTGGGACGTTTATGATGGGCTCGCCTGATTCGGACGATCAAGCTTATGAAAATGAGAAACCTCAGCATGAAGTCACGGTATCGGATTTTTGCCTCGGGCGCTATCCGGTAACGCGGGCCCTGTATCGGGAGGTCATGGGTGGAGGACCTTCAGAGTGGTCTGACGATGCGGATGACGGGTCGTTGCCAGCTAATTACGTAAGTTGGCGCGACGCCGTACGATTTTGCAATGCACTGTCCAAGAAGCAGGGTCTGCGTCCCTGTTACCGTATCCTCTGGTGGTGGGTAACGTGGGATCGAGAGGCAGATGGTTATTGCCTGCCGACAGAGGCGGAATGGGAATATGCAGTGCGAGCGGGAACAACGACGCGATGGTTTTTCGGTGATGATAGTGTAGAACTGGAGCGTTATGCTTGGTTCGACAAGAATTCGGGCAAACGTGTTCATTCGGTCGGGGAGAATGAGCCTAACCCGTGGGGCTTTCACGACATGGCCGGTAATGTGTGGGAGTGGTGCTGGGACCGGTATTATGGTGATTATGCCGCTGCCCCACTGAGCGATCCGATTGGCCCCGATGGTGGTCGGTACCGCGTGTTGCGGGGTGGCGCCTGCTGGGTCGAGGCCAGGCTCCTGCGGTCCGCGGACCGGTTCAGGAACAGGCCCTGGGACCGGTTCGACGCCGTCTTCGTCGGTTTCCGCGTCGCGCGCGCGCCCCGCCGCCAGCCTTGATCCATCGACCCCTTGACCCCTTAGTCTTTTCCGCGCAAAATTGACAATATTGTCATTTATGTACAAAAAATTGTTAATAAAGTTACATTATTACCAATAATTTGTAATATATTTGACAAAGTAGTGTGGGCAACTTGTTGCCCACGCGGTTATTCGGGGCGACAATCCTTTGGCCCTCTCGCCCGCCAGCGGAAGAGAGATTCAGTTTATGAAATTGACACTTGAGCAAGCGGCGTCTCGGCTGGGTAAATCAGTCCGACAAATACGCTATATGATCAAAGAGGGCCAGCTTCCGGCCGAGAAAGTCGCAGGCCGTTGGTTCATCGATTCGGATGATCTATCCACGGACAGCGTGAGGCAGAAAACCAGCGAGCGTCGGCAGCGTCAGCTGCGAGCGGCCGTCGAGGAGGCGCTCGAAGTGGATACCCCGGAAGAGCGCCAAAAGCGCTACTCGGTATGGGATCTCAAGGCCTTCAAGATCGGTGTCCCGCTTTACCGCGAGACCTGCAAAGCCTTGAGCGAGGAACATCCTGCGGCCACAGCGCTGCGATTTGCCCTCACTGAGCTTTGCCGAGGATGCCACCGCTTCGACCGCGCGGCCAAGGCCGAGGCTTACCGTGCGGCTCGGGACGCCGTCAGCGAAGCGGTGTGCGAGCTGGCACTAGCGGACACGGAGCCTGCTGGCCGGATTCTGCGGGAGCTGGAGCAGGAGATGATGGCAGCTCTGGCGGGCTTGTTGCGGCGTGTGGACCGGCGTCAAGAGCTCCGGGGCAGCGGCGCATGAAAGATCCGGCTCCCCTTTTTTCCGACACCTTTGCCCTGTGCGAATGGCTGCTCGGGAAGCTTGACCATGACCAGAGCACCCTGGCCCGGGCGCTCTGCAACAACGCCCTGCGGCTCCTGACAGCCATTACTCTGGCGCTGAAGGATCGACTGCGGGAAGAGCGCATCGACGAGGCCGACGAGCGCCTCATCGCCTTGCGGCTGCAACTGCGCCTGGCCGCCTCAACGGGGTTGCTCAACGAGCAGCAGGCCCTGTTCGCCCTGGAGAGCGCCGACCGCATAGGGCGCCAGCTCGGCGGTTGGCAACGTTTTCTCGATGAGGCATGATAGCGCTTGGCAGACTCAAAAAACGGCGCTCTGCTTATAGCCCGTGTTGCGGGGTGGCGCCTACTGGAACGAGGCCAGGAACCTGCGGTCCGCGAACCGGAACAGGAACAGGCCCAGGAACCGGAACGACGACGACGGTTTCCGCGTCGCGCGCGCGCCCCGCCGCCAACACGCTGTTCAGTGACACCGTGCAGGTCTGCCAGGGCCGGCCATACTGGCCCGATATCCCGCGCCCGCCTGTTCTGGTAGGCTTCGGCCGAACGTCCGGGCGGGCTTTTAGCCGCGATCGATGCGGTTCGTTCCTCACCACATCCTACCCGCCGAAGACGATTCGGCCGAAATCCTGATTAAGGCCTCGATATGCACACCATCCCCGCGGGCAGTTTTGCCCGCCTGAGCAGCCTGGAATCGCTCTGGCGAGCTTACCTGGCCTGCCGCCGGGGCAAACGTCGCCAACCCCGCATGGCTGCCTTCGACTTCGATGCCGACCGCCACATCTGCGCCCTCCGTCGGGATCTGATTCGCGGCCGCTACCGCCCCGAACCCTGGCGGCTGCGGGTCATCCACGATCCCAAAACCCGGCTCATTGCCGCCCCCGACATCCGCGATCGGGTCGTGCACCGGGCTTTGCTCGACGAAATCGGCCCGCACTATGAGCGCAGCTATATCGAGCACTCCTACACCGGCGGCCTCGGCCGGGGAACGCACCGGGCCGTGCTCCGTTATCTGGGCTGGATGCGCCGTTACCGCTACCGGCTATGCCTGGATATCCGCCATTATTTTCCCTCCATCCATCATCCAACCCTGTGCCGGCTTTTGTTCCGGCGATTGCGGGATGCTGAAACCCAGGCTCTGTTGCGGCAGTTACTGGAAAACGGCGGTGCGGTTTACCGGACTCCGCTGGCGCTGCAGGTGCTCGATCTCGGAGACTTGTCAGCCAATACGGACCGGGGCCTCGCGCTCGGTTCCTATCTCAGCCAGTGGTGTGGCACGTTCTACCTGGACGGTTTGGATCACTTCGTCAAGCGAGAGCTGAAGGTGCAAGCCTACCTGCGTTACATGGATGACAGCGCCTTTTTCAGCAATGATAAGGACGCCCTGGTCAAAGTCCGTACCGTTGTTGCTACTTGGCTGGCGGAAGAGCGGCGGTTGGCACTCAACCCCAAGCGCTGGGATGTTGTGCCCACAACTCATCCCGGCGTGTTTCTAGGTTACCGGATCAGTCGTTCGGGCACATGCCCCAGCCGCAAGCTGCGCCGCTCGATGAAACAACGGTTGCGAAGCGCATCACAGCGGGGTCATGAGCCATTGGTGCGAAGCTTACAATCCTACCGTGGATTGTTACTTTTTTGACAAATTTGACAAAAAACTGTGATTGTAATGACAATTTTGTTATTTAAATGGCAATATTGTCAATTTTGCGCGGAAAAGACTAAGAGGTCAAGGGAACGATGGATCAAGGCTGGCGGCGGGGCGCGCGCGCGACGCGGAAACCGCCGACGACGTCCCGGCCCCTGGGCCTGCTCCCGCGCCGGCGCGCGGACCGCAGGTCCCTGGCCCCGCTCCAGAAGGCGCCACCCCGCAACACGCGGTACTCACCACCATCGGGGCCTACAGGATCGCTCAGCGGGGCAGTGTCATAATCACCATACCAATCCCAGCACCACTCCCACACATTACCAGCCATGTCGTGAAAGCCCCAGGGATTCGGTTCTTTCTCCCCGACCGGATGAACATGACTACCTGAATTCTTTTTGAACCAGGCATAACGTTCCAGCTCCGCCTCATCGTCGCCGCAAAACCATTGTGTCGTCGTCCCCGCTCGTACCGCGTATTCCCACTCCGCCTCCGTCGGCAGCCGGTAACCGTTCCCGTCCCGATCCCACGTCACCTGCTCACCATCGATCCCATAGCATGGCTGTAAACCCTGCTGCTGTGACAAGGCATTGCAGAAGTTAACGACATCAAACCAGCTCAGGTAATTGGCCGGCAGCAAGCCGTCATCTTTATCTCTAGACCATTGCGAAGGGCTTTCATCCATGATCTCCCGGTACAGTGCCCGCGTCACCGGATAGCGCCCGAGACAAAAATCCGACACAGTGACTTCACGCTCAGCCGAACCCATCATAAACGTCCCGCCCGGCAGTTCGATCATCTCCAGCAGATTGGGAATATCCTCGACGACCCGAATCGTTTTAGTTTCCGGCTCCAGCTCCTGCTCGGGTTCCTGCGGGATTTCAGGTACTTTCGGTTTTCTCAGCTCCGCAGGACGTTTCATCACCGGCTCGGCTCCCGCACTCAGCCAGACCGCCACCCCGAGGGGTAGAAGGCAAACGCCAAGCCCGGTCCAACCGCCAATGCCGAACAACGCCGCCAGTCCAACGCTCAGGCCCACCGCCATGCCCATGAGCAGCATCCACCCCGGCGATAAGAGCTCGAGATGGTGTTTCAGGGCGCGCAGTTGGTCGACATTCAACGTTTGTGAGAAATTCGCAATATTAACGCGCATTCAACAATCCCCCATTCTACTCAGGAGCTTTTTCTTCGACTGAGAAGCGTAGCATAGGTCTTGCAGATGGCTCTTTCGTCCAACCGAATAGAATGCTAGATTGCCCCTTACTTGGGAAAAACAGAGGTCTCCATGACAACAGTTACTGTATCGAAAAAGGGACAGATCGTGATCCCGGCAGACATCCGGCGGCGGTTGGGTATTGTTCCTGGATGCCAACTGGATTTCACGCTCGAAGGCAATACTGTTCGGATCAAAGTGAGACGGCCTATCAAACCGACCATACCGGAAGATGGTTACGGAATGCTGATTTGTAACAAGCCGGGAGAAAGGCGGCTAGCCGACTTCGATGTTGCCCGCTGTGCAAGTCCCTGACATGTAGGCGGCCTGTATTTCTATCGCTATGATGAATTTACTCAAACCCTTAGGCGATTTCCAGAAATGTTTGTACCCACTCCGCCTCTTGTAGGGTGGGCAACTTGTTGCCCACGCAGCGAGGGTTTGCGGTTGACATCGCCAGTGAAGTGTCTTCCGACAATGCTCCGGCACCTGTATCGTCCTAGTCCGAAACGAGCACCGAACCCAGACGTCACGGCTTGGCTGACTGACCGCGTGGGCAACAAGTTGCCCACCCTACGGTTGGTAGGATCTTTTTCGGAAACCACCTTAATCGGATCCCAGTCAGGAAATAACAACACAGCCTCACCATCCCAAAATCAACTTACCATTGCCTTTTTCTCTTTCTCGGTCCCCGTCGCATGCGCCTTCATATAATTGATCCCGGCTGCGAAACTCACCCTCCAAGCACCCTGCATCTCTTCGCTGCCTTCATCAAATTCAGGCAGCGTTTCAAT
>JAAUXT010052770.1_pt1 | contig 11480 bp, 12 predicted proteins | sample 7278171 | NCBI WGS metagenome assembly JAAUXT01 (sample SAMN14350112, study PRJNA611818) | marine sediment metagenome | isolation source: surface marine sediment (1.8m) | place: French Polynesia: Moorea | collected 2018-08 | reverse complement strand
TAGGGAGGTTGTCATGGACATTCTTTTGAAACTTGACTGCAAACTACTTTCAAATACCTTTCATATGAGCCATAGATCATGTCTCTATCACAGAAAGAACCTGAGATTTAGCCATTTGATTCTGGTTGCTAGGGAGTTTTGCATCTGGTTGCTAGGGAGGATGCCATGGAGATTCCATTTTTCAAAATTTGAAATATGGATTCAAAGACCTTTCCAACAAGCCCTAGATCAAGTCTATACCTTCAGCAGTTGCTGAGATAGGCCACCAATAACCCTCCACAGGGGGGGGGGGGATGGGACGGGACATCTTCCCCAAAGTGGCATGTATACAAAAATAATTTTCGGCACACTGCTAAGTGCTCTTCCCTAAAGGGACATCACACAATTAGAATGTCCAGAGGCGAGAATGCCCCAATTTCTCAATTTCATTCACATGCAGCTTCGTTTTTGCGACCAACTCTGCAATATCGACACCGATGTGCGGAACGAGCAAAAAAAATATCATTCAAATGTGGTTTGTGTTTTCACACATAGCTTCGAAGGGAGACGAAAGTCGTTCCATTCCTCGTCGATGAGTTTCGACGCATCTCGAAGGTAAACAATTCCTCGATGATGACTCATCTGACTCAGATCTGCCAGCCGCACACTGCGAAGTCCCGAGAATCAGGAATTAGTTGATCTGGCCTGGTTTTCTCGAGTGAAATTATTGCTGCAGCTTCGCAGATGATGCAGCGCAGGTCGTGATTTAGCTGCTGAGATGCTCTCTGTTGAAGTTCTGTTGGAGTCTCAGCCTTCGGTCCCAATTCAAAGGACAAGTTTGAAAGTGATCCACAAATTGCAGGTTGTTGGCTTCGCACGAACTTTCTGCATTCAGATTCATTGAAATCGGTTCTTCTTTGCAGGTCCCTTGCCTCGGACCTGGGGCGCTAAAACTCGAATTGTGATCTCTTTTTCTTCAATCTTTGTGCTGCACGAGAATTAGAATTGCCCCAAGGCACCTGTTGAGTGCGCCCTTCTGGCTCCGAGGACAAGTTTATGAGCAAAAGTGGCTTCGTGAAGTGCCACCATCAGTGAATCGGTGGTTACCTGGTGGGGGACTCATAAAAGAAATTACCACAAGGTTTTTCAACGAGCCAGCAACTCAAAACAAACCAGAAACGAGCAAACGCGAAGAAACGTGTACTGCAGAAAGTAAAGCGTACGCGGCCTAAAATATCCCCTGCATATCTCGCACGTTGCTGTTGCTGGAGAAAACCAGCCTGGAGCTGAAGTTCAAGCAACTGAACCCTCCTATTAACTGCATGGGCCCGGTTCTTCCGCCACAGTGCCCTGACCTGAATTCCAACCCTGCCTAGATTTAGCTCGCCAAAAATAAGTACTGTTACAATCATGGCTGCGGGTGTTCAGTTTTTGTGTGAAATGCAAAGCTAAAATGCAGGTTAATGATATTGTTATTGCTGAAATAATAATTAGGGCAACTACGGTTCGTTCAGTGGGAGTCTTTGTTGTGTGATGTCACCCGTGATGCGATTTACGCAAGGCGGTTTTGCGATTTTACGTCAGATCGAGATCCGGCGTGAATGAATGTCTGCGAAAAGGAATGATGATGTGTGGTGGTTTGAACGTGAACATGTCAGTTATTTTCGCTCTTTCCCTTTCTCCACAATGCACAATCAGTCTTTTGAGTCAGAGCTACAGTCTAGAAACACCAAGCAGTCTCCAAGAAGCAAAACTGTAGATTTCAGGAGAAGGATAAATACCGTAGATTGCCTTACGTCTGCAGGGTCTCCTGGCGTTAGTTGATCCATCTCTCGCCTGTGTACAATCAACGCCGCAATCGAATGTCAATCCAACAATCCAAGAAGCTTCTCCGTATTTCCAATTACTCGTACATGTTGCACAGAACCGGGATGTGCTCCTTCGTACTCGCACGAGTGCTTTTATCCCAAAAGTCACAGGCGCAAAAAATGCTTCGTTAACCTATATCCCTTGCTCTTCTGGCAGGCAAATCCGAAAAAAGTCACAAGAAGCACGAACATAGACATCCACTGTGCTGGCTCAGTTCTTCATCCACTGCGATACTTCGTTCTTAAAATGTTCTTTTCCTCGAGAACTCAAAAGCTCATTTCATCCCAAGTTCCTCTCCCTTGGCACCGGCTCAGAAGCAGCTCACGCCGAGAGAACCTCTGGCCGAAGCCAATAACGATGTTGTGGCTAGTGAATTTTTGCGCGCAGCGTATATCCAATGTACTGCAGCTGTGCTGAGTTCCTTAGGCACGAATGGCCTTTGTGGATTGCAGTGCTTGATCTGAGAATAGATGGGGACCAGCCAAAGTTAACAACACGAACGAGCACTGCAGGAAAAGTGGTGCACGGGGGCTACACACGACTCTTAGGTTCATCAGTGTGTGTAAACATATACTTCTCCAGAAGCAGGGTTTTATCTCCACCACACCTTTATTGTGTCAAAAACGTTTATCCCCCAAAGACCACTCTCAAACATTGGAAAACATCCTCCTCAACGCGAAGGGAACAAAATCTTCACGGTTTCGTGACACTGCGGAGACAACAGCGGTTAGCTGTCGTAGTTTTGACAAGAAAAACATTCCAACGATTGATTCACGACTTTCTCAGCAACAGAATGACGTGTGTTTCAAGATAATATAAACCAGTACTTCGCACAGTGTGATTTTTTTCTCCGCAAGAAGTGGATGGAGCCTCCTGCAAATCACACACCTCCGCCTCCAGGTAGAATCCTCCGAGTTGGTTCTCGTATGATCCACGGCGCTCCGAGGCCACGATGACGTTTCTTATCAAAACCCCACCTCCTTCTGATCTAACATATCATTACGCCTCACCTAACGAAGTGACGGAACTCAGCAAAGAAAGCTGACGCTCGGCATTCTTGCAGTTAAAATTGCCACGACGCAGTATATGTTGCCCAAGTCCAGCACAGAACCTAAGTATTGCAGTTTTTCTTCTACTGTCTTTCCGCATTCTTGTAGCAACACCCGAAACTGCAAGTATCTATAGGCCCTGCACTATTTACCTTGTTGGGCAGGAAATATTTTATGATTTGTGCAAAAACCTAATTGACGAAGCAGAGCGTAACAATGCTTTCCGCATCAAGGCAGCAAAAGGGAAGGCAAACACGTTTGTTTTTTGGCACCTTGAGTCGAAAATCGAAAGAAAGAAAAAGTCGGCCCACTTTTTCCTCTAAAGCTTCAAGTGCAGCTGACCACTGAGTGAAAAGCTTGATGTACTTGAATAGATTGCAAAGCATGATGCTGAATCTGTCGTTCCTGAGGCCTGCTTGGTGCAACTCCAGTAAAATTCGTTTTGTTGTGATCAGAAACGCAACATTTCAGGTGCTTCCAGTTCCTTCTGCTGAGTGGTTCACCTTCAAGTACTCATGAGCTTCAAAGGGATTCACTGCTACACAGATTTGAGGCACGCGCGTCGATATATTGGTTTGTTCATTCTGATCGGGAAAGAACCGAATGGTGCGTGAGCGGCTGAGGGTGAATCTGCAATGTGCACCTGTTCGTATCGTACAGCTGGCTTTTTCGTAATCCTCACAAATGAAATGTGTTGGCACACTCTGATTCCAAAACTGAAAGGTCATAGAATAAATTCTGGATGAACTGGGGTCAAAATGATTTTTTTTTGCCTCCCACACGAAGTTTACGCATTTTGCGAGCGTGCATGCAGCTCACGTGTGGTACGTACGGTCGTATTTCCTTGCACGGGAAATTGAATCAGTTGCATACCACTTTCCACATACCACATACCGCTTTCAATTCACTGCACATGTGCACGTATACGCGTATGTTCAGCTGTACTCCAGGTTCTACCGGAACCGTAGATTTCGACAGCATCGAAAACACGTGCGCGCAGTAACTCTGCTCCGACATCTGAATCGATTGTAAGATTTGGTGGGACTTTTTCTGGTTTCATGCATCTTTCTTCTCCGCACATTGATGACATTTGCCAAAAATTTCTGGTACATGCACCTTTGAACTTCTGAAATCAAACCACCAAGATGCTTCTTTGGAAAAAGGTATATTTCAATCGTTTCCCTCACAAACACCAAGCCGTGGCACGCGTCCCGGTGCACATCATCTTGGGGTCTTCTTGTCACGCACGAGATCGGAGCCCTGCAGCGTTGTCCATGTAACTGCAAAACACACTTGGGCTCGACTGCAAAACAGCACAATCCTCTCAACCCAGGAGAGGGATTGCAGACACTCTACGTGAGTCTGCGCTACTCAGTGTGTTTCCAGGGCAACCATGTGGAGCGGAAATGACGTCATCCGACTCAGACCTTCAGCTTCATGCAGCTTCGGTGTCAGACGGGGGCGCCCACACGCAAATCCTTCCACTTCACAGCTGTTGACTTTGCGGTCAGAACCACAATAACGTGGGTGGACGTCTTAACTACGCTGCGCCATTTGAACAGTAAATCTGAGTCGATCGTCCCTATACCTGAGACTTTCGTGGCGTGTGGGTTGCCAAAAAATCCGAATTATTTCTCGCGATGAATCAGATGATCATCATGCCGAGCTGCGTAATACTGTGGATCCGTGAGCAAACAATGGCAGAGCCTTTCATCCGCGGTTTGTGTCCATCGACACACCAGTCACACAGCTCGGAACAAAGAAACAGAGCTAAAGATCATTGAAATGAATGTTCCGCTGACTGAAAAGTTTTTGAATGTCAGCCCGAGTTCTTCGTCAGTTGAATAGGACACACACAAATCGTAAACAAGCGTAAATTGGAAAACTCCATTGTTTCCAAGGGCATCAGTGTCCTGAGACGTTCTGTGTGCCACAGAACTTGACACAAACAAAACCTACGATCTTCTGTTTGTTGCTGGAGACATCTGGCCATCAACACAGTACAATGAAATACAAGAAGCAAGTCCACTTGAGTCAACGTGGAAGCCGGCCCCTTCTCGCCCAGCACCACACTTCCGGTCAGCCTGCATTGGGCTGAAGGTCACAGGACCTTGGCAGGAAAATCATGACCTCATTTTGAAGGTTGTTAACAAGGTACGAAAGAAGCGTCCACACCCAGTCTTGTTCTTCACTTCAAGAGATGACCTACTGAGAAATCATGAAACACTTTAGACCCACAGGCGACACTCGCAGCTCGATGGCTGACTGCCAAACCAAGCTCGGCTTCACAAATTTTCAACAATTACCACTTTCGCCATGGACCAACATGCAAGCCTGCGCGTTTTCTTGCTCAAGTCTCATTTCCGTTGGTTACTCTGATCAGAGGATTTACGGGTTCTAAAGTTAGGCTGCAAGGTGAACACCTGTCTAGAGAGGAGATTGTGTCGATCCCACTGGATCATGGTAAGAAAGCAATCGCAGACACTCTGTGCTCCAGTCAGATGAGTCTGTATCTGTGGTTCCCATCGTCTGACTGCGATCTTCCCATTTACAACTGATATCCTGATACCAAGAACGTGATTAGATGCAGCGAGTTGCTTGAGCCTCGGCGACAAAAATCCAAAAGGAAAGTGGTCCAGTTTTGTTTGATCTTTCGTGTCGAACAGAGACATCAACTGGTTCAAGTAAAAAATGATAGGAACCACGGCCCGCAACAAAGAAGTGCCAGAATTCTGGAAAGGGACAGAGGAATCCAAACGTTCCAGGACTCACCCACGCTCGAATGATTCTTTGTTGAAGCAGAATAGTACGTAAGTGACTGACCTCTCTCTCCCCTTCTCTGTCTTTGGACTCCCTCGCCTGCAGTCGTTCTTCCAGCGTTCTCATGTCTGCGGCTATTCCGACTTGCGCTTGAGAACTGATCTGTCCAGAACTTTTTTCGTCAACAGGCAGCTTCAAATCAATTTCCAAACGCCTGTTTGGCTAAACGAAATCCGTACACTCCCATGCCAGTTACATGTAGTTATTGTAGCAGTTGAAAAAGTTGGTAAGCAGGCGCGAGTGTTGGTGAGGCCCGCAGCACATCTGCCAGCTGGTGTGAGCTCAACGAAACTGACAGCCGCCTGGTTCACCCAAGTGACTTATATTCGCAAAGATGACCAGCTTCGCGATGCATAATTATTCTTTTGTGTTTACGCTGGAAGACGCCGAATCAGCTTGTTGATACTGAGGGTGAATCAATCCACCCACCCACTGATTGTTCGAGAACCACGCGTCACACAACAAGAGTCGTGAATCCGCGGGATTTGTCAAGAGGAGTACTGAGAAGTGGATAGGAAAAGAGCCAACTCACACGGGCATACGACAATGAGTGTCCTTTCAATCGCTCATGCACCGAGCAGAAGTTTTTTGCCCCCCAACAATGCAAAAATCTTTGGTAAACTTGCCAAAGCACGAGCAAGCCTCTGGTCTTGTTTATGAGTTTGGGTCAGGTTAATTTGTGAATCAACAGCCTCATGTACGCAAAGGAGAACTGCACTCTTCAAGAATAATTCCTCTTGGAAGAAAACTGTCCATCTCAGCCACACTTTGTACACCAAAACACCAAAGGTGTAGCAGATTCCTGTGAATTTGACTGAACAGAAAATCACGAACCAAAAGCCTGCGGAAGAAATCAACCCTGATCTGTGGGTACGAACGCATAAACTTGCAGTAATCTGCGTCAAGTACCCCGAGTAAAGTATCTCAACAACCTGAAATATTTTGCAAATAAAAACGATATGTTTGAAGATAGTGCCGTGCAGGTACACAAGACACCGGTGAAAATGCAGCTGTGAATCCAAAACACAGATCCGAACATCGCAGCGGAAATGCACTTGAAACGAGCTCTGGCATTGCTAATATTCCCAAATGAGCTGGAGCTTCCTGGAAAGTCTTCTGTGTTACCTGCAGCAATTTCCAGATTCCACAACTTTTTCAGCTTGAGTGCAACCAGAACTCTGGGTTGTGTGTAAACAAGTATGCACCACCTGCGAATATTGGGCAATGCTCTCTTGGCTCTTGTATTGACCAACATCTTGACTGCATGTCAAGAAACGACGTTATGAAAACGGAAATGATCAAAGAAAACTAAGCACCTGGTTGAATGACATCCTTTCAGCAAGCATGTCATTGGCACTGGCTAGCTCCTGTACCTTTGCAGATGTTACCCTGGTTGTAGTTGAGGATGTGATCGTGGATTCGGAGCTGTTGGCGCGGCGGTGATGGTGATGATGTGAGAGGTCCGAGTAATCACCGAGCCGAGACGACGACCGCTTGCTCACGTACTGTGACATGGCTCTTGAAAGTCAAATCTCTCAGATGCGGAGCGGTGAAACAGTCTCGGCGACCTTTTCAAATTCTTCTATCTCGTTGCGAGGTTCTTGTGGTCACGAATTTGCTTGATTTTCCTCAAATCCAGCCAGTCATGTGTGATTGCACAGGAACAAATCATCTGGATTTTTTGTGCTCTGCTTACACTGGGTAAACAGCAGAATTTCCACGCATAAAATTCAGTGCAGAAACAAAACAAAAGGTGCCTCCATGTTCGAAACCCCTATGAGTCAATTTTACTTAGGTTGGTGGTATAAACATTTGGGTCATGCAAATTTCAGTTGATGGCTGCAAAAGACTCTTGACAGTGCTTGTCATGCAACGCAAGTTTTATTGGACCACCACTCACACACAAACCGCAACCATCGAGTCGACCAAAATCAAATGTTTGCTCACAGTACGTCAGCTAAATAAGTTGCAACCAAGAAAAATCAAAGAAAGCCCTTGTGAGGAACCCAGCTCTGAGTCGTGACGAATCGAACCACTGCAGCAAAATGCACGAAGTGTCTGCACACCATTTTGTTGCTGTGTACCTTTTCAGATCCCAGGAATTCCTGCAAGGACTCCATCACCACGCTGAGGTGGTCAGCAGGCCGTCTGCAGTTCCTGCAATGAAATTATCAGTGCATGATATCAGCAATTGTAAGAACAATTGTGCATTGAAAGACAAGCACAGACAATGAAGTTTAGAAAAACTGAACAAGCACAGTCCAACAAACTGAAGTTTCACAAGTGCTCCAACCAATTGTGTTCCCTCAGAGGCCAACAGGACAAACGTGCGATCGAAAACATCTGGGGTTTTTTGTTCTTTCTTGAAGGTGCAAAACTCCTTTGTTGCTTTGTTCGTGTCGCGAGAGGGATTGTCAGGCCCAAAATTTCAACAGAGGTTTTGGTGAGACTTCGTCGTCAGCCATTTTCCACAACAAAAACCACCTTCCATTGCTTCTGCTCGATGATTGTTTGTAGCAAATTCCTTGCCAGCAAAGTCATGAAATCTGGGTCAAACTCCAGGCGTATTTACGTTCGCCTTGCCCTATCGTCTGCGGGCAGGATACAAATCCACAAGATATCAACACTGCTCCAGATTTTGAGATATTAATTGTCGGGAATTGTTTCTTGTTGTAAATTGAAAGCGGTGATACCACGCCTGTTGGACTCAGATCGACCTCCAGTTTGGATCACTTCGTTGAGGGTGTTGAGCGGGATGTTGTCATGGTCACAGACCAATTGTTTCCAGTATTATAGGTATCGCGCGCGACAGCATTTGTGGCGTGCATTCATTCTTGCTTGACGCCCAACACTCAGGTCTGTCGGCGGCATCAGGTGTCGTCAACAGTCAAAACAAATGTGCGCAGTTCTTCATTCTGCGTTGTTGCCAGGTTCAAGTCAGTTTCTTTGTGTCGCCCGCGTCTTTGTGTCAAGGTTTTGTTTCGAAGGGCCTGGGATTATATCCAGTGATCGCTCATCGTGGAACTTGCAGAATCGTTGAAGAGTCTCGAATGTTTCCTTTTTGTTTCTTGCACACGAAAATTCCAAAGCCGGATTGAGGCAAGTTTTGGGCTTGTTCAGCGAACTCAAAGGAATGCCAGACAGGCAGATCCGCGTGCACAACCTGCTTGAATTTTCTGACATTTTGACATTTTGCATTTCTCACAACATCAAAAACATGCTTTCGGACCAATGACAAGTTTGTGGAGCCAGAACTCAAAACAAAAGTTGCACGGTTTGAAGCCTGTCCAGAAACTACTTCTTTATTTGATGCATCAACATGGAAAACTGATCAGGTGAAAGAAAAAAATTGTTGTGAAAGATACCTGGAGAGATAAATAGACGACTGAGAGAGCTTGAGCTCTGAGGAGGCTTCATCGTTCACATTTTATCGCACTCAGAGACGCGAAACAACTTTGCGAGAAAGATTTGTCAGATAAAAGAATTCTTGCTCACCGGTTTCATCCGAGAGGCTGTGGAAGAATCGACTCTGCAACCTGCTGGTCAAATCCACTAATTTACTGATGCTGTGAGCAGTGGAAACAACTACTGCATCGCAGAGTCACCTTTGCATCATTCGTCTTGCACCCGCAGCCTCGCAAATACTCGTTCGTGGTATGTATGTGTGTGTACGCAACCTGCATCGAGGTTGCTGAATCCAACATTCACACTCTTTCTTCCTCCCTGACAGCCTCTGCTTCCACTGTGTATTCCGGCCTGCTGGAACCTAAAAATAAGAAGGCACAATAATGCTGAGTGGAAAACGCAAGGAAAACCTCCTGCAGGCTCCCGCATACGTTGCTGAAGTGTGTGTAGGTACGTGTGTTCCGCAGTGAAGGGATCAAGATAAAGGGCTTGTGGTGATAATACTGGAGTATGCACTCCTATTGTTGTGTTTGTTTGCACAAGGGTAAATACTATCCTGTGATAACATGCAAATATTGTCCACGGAACACGGAAATTGATTTCAGAAGATCACAAGAGATCCAAAAAGAGCCTCTGTTCTTGGTGTAGTCTTCCAGAAAGGCTACTGAGTGCCTGTCTCAGAGGAAATAACAGCAGCAAACCCACGCGAAGGGGCGGCCCGGGATCAAGTCTTTTTTTCTGTTAAAACCGTTCTTTTTTGGCAGACACCAGACAGGACCGGAACGTCCTCCTCCTCGACGCTCGAAAGGCAACCCAGTCTCTGGGGTCCTTTCCTCGTATCTGCCCCAGAGAATGTTCTGTGAAGTGTTCATTTGACCTGCAGACAATTCACAGAGAAAGCAGCATCCCTGCAGACTAAATATCATCAGATTCAAAGGCTTCTGCGTCAAACTCATTCTTCATCTCTTTTTGTGAACAACCAGATGCGCAGAAAGAACACAGTGGTGCGTTTCTTTTGCCATAGCATTCAGTTGCAAGTGAAAAATGCAGAACGCGATCCAAAAATTTGACACAAGAAAGGACAAAATTTTGTGCAGGGTACGTGTACAAGAACTGCTTGTGCGTGAAGGCCTCTTTGTTTATCCCAATCGAGGGAGAACTTCATGAAACAAGTTTCTGAGTCTCACAAACACAAAGAAAACCGTTGACCCTGTGCTGTGTGACTCATACACAAAGACTGAAAAGCCCGATATATCTTCCTTGCTCAAAATATGTTGCCTTTCTCACAAGTCGTGACGAAGAACACACTGTGGACAAAGATGGGTTGAGTGGGCGGACTCTTCAGACATAGATCCCTTGAGACTGACGATTCAAGGCAATCCAAAGTGGTGGCGATCACCCCCACATCAGTATGAAAGTGTCCGCACCAGGACCCATTCAGAATTAAGTGAGCACAAACCCGGTTGTTTGTAGTTGGTTGTAAGCAGTCACGACCAGTCAGACCTTGTGATCCCTGGCTTTGTGGGAAGCTGAGAATCTCAGTGACACAAAAAGGGAAGAACAAATATCGAATTGTATTTCAATTGCTGCTGCTAAATTTCCAAAAGAGCATTCACAGCGACACTGGCCGCGAAATATGGGCACCACTGATGTTGTTGCTGCAAATGGGTGATCTCAATGCCAGAATGACTTGTTCTCTCAGAAAGCTGTCTTTGTGCAGTTTGTTTCAGTTTCACATCGGCACAGGCAAGGTCAGAGGAAGGTAGCCCTTACGGATGTCAACGCACACTTGGATTCAGCTTTTTATTCAAAACTGATTTTTGGACTTGTGGCGCGTGCTGGAGACACGGTCCACCTTCCCAGATCCTGACACGCTTTGCAAGCAGAAGCCACCCACCACACGCGACTACCAGCACAAACATTTGGCCTCAAGCTGTGCGTGGTTTCTGTTTGTTTTCCTTTCCGTAGTTCTGAGGTGACACTTCACCAGGGTGACTGGTCTGTTTGGGATCAGTTTTCCTGTGCCCAGCGTATCGGAGTGTTGTGTTTATTTTCTCGACTGTGTTGGTATCAGACAACGTCAAACGTGAGACATGAAACCTGCACTCTCACAGCGGCGTCTGTGTGAACGACACCAACCAGCAGTTCTCGTACGGTCATGATGCGGCACGCGTACAAACATGTTTATTGGAGCGTTCTGTGAACTCTCACTCACAAACATGCTTGAACTTGTGCCACATCATTCTATATAAGAAGGGTGAACTCTCACTCACAAACATGCTTGAACTTGTGCCACATCATTCTGTACGAGAAGTGGGTTCCCAAACATGAAGATTGCTTGTGGGACATCGCACAACT
>JAAUXT010135244.1_pt1 | contig 11483 bp, 14 predicted proteins | sample 7278171 | NCBI WGS metagenome assembly JAAUXT01 (sample SAMN14350112, study PRJNA611818) | marine sediment metagenome | isolation source: surface marine sediment (1.8m) | place: French Polynesia: Moorea | collected 2018-08 | reverse complement strand
CCCGGCCCCCCCCCCCCCGCTCCCTCCCTCCAACCACCCACATCTCCTCCCCCGCCCCACCACCTGTTTCCCTCCCCCACTTTTCGCCGTCCCCGCTTCCCACGTGACATGTTGCCCTGGTTACGCACTTGAAGTTGGCGGTGGAGCCGAGCCAGGGCTGCGTGATGGAGCCGACGGCAGACTTGGTGTAGGCGAGGTAGTCAGGCGCCGGCTCGTCGAAAAACGCGTCCTGAAAATACGCCAACAGCGGTGCGTCAAGTCCGAGTCGAGGTTGTGGCGCTGATGGCGCACACGACCTGTGTGTGTGTGTGTGTGTGTGTGTGTGTGTGTGTGTGTGTGTGTGCGTGTGTGTTGGTATGGGTGTCGAGTGGTCTTGGTGTGTGTGTGTGTGTTGGTATGGGTGTCAAGTGGTCTTGGTCTTGGTGTGTGCGTGTTGTGTATGTATGCGTGCGTGCGCACCTTCTGTAGTTTCGGGTAGGCCTGGTGCAGCTCGTCGACCGTCAGCAGCGAGATCTGCAGGTTGCGGTCGATGATCCAGTTCATGTCGAAGTCGTCGTCGTCCTCCCCGAAGGGGTTGATCATCTGCTCCGCCACCTGTCAATCAATCAATCAGTTCATCAACTGAGGCGTTCATCATCGTACGCAGACCTGTGTGTGTGTGTGTGTGTGTGTGTGTGTGTGTGTGTGTGTGGTGTGCATGCGTGTGTGCGCGCGTGAAGTGTGTGTGTCGCACGAAAGAACAGTCAAGATTCTTGCCATCTTCGTCAGCTTCAGTTCGTTCGGGAATGACATTGCTTCATTGCTTGGCAACGGTTGCCAAGGCCCGTTGCACTCACTGACCTTGAGCCACCCCATGTAGAAGAAGAACTGGAGCAGAGTGAAGACGGGCACGTAGAGATCGACGTCGTGACCCGTGTAACCCTTAGTCGGGTCGAGGAACTGCTGCCCGAAGATACTGCCCAGGAAGAAGGTGTAGACGGCCAGCGTCGTCACCTGGCAACCAGAAGGACTCAATGACGACACCGGCAAACACAGGAAGGAGCGTTGTGCTGTGCCACGCGTGCGCGCGCGCACTCCCTTCTCCGCATCCGAACGCACGCCTTTTTCCTGGGTGAGTGCGCGCGCGCCTGTGCACCGTCCAGACCTGTAGCGTTACCTGTGTGTACACTAGTGGAATGCTGATCCAGTCGTACGAATACAGCATTCCCAGGCACCCGCGGTACACCTGCACTTCCTGCAGAGAGAAACGCACAACATGCATGGCAACCAGGCAACCACAGCCAGCATAGCAAGTCTTTAACCAGTTGTGCTGGGTGGAATGTTGTCGACTTTTTCATGCTGTGGCGTCAGGTACTCTCGCCCCTCTCCGCTGGAACGGAACTTCCGGTGTGTCAAAGCGATTGCGCAGGCTCAGACGCGCGCATGCGCAGTACGCACCTCGAGCAGCGTCTTCATGAGGTAGTCGTCGGCGATGCGACCCTCGCTACGGGCGTCCTTCACCAGGTTACACGTCCACACGAACGGAACCCACCACTTCCCGTGAGGTGTCGCCACCTCGTCCAGCGCCTTCAGCTCGTCCTGCGTCATCATTCCTGAAAACGGCAAAACACTTCCGCTCAGTCGGCGCTTGCAACACGCATGCGCAGATACAGCCGTTTCTAGGCCTGTGCAGCGACGTCAGCCAATTCCGCGCCCGTCAGCTCACTTCGAGGCTGGAATTGGATCGGTTCGTCACGTGACCTCAGTGGAGGTCACTGATTGGCCCAGAGGAGTGTATCGATGCGGCTGGTTGACCAATGGTCCTTCAGCTGTGCGTCCAAAGTGGAATTCTGGGTTTTGTTCGTTGCCTTTACTGGTCAACGTTCTACGCTCACGATGCACGTGGCAGTGTCGGTCAAGTAACAATTTTACGTTTCAGAAATGAACGCTTTACAATCGTTGCGTTTTCCCTTGACTCCCCTTCCCACATTCACACATCCCAGGGTCCCCGGAGTTTTGAATCAAGGGAAAACTTCTCTTTGAACTTGTTTTGTCAAATGTTTGCACTTTTCTAAGTTTCCAAAGATACCCTGCCACGTGCATTATACTCACATGTGTTTCCCTGCATCAAAAGGACATGGGGTTAGCGAAAACAGTGCAAAAAGCACCAAACAGAGTTTGATGCTTCATAAAACATACCTGAGATATACTGTACCTTTTAAATCTACAACACAAACCCCGACGTTGCGTTTTTTTGTGATGACGTCAGCGACGCTGGTTCCGTCCGATGAAAATCAAAATTACAATGAACATCATCTGGCATTCCCCTTTTCTTTCTCAGGTCAGAAGCTTTCACTGGCGTTTAGAGGCCCCTATGGGAGAAACGCTCTAAAGCTCAGTGCGTGGTTGGCAGGCTCCGGCAGTCCGTCGTTGGTGCGATGCAAACCTAATGATAGAAAATACAGTCCGGGTGTGAACGGAGAGTTCTCGCTTACTAAGGGTGGACAACCAAAGGATGACTTCCCATGCATGGTATGACGTTGGTGGCGTCATGGCGACCGAAACAGTGGCAACCGTCGCTTGGAAACACACAAAACATACGTGTGCAAGAAAAAGTGCAGTTGGAATTTTTTTTTTCATTATAATTCACAGATTGTGAAGCTTCTTATTCGCTGTTCGCAATGGTGATGGTTGTGATGGAAACGGAGTGCAGTGCGCGGTTGCCATAGTTTCGGTGCCGATTCGCAAAGTGCTGTTTTCTGCCTTGGAACAATGAAGCTGCAAACGAAAAATGGTTGTTATGGTTATGACCTGCAAAAGAAGTGTTAGATACGTTGCTCGTTTAGTTCGTTGCAATTCAAGTATGCACTGATCTTACCCATGCAAAATCATTGGTTCTTGACAAAGGCACCCCCAAACCCTATTCTATCGGGTGTAACGCAACGCAAAATGAAGAATGGAATGGTTGAAGGACGAAATGAACGAAGGGATGAATGAAGGGGGTGCACGCAGCCCTTACGCCTCCCTAGGGGACGCGGAGTGAGGAGGGAGAGAGGAGGTCGGTACCCACCCGCCTCGATGAGGTGGTCCCAGGTCGGGAAGCGCTTCTTGACGACGACGCTCGTCGTTTGGAAGACGATGAGGGACGCGAGCGACAGGTAGCGCATGATGGTGCGACGCAGCACCCGCGCATGCTCGTCGAATCCCTCGATGAGCGTCGTCACGTACATCATCACCCTGGCAACGAGACGCGGACACGTGACAACGGCACGCGAACACGTGACAACGAGACGCAAACACGTGATGTGACGCTGACACGTGACCTCGGTGTCGAGCCGAAAGTTCCCGTGAAGCCTGACACATTCCTGGTCGTTTTGCACTAAATATGAGGCCAAAGAATGTTGAAACGTGCGTTCTGCAATGTTGTGTCACGTGTTCTGTTCCTAATGTTCTCTTCCCAATGTTGTACTGACCTGTCAGGCCAGGGGATGTTGAGGTACATGTTCCACCATCGCGTCACGACGATGGCGACGTAGAAGCCGAGGACGAACGAGAGCGGGATGAGCGACGTAAACGTCTGGCAGTAGAGGCACACCATCTCGAACAGCCTACAAACAACACAGCAGGTCACGTGTGAAACTGGTCTGGCGTGAAGTCCCACCAAGCGCACACACCGCAAAGAAACCCGTGAGTGACTTGATCAACGGAGCGTATACTCAGCATCGCAAGGAAATGTAACACAGCTAGGACTGCAGACGTGAGCGCTGGCTGTTCGTTCAACCGACTGCAGTGCCTCCACCCAGCGGTGCTGGGTGGGATCGCTCTCAGTCTGCGGTGGTCGAATCAGTGCTGGGCGGGTTCACCCTCAGACTGCGGCAGACGACTCACCACTTGGCGGGTTCACCTTCAGACTGCAGTAGATGACTCGCCGCTTGGCGGGTTCACACTCAGACTGCAGTAGGGGACTCAGTGGGCGGGTTCACCCTCAAACAGCGGTATGTGACTCACCGCTGGGTGGGTTCACCCTCAGACAGCGGTAGATGACTCACCGCTTGGCGGGTTCACACTCAGACTGCGGTAGGGGACTCAGTGGGTGGGTTCACCCTCAAACAGCGGTATGTGACTCACCGCTTGGCGGGCTCGTTCATAAGGAAGCGGTAGGCGAGACTGAGCATCGTGTAGAGCGACACGAAGATGAGCATCTCCTTGTACATGAGGCGGTAGATGGAGCCGCGCCAGTAGAAGAGCAGCCGCGAGAACGCCCACAGTCGCGCGTTCGCCACCTGCAGCAACGAGAAAACACGTGTTCAACACGTGTTAGTGGGGAGAACTGAGGACAGAGGCGGTATCAGGGGCTGGAGTCCGCCCTCGGCCCGTCAGATTCACGGAGAGCCTGGGGACACAACACCAGAATTCAGGGAGGGCCCGGGGGGTCCCACAACCCCCACACCCCACAATGGGGAGAACTGAGGACAGATACAGATCAAGGGGTTGGGGCGGGGGGGGGAGGCTCTGGTCCCAGCTACCCGGAGAGCCACCCTCAGGATTCAGGGAGAGCCCAGGGGGTCACGTCCCCAGACCCCCACACCCCACGAAAAGGAGTCGTTGCGCCCCCCCTCCTGATGTTGCCCCCCCCCCCACACCCTGACGAGGGGTCGACCCCTTTGATGGAATCCCGAATCCCCACTGTCCACATCATCGCTGGCCAGGGAACGTCCAACATTTCATTTTCACCGCCTGTTGACAACAGAACGAGTGGGCTCGGACAGTGTCTCTTTCGCAACATGTTTTACGGACGAGTAACACCAAGGAAAGTTCTCTCACCTGGCCTGTGTAAGTCACAGTCATCTTGTTGAGCAGTTGAGTTCAATCTTCGACTGATGAGATCTGCTGTGGTTGTTGCTATGGCAACTTGAGCTGGTTGTTGGGTAGGTGGCACCGTTGGCAGTGTACGAGTATTAGCGGTTGCTATGCGGGCGAGACGCTCGGAACGTGTTGCGTCTGTCAACTGCGGCCTCGGCTCCTGAAAATTCACACAATCCGCATGTTTTTTCCTGGCTGGCTGCTGCAATATTTATTGCGACACTCTCCGAAAAACAACGCAATTCGCACTCTGCACGTGAGTCACACAGATTCACGCAACAGCTGAAATCAGCACGTGTTTCGTTGTTGTTGTTTTTTCGAAACCGATCCGGTTTGTTCTGGTCAAGTTGTAGTTGTGAGTGGGTGATGTCTGAACGTTTTGCCTCAAAAGTGCGAAACACACAACGCAACCAGTGACGCGCCCAGTGTGACGCAGTTACTGAGCATCTCACCTGTGAGTCAGACTGGAGTCACTGCACTGCAGCTTTTGCTGCTGTTGCTTCATCTTCACTGAACACCGACCCTGCAAACACACAATGACAAGAAGCTGCAAACAGTGCACACATTTGTTGACAATAAATGAACAAACAACAGGTTGTTGACATCCTTTGTGTCCCCAGGGTCACACTGACCTCAGACACACTCGAGTGCTGGTGCTGGTACGAATTCAGCCAAATCCTGGCAAAACTTGGTGTTTGATCGCCCCTGATCCCAAAACCAACACCGCATTGCGCGATCCTCTCGCAGCGATGCACGAAACAAACAAACCCGACCTCCCAGCCGAGCACGGAGAGGTCATTCGAGGACACGGTTCACTTTGTGGGTCGAAACAGAGAAGCAGCGATTGCCAGAAAGTTGCACGCACCAATCTGTGCAACAAAATTTCCTTTTGTTGCGTGAAAGAAATCCCTACCTTCGCTGTGCATTTCCCAAAATCCCAAAATTGTTTTTGTTTCAAGCGTTCTTGTCTTTGTTGTAACAGAGGCGTTCATCCCTTTGTCATGAATCGGGGTCACACAGCTGATTCGCGAAGCTGTTTTGGTCACGTGACTCAAACTTCCGGCGGCGCCGCCCAATGAGCGGCGTCTCCACCCGGAACTCGCCACTCTGCGCCATGTGACTCATCACGCAGTTGTTTTCACGTCAAAATGTCACAATTCCAAAACTGTGGAAAATCAATTGTTTGTGAAAGTTTGAAGGAAATTGTCAAATGTCGGCCCAATTTGCGCAGTTTCACTTGACTTCGTGCGCGTGACACACAAAGTTTGGTCACATTGAACAAAAGATCGACAGAACTCGATTTGCAGTGAAGCTGTTGTGACACTCATCTGTCAAGGACGGTCCGTGCAGAAAGGTCATGTCAGTACACAAGTGCTAATTTCAGGACAACATTCGTTGCACACCCTCTGGATGTCGACAGAACTGTGCAGCTGTGTGTGTACCAACTTTGAAGACTTTTGGACCCAACTTTCTTTTTGCACTGACGTTTCTTGCATTGCTTTGGGCAGGTGTTTGCCCCCCCCCCTTGTCTGTCAAGGTGCGAAAAATGACATTTTGCACGTCACAAAAGTTCCAGATCCACACGAGTTACCCCTCACCCAAAAGATTCGGCTTCTCTCACTTTGCATGCTTTGAGGCGAACAGAAAGCAGTTTTTCTTGAGGAAATATCGCAAACGTTGCATCATGCAGACCTGACGCCATTTCTTCTGTTGACCTTAAGCGTGTCCTCAAAACTGAACCATCACCTCCTCGACCTCACACAACCCTTGAAAACCAGAGCGCAAATCAGACCTCGCACCTCTCACACACCACAGAAGCTCTACGTACCATCAGATAATACGGTTGAAGCGTTGAAGACTCGCAATTCTGTCCTTTCTCTCTTGCTTTGTCCGGTTTAGTCAGTTTCTCATCTGGTTGGATCCAGTTCCCTAATGTGATGCGAGCGAGTGCGAACTTGAAACTAGTTTTAGTTGAAAACTCAAATTCAGGTGACGCGATGATTTGCAGGCACATTTAACACAGTTTTGCACCACGTTTACACTGCAACATCCAGCAACAACAAAACTTAACTTGGAAACAAAACTTGTGCCAGTTTGTGCTCATTTTTACATAAAATTTAAGGCCAAAGCGCACTTCACTGCGACTGAAAACTGAGACTAGAAGTGAGAAAACTCAACATCCGGGGCCCAACACAGCTGATCGATACAAACACCGCCCGGCGCGTCGCGATAAAGCTCTACGCTGATTGGTTTAAAATCGTGAGGCCTGTCAAACCTGGCACGTGCTCTAAAAATATCCCAGTTGACAACAAAACCAGCTGTTTCCAAAAGCTGCTCAGACGAACAAGACACGTTTCCTGGCAGTTCAAAATTTTACTGTGGAGTCAGAACAGCTCAAAAACGGTTGGAAACTTGAGTTTAGTGCTGGACGAAGTCCTTGCGTGGGTAAATTGGTGCAATTATGTGTGTCTGTTGTTGGCTGGGGCCACACACAAAATGTTTCAAATTTTGGTTGCTTGTCAACGATATTTATATTTATTTCATCAACAAAAAGTTCACGAACACCAACAAACAGGTCAACGCGACCTTGAAAGGTCAGTTTCGTGACCACATTCCAGTGGTCACAAAAGACAGTTCACTCACGAACATGGCATGGCACATTTTTCGTGTTCACAAGCAGGCAACGAACTTTTCAAATACAGGGTTCATTCACCGCTCAGCTCAATCTTCACAGAATCTTTTCCAAATCATCCCTCAAGCTGAAAGCAAAAGTTGCAACATTCTTCTGTCCTTGGTAAGTATCGAGTGAAACCTGAAGAATTTTAAAATTGTGCTTGCAACATGGTGGGAACCAAATCAAATTCAAGCAACATTTTGTTCAAAGCCCAACGAAAAATAGGTGGCTTTTCTGTTGTTCGCGCTCCGAGATATGAAGGCAAAGTTGAAGGCGGAGAAGTGTGTGCACCAACACCCGGCAGTGTACAAAAGCTGTGCGATGTGAGGGCCCGGTGTCGGGTTCACACTGAACGCGTCGCCAGGACCTCTTTCGAGATGCAGCTGGCAGAAGCAAAACACAAAATTCGGAAAATTCAGATTGAAACAAACATAGAATCTCTGTGCAACTGAGGAAAGACGTTCGGGTGGGTGCGGATCACATCACAAATCCTTGTGCAAGTGGCGACACAACACGATTCGGACAGAATCATGTCGTCGCGTCCGTTTCGGGATGAGGTGACAGGTTGCACAGGAGATCAAAGAAAACTCAATCTTCCCGAAACTGAGATCAAGGATTCACAGCTGTCCGTGTCAGAAATTACCGGTAAAACAGAGGCAAACTGTATTGGGACATGGCGGCTCACTCAACTGAGCATGCGGTTTCATAACAGAACCTCTGTAAATCTACTTCACAATATGATCAGAGATGTAACTGCGCAGCCTCCCGCATAAACTATTCAACAAATGCAACGTTGGTTCCTTGCACCTGGCCCCATTTTATTCAAGCACCTGTTTTTACGAGTGAAATGAGTTCTGTTCGAAGTTTGAATGTGAAGTGAGTTCTTTTCAAATTTTGGTTGTGAAATGAGTTTTGAATTTTGGGTAGAAAGATCCTTGCATAGTTTCCTGCGTGGATGATCAGCCGGATGTGCTCGGCAGAAATTTGAATTCCTGTGTTCGCATTGGGGAGTTTCAGCACCACGTTCCGTGGCCACAAAACATACGTACATGTAACACGTAGCTCTCAGATCCAACTCCCCTCTTCTGGAAGGGTTCACACAAAAACTTGCTCTATTTTCAAAATCTTACCAGTTGGGTTTGTAAGCCCTTTAAAACTTTGTACCTTGGGGAAAATAGAAAACTTTCTCAGGTTTCTGACTCAAGATTTAAATTCCAAATTGATTGTGGACTCTTTAAGAACAGGGGAGTTGCATCTGAAAGCTACGTTGTACGTGTAACGCATGCGGAGCACTTTGCTGAAACTCTCAATTGAGCGAGTCTGAGGTGGTACGCACTTGGGAGATTCTGTGGTTCAATGTGCGACTGTTTGGAAGACTTCACATTTCAAACAGCCCAAGTTTGGTCGTAGCAGGAAAACATGAGAGACAACCAAATGAGACATCATCACACATCAGCAAAACTGACAACGTTCGTCACCAACGAAATCATCACAGATACATATCCAAACAGGAAGAGAAGGAAGCAGAACATTTGTCTTCTATCAAAGGGTTTGTTCGCGTTGAGCGCTCAGACAAACTGTTGCCTGGCAACCGACACGTGGAAACTGCCACACCCAAAAAAGCTGCAAAGCAAGCGGTGGGTCTGTTCATTGAGAAATATAATACTTTCGTTCTTTATATTCAACAAGAGAACACAGATTTGCAAATGCACGTGAAACCCAACACAGCCATTGTGAGAGAGACACACAACACAGGGCATTGATATCGTTTGTTCAATTGCTTTCACTGAAAATAGACTGTTTCAAAAAATATTTGTTCTTCCACTCACAGCTGGATGTCTGCGCGCAAACTACGTCTACAATGAAACTGAAGAAATTTATGGGTTGGAATGACCCACACAACGTGCACTCGACGCAACATTTCACATTTTGTGTGTTTCCAGTGTTCGTGATCTCAGTCCTATGTACACTAATGTCCCACGGCGACTGGTTCCTTTCTCATTTCAATGCAACACACGTCGTGACGTCACGCGATTCCTCAGTGACGTCGCGTCCTCTCCCGCTGTTCATGACGTCAATCACCATTCAGCGCTGTTCATCAAATCCTCTTCTAGATGACTACGTTCCGTCACAACAACTAGTCAACGCAAACTGTGGACGCTGTTTCCATGGTAACGCGGTCCCTACAAGCCTCCGCTGCCGGACGACGTGTCTCCGAGGACGTAGACGCGATAGAACTTGTTGAGCTGCTCGAGGAAGATGAAGGTGAGCACGGTGTGGGGGCCGAGCCGAGCATAGTACGGCGTGAAGCCCTTCCACAGCGAGAAGAAACCCTCCTTCCGGATCACCACCCGCAACACGTCCTGTCGCAGGGAGAAAACAGAGGAGTCAGCAAGGTGTCAGTTGCATGAAAAGATTATTACCACGTTTGCCATTGGTAAGCGGACCACCGACACATTTCACACAGATGCCACGGGTGTGCGCACGCAGCGAGGTGGGTCGTCAACCAAGCTGTTGAAGTGGCCCCTCGTGATTCTCACTCATTCTTGCACACACGTACACACAAACATACGCACGCACGCACGCACACAAGCAAACGTGGGCAAACTGTGACACACAACACAACACACCCACACTCACTCTCTCACACACACACTCACACACAACCGGTGCATCTTCGCACTCTAACAAATCCAGTGTGACAATTTGGCACTCTGACCCCCCTCCCCAAGCACTCCCCGTACTGACACATACATACATACATACATACATACATACATACATACATAGACACACACACACACACACACACACACACACACACACACAAACACACACAGCTGAGATACGTCCCAGGACAGCACCGCGCCCAGGTCTCGGTGCTGGAAGAATCTCCCATGAGCTGGGACACACACACACACACACACACGCACGCACGCACTCACCAGCGCGCCCTTGTACTCGGGTTTCCCGTCGATGTACTTCATGTTCTGAATGCGCGTCTTGGCGATGTCGACCGGCATGGACGCCGCCGTCGTCACGAGACCGGAAATCATGGACGCGATGAAGTGGCAGAAGATCCCGTCGCTGATGTAGCCTGGCAACGAGTCGCAAAGGTATCTTAGCAACGAGTCGCAAAGGTAACCTGGTAGCGAGTTCTGGATTGTAGATGAAACCCAGCAACGCATCACGGCTGTAACCCCTGACAACGAGTCGCGGAAGTAGATCTGCCGGAAACACAGCAACGAGCCACGGAGGTACCTTAGCAACGACAACGGCTGTCGGAGTTACACAGAAGAAACACGACAACGAACGATCGGTCTGCAATGCCTCCTTCATTCTTACGCATGGAAACGTTTGAAAACCAACCAGAACAGAATTTCACACTCATGCCCTTCGAATATCTGCGGCTTGCCCGCGTTTCACGAGACAAATTGGTGTTATCCCACGACCACGAAGCTCAAGCTCAGATTTGATGTTTGCCCGAGTTAGGAGACAGGCCAGGGCTCGCAATGTGTTACTGAGGCAGCCACGGCTCCTTCCGAAGCCCCAGGCCCACCATATAAGGCCGTTTTCCGGCCGTGTCAAGGGACAACGCAACGGGCAAAAGAATTACCTTGCGATGAAGAACCTGACAACACAAAGAAGCACTTTAAATACAAAAGGACAGCAGTGGGAAATCTCTCAGAGTGGGGTCGAATCAAGCAGAAGTAGATCTGCAAAATGTTGAAGATAAAATGGTTTCGTCTGGAAAGGAATGTTTTCTTGGGCATTTCTTGGAATCAGTTTCTTTCTGTTTCTGTTTTTGAAAAACAACACTGTTTTCGTTGAGAGGAGAATTTCAATTGATGACAACACTTTTTCTGAGGGAATTTTCTTTGTTTTGAAAAGTTGGGGGGGGGGGGGGGGGGGGGGGGGGGGGGGGGGGGGGGGGGGGGGGGGGGGGGGGGGGGGGGGGGGGGGGGGG
>JAAUXT010086191.1_pt1 | contig 11483 bp, 11 predicted proteins | sample 7278171 | NCBI WGS metagenome assembly JAAUXT01 (sample SAMN14350112, study PRJNA611818) | marine sediment metagenome | isolation source: surface marine sediment (1.8m) | place: French Polynesia: Moorea | collected 2018-08 | reverse complement strand
GCAAAATCAGAGGGAGTGAAATCAGAGGGAGCGAAATCAGAGTGAGCAAAATCAGAGTGAGCGAAATCAGAATTTCCTCAAATCACCGTGAGCTCCATGGAGCTATTTTTTTCTGGTGGTGCTGAATCCGTTTTGTGAAAAAAAAACAGCTGGAATAAAAGCAAGTAGAATGACCAGCCGGAATATTCCAATTTCTCCTTGCAAGGTCCAGGGACTGGAACAGCTTTGAATCTGCAACATTTTTGGACCACAGTACAGCTATATCTCTTTGAAACGACATGACTGCTGCATGCGGGTTTCTGTTCATATCTCATCTTCCATTTAGGATAGAGCTTCGATTCTTTTTCGGTTGATGAACAACAACGCCATTGCTGAGGAAGAACTCTGCAAAAGGCATCTGTGTGCAAAATCAAAACAGCGTTGATTGTTTGTGTGTTGAGTCATTTTGGACCAAAGAATCTTAAATTTTGCCATGGTTGCTTGGAAAATGTTGTTTCAGGGGGAAAACTCCTTCACAGTTTCTTATCAAGAAAGAGCTTTGATACTTTCTGCGTATGAACTATCCTGGGCTGCTGAATCTCAATCAAGAAAAGCAGTGCACAAGGCAACTGCAAGCATGACGTCCCTGGTGTGTTTGTTTTGGTCATCAAATTCAACTCTGCAAGAAGATCAAACACTGAAAAAATGCTGTTCTCTTGGCTGTTCCGAGCGTATTATTCAGTTCAAAATGGACATCAGAACAGTACACAAAACACGAAAGGATAAATAACGTTAACATTCCAAATGTTCCTCCCCAGCAACCACCCGAACAACCAAATTAGAAAATCCAGAAAGGACTCTCAAAATTTCGATGTTGCACTTTTTGCAGATCCGATTTCCTCAAAAAGCATTTTTTTGTTCGTTTGAATATATTTTTGTTTTTTGGCTTTCTCCACGGGCCCTGGCAGATCTGAATAATTTAACTGTTTGCGTGGGTGTATCTTTTCTTCTGTGTGTGCTTTTGACACACAGATCTATTGGCTTCGCAGTGCATGAAGCGGAAATGTTTTGGAAGAATGAAATCACAGTTGGTTCAAAATTTGTCAGCCTTGTGCTGAAATTCAAGCTGAAAATAGTTGACAAGAAACACCCTGATTGCTCATTGGATGCGTATAGCTGAGTGCATCCGTGAGATCAAGCTGTGTGCATGGTCAAACGACAACGGAAAATGATTTGGCGCAACCGGGCACACTGAAACACGGAAACCGACAACCTTCAAATTTGGACACTCCATCAGATATTTCCGGGTGGACAAAGGCGTTCCATTGTGGAAATACCAAGCTCAGGTCTCTTGAAATTGCATTGTCTTGTTCGGTGCAACGGGCAGATGGACGGAAAGGATATCCTGAAAAACAAAGCCCTGTTGAGGGTTGTTCTGGATCGGCACATATGGCAGAGGATTTTGACCATGGGATGCGACCCTGGAGAGGGAGAACTCGAGCTTCAACACTGTATAATGTAAAAAAAGTTTGCGGTTGTGTCGCAAATTGCAGGCATTTGAAAATTTTCAAGGTCAGGAGCAGTAATGTTCAGCTTGAAAGAATCTGAGCCAGTGCAGTAGAAAGTGTGAAGAGCAAGGAAAGAACACTTGCCCACATTTATTGACTCAATTTTTGTTCTGTTGCGAAAATGACAACTTGACATGTTGAATCCAGGAAAACGGAACGTCAATCACACCAAGGTTTCAATCATAAAATTGAAATGAAGTCTGTCCCGATCCGTCCATCCATGGGGTGCAGCAGACAAAGGCACAAACTTCCTGACGAACGACACTCAGGTTCGCAGCTTCCTGGCCTTGTCTGGCACTGCTTGTAAGCACACCTCGAAAAACTCGAACTCGCACAAGCAACAGTGTTCGTATTCCCACCCGTAGTATTCTCCACACGCTGAACAAACCTGGAAAAACATGCGTGGACAGTCGGTCACTCTGATAGATCAACGAAGCAAAAAAAAGAAGCCCCCATCCGAAAAGAGAAGAATCACATACTTGTGGTCAGTCAGCATTTCAATTGGCACAGCACAAAGAACCTACAATTTGTGTTTTCTTGCCTGAATTTTTGTGCTTTTGGTCTAATTGTGACATACCTCAGCTGTTGCGATGCTTTTCTTTGCCGCCAACGCATCGCAGGGTCTGCAGTTTTCGGGAAGAAGCTGTGATGCAAGGGATCTGGCGGAGACAGGAGTTGGATCCCAACACAGCTGTGCTCCGAGCAGAACGACACCGAGCAAATGCAGCGCCCTTGCAGGGTCCAGATGATGGTATCCACGAAGCAGCTTCATTCCTCTGGACATGAACAATTAGATCTAATTGATGTTGAGAAACCTGTCACATGCAGACATGTCAATTGTTTCTGATGATTGCGTCGGTGTGACGTTCAAACAGACGACGAAGAAATCTTTCTGTCTGGATAATTCGGATAATTTTCTGGTGTGATGAACCCACAAATGTTGGTACACAGTCCGCAGAATGCGTGTGCGCACCATTTGTTTGCCTTGAAGAGCCTTTTCCTGGTTTTAGATCTGTTTGTTCTGGTTTTTTTTCCAAATGTTTCAGAACAATTCATAAAAAGCACCAGAGATACAGCTGTACCCTCAACTGGCTTTCTGAATGTACCGTGCATGGAATCACAATCCCAACAAAAAAAAAAACATGTGGGTTGCGGCGCAGGCAAGGCTCAATCCACCTGAGAACGCACGAGGTATCTTTATGCCTTCAAACCTTTCAGGATCTTGTCTTCACTTCCACTCTATTCACCCCAAAGGCAGCTTTGCACAATTCCACCGTGGACGCTGTGTAAATGCGAAAAGTAAATCCTTCAGTCTGGACTTCAATTTTGCCGTTTGAGTGTGTCGTATCCTTAGTCCCGTGACCAAGACAAGCACAAGAAAAACCGTAAGAAGCTGAAGGTATCTTCCCACATCCAATCAAGCTGCCAAAAGGATTGCCGTGCAAACATACTGCAATTGGTTGAGTCCATAAGACACAAACTGAGGTTCTCAGGACAGACGAGGGACTCGCTTTCCTGTTGTGTCAGAATCTATCCGTGTTTTTGGCCACTATTCCACAACCCCAATAGGAAGACAGGCACATTTCTGAGTGCACTGAACTTTCAAGGTGAAGAAAGTGGCCATAAAAATACTGAAGTGAAGCGCAACAAAGATGCCCTTTACGCAGATGCCATGGAAATTCTGCATTTCTCGTGATGTAGGCGACACGGACCCAGCCCAGTGCAGGCCTGTCTGATCATCTCAAGATCTGTCCTTGAACAAGGAGGAGAACCAAAAAGTTCACCAGAAGTTAACTTTCAAGATAAACCAGAATCTCTGAAGATGAACCATTTGGTTCTCAGCAGAGACGGGGAGAGTCTTAGAACAGCAGGTCCAGAATCTATAAGGGCGAGGGGAGTCGAATCGGCCCCTGTCTGGGGTCCAAGAATCAGGCAGGCACAAAGTTACTGTGATCAAAATGTGAAACATGATAATAATTCTGAGAAAGAGACAAATTGTACGTCCTGTAGCAAGGAAAGAGCCTTTCTTTTTGGGTCGGAACTCAATTGCAACCACTACCACCTCCTCCTCGATCCTTCACCCGGTTCTTTTTTCCCTTTTCGGCTTTCAGTTTGCAAAAACAATTCACAGCTCAGTTTAAAAAAATATTTCATTCGGTGCGTGTTGTTACTTTGGCAACTTTCTGGACGTTTCAGTGAAGACAGATCGACATTGGATTCCTCGATCCTGTCCGTTTCGGCTCGGTCCGGATGCGCCCTCGGGGAAACTTCCGGTCACGAGCAAAGATTCACAAAGCCGGTGTCGCAGGGTGCAGCTGTGTTGCAGGTTTCAAGCTCACAATTACTGAGATGAAACGTGACACGGATTCTTCTTGCTTGTGCCACGTATATTCACGGTGGCGTGTTGATGCTCAGGGGTGCGGTCGTGAACTGACTCCTGCCCCAATTCCTTCTGCAGCCTGCAGGGTTTGCAGTGTACCTTCTGTTCATCAGAAGCGCGAGAGACTTTTGTTGAAATTTTTATAGCTTCAGACGAAATGTGCACGACAATATTTTCAACATTTCAACACGAATATTTTCTTTTGGGCATTGTTAGTCCTGCTGAAAGAGTGCGTTTTTGGCAGTCAACTATTCGGTCCTATATATATAAAATACCGAGTTGGAGCGTCTGGTCTTGTTGCCACGGGATATATCCAGGCATTTATTGAACGGGTTGGGACTCCGCGCACCTGTCAGAGCCAAAATGCCGACCATCACACGATTTTTCCTGTGTGAAATTTCCAGATCGCCGCTCTCGGCAAGAAACACAATGCACCTGCAACGCCGCACCCACCTGATTCCGCCCAACACTCAAAACATACATGAACGCCTGCATGTTTCTTCAAACTTGAATAAAGGCCGATCTCTTGAATGCGTTCTGTTGCACACTGAGTGTTTGCCAAAAATTTGTCAAAATTCTGTTGTTTCGTCGTTGTTTCCTCTTCAATTTGTTGATGCGCAGGGACACCGTGCAGGAACGAGATTGAGTAACGGAGACCGCGATGCTTTGTCAATCGCCCAAATTAAATTATAATCGGCAAGAACCTACCAGTTCGGCGGACGCGAGTAAATCTCCCCGTTTCTTCACACGCGTCGTTGATTCCGTGATGTGTTGTTCAAGAAAGACTGTTGTGTTGAGGTTACAGCTCCGAGATGCGGAGACTTCCCTCCCTTCAACATCTGCAGCTTCACATGCGCGGTGCATGCATTGGACGCAACAAGAGAGTGCAGAACCTCTGTGGTTTCTCTCTTCAGAGAAAGATCATGATTTTTGTGTCAAATTTCCAATTTTTGTATGATCCGTGTAAAGCACTGTCTGACTGACTGAATCACTTGTTCTGTGAAAAATAACAACAGTCACTGCAAGAGCTCGTACAGACCAAACACTGTTCCGTTTGTTTTGGAGAACAAAGGGGCCTCGTGCAGTCAGGGCCCCGTGAGGTAATCCGATTCTTACTCTTGTCAAAACCAGACTGCCAACAAAGAATGGACGGTCGTGTGATGAAATGGCTGGCTGAAGTTTGGTGGACTTGGCCTTCTCAAAATATAAAGTAGCTTTGTGTTCAAAACAACTGCCAACTGTGGCCGGGTCATTTTGCAAGTATTTCCATTCAAGGCAACAGGCTCCAAAATAAACGAGAGTAGAACAGCCAAGTCTTGTTGAGTCTTGCCACGAATTATTGAAAGTATTTTTTTATTTTCGAGGTGGCACCCGTTCACAAATGCATGTTTGGCAACGACAGTCATGATCTCCTTTGATGTTCTCACGAACTTGTCCATGACCGGATTTGCACGGTCAGCGATCTCTCTTGTGTGAGCCGGAATGACACTGATCTGTTGAAGAGACACTGTCGCTGCAGGTGGACTACTTGTGACCAACAGTAGCTCGTAGGCGCATTGAAAAGGATTCATTGGAAGAATTGTACAGGACTGTTTCGGCAAGGGGTTCGGCGATGGAAGAAGCTGTGTTGGAGGAGGATTGTTTTTCAAGATGCAAAGTCTTCCGACAAGTTGTGACAGCATTTATTTGAACACCTTTCTGGTGTTTGCTCGACAACACCGAGCCAAGAGAATCAGCCTCATAAGAAGGACAAATAAGAATCAAACACACTCCAAAGTTTTGGTGTCTTGTTGTGCAACCCTGGAGGCAAGATCCACCTTCCCAAGTTTCGGAGAATGTTCACGTAAGTCGGTGACCCATTCTCATGACCAAAAATCCACTCAATGAGGTCAGGGTACCAGCGGATTGGAGTCAAAGCGATGTGCGCCAGATCGTGGTCGAAAGAATCGTAGCACGAGGCGAGAATCTCATCCACCACAATTGTCCCTTCGGCTGTCAGCGGAACGTAAGCTCCTGCAATTGGTGACAAGTGCATATGCAGAGAAATTGCTTGATTTCGTGATAATTGCGACACTTTCAAATCAAGACAGACTCGCATGCAACAAGTTGACGTTAATTGCTCTGGACCGCTGGAAGCATCGAGATGCGAGCAAAAGGAGTTCCAAACACGAACACTCCACACAGCTGAGGAACTGCGAACTATCTGGGCTTTTCCCACACACAGAGGCTTTTCTTTTGTGCGTCTTCTGTTCACAAAGCTGTGTCCGGATGTCTTGTGTGCATCCAACCAGCAGAGAAGCATGCGTGGTGATCCAGCAGTTAATTGTCTGTTTTGACTGACAACGCGAACAATACTCTTCGTGTTCTCGTACAGTTTCTCACTGGTGACAGCGGACCAGGAAATTCCTTTTTGCAGGGAAAAAGAACCACGCCCTTGATCGATAGTGCGCTCAGACCGGATTTTGATTCTGTGGGACGGAGCACTTTTGGAGTTTTTTTTGTACAAAAAAGTAGGAACCAAACCTTGCATGACTGTCGTGGAAATATTGGTGACTTTGGCTGGCGTAAGTTCTTGGTTCATTTGGACAGTATAGACTTCGTCCCCCACGGCCACTTGACTCGCGTATCTGCAAACAAAGCAAACGAATCTAACTAGAAACGAACTGATTGCTGGTCAACGCAAACAATCTCGGTCGGTATTGCAGAAAATCCAAAAACATGTGCAATGTCAAGCGGTGTTGCTCTCAAACAGTTTGGAATCCTGGGGCGATTCAAACGTCCACGTGTTCTCCCCATGGCTGGGAACTTACACTTACATGGCTTGAAATTTCCCTGGAGCTGGATTCTTAGTGTCATTTTTCCTGGCGAAGATGAGATGCGACGAGGACAATGTGATTGTTTCTCCGAACGAGGTCATGACGGACAGGTAAGGACTGATGGTGTCAGGCTGCTTTTTGAGAAACGCTTTCACTTCGCTGAATACTTGCTTCCCATCCTTTGAAGCTGAAAATATTTCCATTATGTACATTGCATCTGACGGACTCTGTGTGTCGCTGTCCGACCACGCACTAGTTATAACTATTTTTCATTTGTGTGGGCCAAGAGCGATTTGCAATGAAACAGACTGACAAAGGGACAAGAAAGGGATTGTACATACCAGCCAGTACCAAATCTCCCACTTGCAAACTTGACACTCTCACAGGCCCAATTCCCTCAACCTGGACCATGGCGCCACTTGGGAAACAGACAGTCTCATCACACTGGCAACAAAACCACTCGTCAAACCCCTTTCTTCTGCAGTAACATTTGCAGCTTCTTTTGCTTTCGTCTGTTCCCACATCAAACTGCTCAACAAAAAAGAAGCAAAAGGCAAACGTGAAACTTGGTACTGTTTGGCAGCACAAGAGTCAACTCAAGGCCAGTGTACCTGTTCTGACGAAGTCCCCTGTTTTCAATTCATACATGGCGACTTGGTTTCCATTCGCAAGTTGCACAGTTGCCATTGATGGGAAGCAGGTCGTGTCGGGACAGGAGCAGCAGTACCAGCCGTCGTTGTAGTACTTGCTTCGGCATGTGCATCTACATCTCTTTCGAACTTCGTGGTCATTCGAAGGCCAATCTTGTGGCTTCGGGGGACAAATGTTGAGGTAAGTTTTGATTTTGCGTGAACACCCCATAAACCGTACGATACAAAATCTCGAAGGCTTGATTGCAGAACGAGAGGGGCCAAGGCCTATCTCGAATTCTCAGTCTGACTCCAGTGCCGAGTCCTTGTTACTTCGGGAGGGCTACTGGTTCATCGGGAGAGCCCCTCAGGAGGGCTACTGGTTCAATGGGAGGGTTGCTTTGTTTTTGTTTTGACTTACCCCTGGATGTTGGCCCCAGGACTGTGAACCCACCCAAGTAACCCACCTGAAGAACATCTGTACTCTGCACTCACAAGTGAACAACGTAGCCCTCCCTTATGAACCAGTAGCCTCCTGAGGGGTTCTCCCAATGAACCATGCAGTAGCCCTCCCGAAGTACCAAGTACTCAGGACTCAACTCAGACTGAGAATCAGAAACATTTACAGGAACAAAGCAAACCAAGCCATAAATCGCAGAACGTGCACAAACGGTTTCTGAAACGCAAAGCACCCAGAACCAGGACCTGGTGTCCGGCCATTTCAAGTATGACTCGAAACCCAGAGACCTGGAGATGCCTGGTCACTTCAGGTTCCAATCCAAAGTAATCAGTGGACTCTGTCTGGAAAATCCTGTGCCTGGTCATTTCATGCCACGGCCCGGCCCCGCCCACTTAATTTTTATTTTTTGATCTATTGCATTTGCAAACAAGTTTGACCCCATCAGGATCGAATCCCGTCAGAGCGACGTCTTCTTTCTGTGATCCTAGATTCAGTGGAGACGTGCAGATCCACTTACCGTACTTCTGCGTATGAGCATCTGTTCTCCGTGCTTGTTGATAAACTCCCGAATCTCACCTGAAAGCATGAAGAAACACAAGTCTTGCACAGTGCATGCACTGCAGTGTGGAGACAGTGACCTGTCACCTTGACTTTATCATAAGGAACATAAATAATTTGTCTGACCGACGAACAACTTTGTGCCATCCCCAGGGAACGTACGTAGTCTTCTTGTCAACAAGGGCGGAAAGTGGCACGACTTCGTCAACGTATCCAACGGTAAATCTGGCCCACACCCATGCAAGGTGCTCGTGGAACCAACACGAGAGGCCTGAACGATCCAGGATCTGAGTACTCCTGTGTTCCTTATACGTACCTGGTAGATATTACTTCAATTTTTTCTCTTGGAGGCCAAACAACAAGCCACGAAAACAGGAACCTCTGGCTTTTGTCATCCGTGTGACACGCTTGTGAACGACATGTGTCCCTGCAGTGCTGGGTCTCTTGCAGTTCAACCAACAAGGAATTTACCTGTGATCTTTCCTTCCTGATTTTCATCAAAAACTTGAACTGAATTCTTTGGAGGAACATAAACACTCAGTTTGCCTACGTTCCTGGGACTGCACCTTCTTGTCGAGATCTGCAGCGGATCAGAGATGGGAGGAAGGCAGCTTGACTTGGGTCTGACCTGAACTTCGGGTGGGTGAACAGATTTCCCCGAATAAACGCAGCCACATGCAGTCTTTGTGCATTCTTTTTTGCGTCAAATTGGGTCACCAAGTTTTTCTTTCAGAGAGCCCCCTGTTGGCCCCTGAAGAGGAAGAGTGAAACAATACATGTTTATATTTTGTTTCACAAGCCTTTGGAGTGTTGCACACGAATCACAACGGCCCTTTCGCACGAGAGCTTTTGACAAACATTGCAAGAGAATCACATGAAAAAGCAAGCGGCTGACGTGTGTTGTTGACGTGGCGTTTGGAACGACTTACTCGTATTCAGACTCCATGCAGATCACTTCAGGAAAACTCACCTCTCCTGATGAACGGAACGGCAGTTATCAAAGACATTTGACTCGCCACAAACACAAATGTCCAAAGCAGCTGAACAAGCACCATAACCATATTTGAACTTTCCGACCAAGCATGCACCAGTGAAGGAATTGTCAGTGTCCGCCTTTGCTGCCAACTACAAGGACACAAATGACCTTCATTGATTGTGAGGACCCCGTGAGCTGCTAAAATTCACCAGTTATAACACAACGCTGCCCGGCGAAATTGCCGGAAATATCGGACCAAACAGGGTAATTGCATCGTTCGTGATTCAGTATCATGAACAAATGAAGGTCTCGTAAATTTTAGACCCAGACGAGTGAACGGATTGTCTCTGTATACTGCGGTCCAGGAAAAGGTCAATGGATCCAAACGACACACCAAAATAACGCCCGCCGTTTGCATCAAGAATGTTGAAGTTCGCCTTTCCCAGTCTCCTCACCAAAAACATCCACTCCCACATGGATCCATTGGGGTGACCCTCCAATTGATTAGCCACCCCTACGAATCTGTGCTCTCATGACACAAAATGTTTCACTCTTTGCTGTCGGATTTGTCCAATGCCTTGTCAGGCATCAGGTTGAGCTTGCGATGGTTTCACATTTGGGAGAAAATCAACCTTCTTGCAATAGTGTGGTCAACAACTGTCAAGTTGCTCTGCAACCTCCTTCAGACCACCTTTCAAGGACTGAAAGGGGATTCAAGAAAAAAAAACTTTGTCCGATCTCCTTCAGTTCCTTTGTGAACTTGTGGCATGAAAGGACAACACTCCGCTTGAACCCCCTGCATGATCCGTGCTTGCAGACAGCTCTTGAAGTGGCTGAAGGGTACGAGGGTCCTGTGTGCACAGACCCTGCTCAAATGGGCTTTTGGTTGAGGGATTCTGGAACTGTCGGTATTCAAGCAGACTTGAACGAAAGTCTGTCCTGGTGTTTACGAGTGAATTGGTGTCCCGGGTGAATTGACAAATCTGTTTCTCAGGAACAGTTCTGGAACCTACCCTGCTGTATACGTACATCACTCAGACACTTGCTCGTCACTGCATGGCCAGAAAGTCTCGGTAAGCGTGTCGAAGTTTGTCCAGACGTGCCCTGATGTCCTTTGCCAGACAAAGTGTCAAAAAAAAATCCCTCATGATAGACCAATCTCCCTTTCAAGCGTGCTTTTTGTCCAGAGGACTCAGGAATATTTCCGTATGAATGCATGTGTGACAGACACGAAAAATCTATCCTGATGACCTCTCATGAAGACAACTTGGGTACAGAGGATTTGAGACCCGCCAGCAAGGACAATTTTGGCGCAGGTGACTCCGGGACACCTTCAAGCACTTGTTTGTCGTACTTTCAGTGCAGCTACAGGAGGATCGAGAAGTGCCCAACGCTTTGCGTTACAAAATTGTTCCGTGGCATGCAGGTTGAACCTGAGAATGGAGAACATCGTGAGTCTTTTTTTGGAAGGTTCATTTTGTGCCGGATCTTTAGACCAAAGTTTTCCTGGTGAGAGGAGGGATAGATTCTATTCATGGGTACCTCTTGGATTCAACCTTTTATCCCCAAATCCTCTGAAACAAAGGGCATGTTTGACCTGGACAGGATACTCAGGACACCAGGACACATTTGGACGTACCTTGACACCTGTCGGGATTTCCTGGTGCTTTTTGTTACTCTGCAGAAAGATGGCGGTTGGTGTCATGTCATGGCGAGGTTCTTTTCCAGGGTCGAGGAAAATTGCTTGGAAAAACACCAAACAAACCGAACGCGAACAGCACTGCCGTGTTTTTCAGTACAGTCATTGGCAATGTTCACTCGTCTGACTCATGACCTTTTGTTTGTTGTGCGAAGTCCCTTCAGGGCGAAGCACCATGTGGTAGTGCAGTATATGGCAAGGTGGATGAAATGTCCCCTGCCCCCCTCCCCCAACCCCCTCCCCCCAACCCCCTGCCAGACCCCCTCCCCCTGCTAGATCCCCCTCCCCCTGCTGGACCCCCCCACCCCGAGAAGACAAGGAGAATTGTAAGCAGTAAGAGCCATTGAAAGAGTTCCCGCAGGTTACTGCCATTTTCCGTGTTTTACTGATTCATCGAGGTCAGTTGTGAGATATCATT
>JAAUXT010111011.1_pt1 | contig 11484 bp, 12 predicted proteins | sample 7278171 | NCBI WGS metagenome assembly JAAUXT01 (sample SAMN14350112, study PRJNA611818) | marine sediment metagenome | isolation source: surface marine sediment (1.8m) | place: French Polynesia: Moorea | collected 2018-08 | reverse complement strand
CTGTGTGTGTGTGTGTGTGTGTGTGTGTGTGTGTGTGTGTGTGTGTGTGTGTGTGTGTTCAGGTCGCTTGCATTCTGGTTTCTCAAATCACCGCGAGCTCCATGGAGCCATGTTTGTACAGTGTGAGAACCCTGTCTTCGCTCAGAACAACGCACCTGTTTTTCTCCAGACAACGCAATCACGACACGAGTTCGACACCGCAGCGTCCCTCGACAATTGCGAGCTCGATCTCGCCTTTCCCACTTTGAACCTGCGCCTGCAGCGAAGTCGTGCGAAGTTTGAAGATCTGAGCGTTCCTCTGACAGATGTTTCGATGGTGGGCTTTCACACGTACGACTACGTGGTGCCATAGGAGTGCCACCAGTTTCGCTCAGAACTTGGTGGATGCCACACGTGTACGTCACCAGGTGTTCTGGTTGGACGGCAGAATCTTTGCATTTGGAGCGACACACTGGAGCAGCACATGTCAGGTTTTGTGCTTCAGACTGACTCCAAAGCACCAGTATCACACAAAAGTGTTCAAGTAACAACTTTCACTCCACTATTTTGTGGATGTATGAACTGTTGCTTTCATTAAATTACGAATTCCGACTCTTTTCAAGTGAATGGGAAATTCACTTAACCATGACAGTGAACTGGTTGAACTTTGGATCACGTTTGACTGGGTCGCAATTTTTCTTGACAAGGACAAGGCGCCCTTCACAGTAGTGGTCCTGTAACACCAACATGCAAAGGTACTTTTGTCAATCAGCGATCAAACAGAACAGCCCGTCGTCAGGAGGGACCTGGTTTGTGAAAAAAGAACAAAGTGAACTTTCAGCAGGGAAAAATAGCGGGACAAGTTTGAAATGGGGAGGGCCAGCGGGACTCAGGTTTGTCTCTCAAAGATTCAGGAACGTGCTGTGCCTCATGACCACCTGCAGTGATACGTAGAAGGTGAAATGCGCACGGAGAGTCTGGCCAATCATTGCAGAGAAAAGACCGACAATCTGAGGACACACGAGTCTTGCAGCAGGAACGCAGGTAACAGGGTGAAAATGTCTTGGGACTCGAAACAAATGACATCTCACTGAGATCTCCGTGTCTTCCACTGTGATGTACGCAAAACTTAGTCGCCCATGATCTCTCCAAATTCCAAGAACAAGACAACAGAGATCAAGGTCTGAACCTTTTCTTGACTCAAAGGGCAGGCTTCAGGCCCCACCCCAAACCTCCAGTTTTAGGATGGCTCTGAAGGACGCGCCTGTGTTGCCATTCACAGGGTTCCCACTTTTGTCCGGCAATTTTTTTCCCTGACTTTTCCCTGACTGGAAAAAGTTTTCCCAAATTTCCAGGTTTTCCAGACCGAGTGGGAACCCTGCATTCAGGTTTTCACAATTCAACGGAGTCTTTGCTTTCGTCAGGGAAAACACCTCTGCTCAGAGGATTCATTTGGGACTTGTTGGGCAGCGCTGAGTTTGCCTTGATCTCAACAACCGGAGGAAAAGCTTTGTTCTTCGGAACTCTCGAGGAAAAACAAGCTCCAATTTCCTTTGTAACTCGGCCTGAATGACCACACACTCGAGGCTTGGAGCTTCTTTCTGAAGCGCTTCGACCAGATACAATTGCTCTCATGTCGAATGTCGTCTTCATCAGCGCACAAGAGTTTCCGCAACAAAAAGGGAAACAGTTTCACCATTGTGAGGCGAATGCTGACGATGACGTTGAGGTTTGATGACGCAGGATTTGAAACACAGGCAAGATTCCGCAAGCCGACCAACAGCTTTTCTGATCACTGAAACAACAAAGTTGCCTGCAACACTCAGGAGCGATTTCGACATTTGAGGGTCAAGCAAATTGGCCTGGCAGACGAACTGAAGACAAGCCGCTTATTCAAAAGTGCACAGTGACTTTTCTGTTTCGTGGCAATATCCCTTTTGTTCAAGTCAGTGAGGGATCACTTTTGTGTGTGCACAGACAAGCCAGGTGAAGAGTGAATGTGAACTATGTCGATAGATTCATCGTGGTGTTCATAAAATATAAATAACAACAAACACTTTCTGAGATACTCCTTTTGGTCTGTGTGTAGTGATGTGGTGCTCACACCTCGCTCTTTTTCCGGCGCTCTGAAGTGGCCTGATTTCGCCCGCAGCACGAGCAGATTCTCATCTCGTGGCTGCAGGGGGCAGATTCGAACTAGATGTCGAGAGTGTACATCAGGAGACAAGCTTGAAGTTCGCGTGGAAATTACGTAGTCTGAAGTCTAATCGTGCAGGTAACGCCACAGCTTTTGGAGTTCAAAGTGTTCTCAGGCGCGCCAGATATCTCTTGTTCACCCTGCCACTTGGAATCACCAAAAAACCACTCCGTTTTCGCTGCGAAAATAATCCTGCCTGCCACTCTGGATGTCGATCGCCTTCGAATCGACGCCGTCGACCCAGCGGGAGGGACGTGAACGTCCCGTTTCGGATCTGTTGCTGCTTTGCACACCCTCGACTTGTCTGCAGTCAAGCCGGCCAGTTGTCTAATGAGCCAAGAATCCTCTGACACTGTCGGCCAGCGGTGACAAAAGGAACTGGCTAATTTACGTAAATTGTGAGAGAGATCCAGCGAGCGGCTGCGAGGAAGCTTTGGCCTCCTCTTTGGCATGCACTTGTGTGTCTGGACACGAGCACCTCCCACAAGAAGGCAAACCAGCTCTTTCGTACCTTGCGCGCACTCCATTGACATTGGACACACATTCTTGAAGTTTGATGCTCTTTGACATTTCGCACACCAAAAACACAACAACCAATCAACTGTTGAACCATGAGCTTCAGCCTTCGACGAATGAAACTGACGAAACCAACGTTTCGTGTTGTCAGATGACAGATTCTTTCGTGTTGGAGAAGCTGTTCGGAGAATACAATTGTCAGCAACATTTTTCACTTTGAGAACCACAAATTACCTCATGAGCGGGAAACATTCAATCAGCACACTTAATGGAACTTGCAACTTGATATTTCACATTGGCCTGTTGGTCCCTGGCTCATTCAAACTCAATCCGAGCTGAAATAGAAAGTGGCATGGGTTCGAACAGATAAGCCAGATTTGTTCCAGATGCCCTTCTCTGCCGAACCCGTTTGACTAAATGACAAGACAACACGAGACACAGATTTTCCTTTTTGGTGTCAACGAGGACAAGGTTTCTGGTCTCCATCGAAGGCTCTTGGCATCTTTTTGTGAGACCGTCGTGGGAGTCACACCGAGAGGGAAAGCCAGATTTGCGCAAAAATTCACAGTTGTTGTGACACGAGAACCCAAGGTGCTGCACGTCCCACTGAGATCGAAAACCAACACTGGATTACACCGTCTTGTTTTAACCACCCAGTAACCTTTTCCGATGCGCGAGATGCGACGTGATTTACTGCACTTGAAAACACACGGAGTTCCGTGAAATCACAAGGGTGTTCACCACTCAGGGCTAATTGTGGTGCCCAGCCGTTTCTTCTGCCACAAAGGCTGTCAACGTACCGGTAATGACGTAGAACCAGGGGTTCTGAGGACTCAAAACAACCAAGACACGAGACCCTTTCAACCCAGGCGTCTCTTCCACTGACTGGAGACCGCTGTCGCCCGGAGCACAGTACGTGACTCTCGACCATTCCATGAACAACGATCCTGACGCGTCAAGAACAGCAATAGATTCCTCAAACATGGCATGGACAGTCCAGACTCATCCGTTTTCTGACCCAGGACACCCGATCTTGAGGACTCCCCGATCTTGACTGACAAACAGAACAGGGCAACAAGACTCAATTTGGCGACTGGTGGCGCAACAACATAACTGGGGAAAAGAACAAAAGTTCTTCTCACGGGGAAGAATGCATGATCTTGGATCCGCCGACGCACGCGCAGAAGCCGCCGTGGGACGGCGCCGAATCCGATCCGATTCTATTCGGTGCGACTCGCTGCTCCGATACACGATCTGCGTCTCCACGCAGCTCAACATCACGCAACCTGCCACTCTTCTCGTGGAGGCGCCGATGCCGCTGACTTTCTGTTAAATTCTGTGCAGATTTTGCGGTTCACTTTTGGCGTGTCACAAGTTCATCCAGAATGATGACAGTGATTCACGGAGCTACCTAAACACGCGCACGTATCGAAGCAAATTGGAACCAGACAACAGTTTTCCACACTGCTTTGTCATGCAAATCAAATGTACTGAAGCAATGCGCTGTTATTGTTTCTGAAATCACATCACCAAATACATCAACTTCTGCTGCGCGTACACAAATTTCAGGGGAATCCATTCTTTCCACAGCAAACGCAATTTTCCGTTTTTGCATTTTCAGCACAACTGTCAGCAAGGCCTTACGAAAACAACGCCAATATGTTCAGGGCTCTTCGAGGCTACGGTGAGTGAAACTTCTCAGAGGCGGCACGCACTGTCGCCCACGACCAAAATCTCGAAGCTCAAGAACATTCATCAGAAAGGTCTCCACCACAGATCCAATGGTATTGGGTCTGTCGTTCCCCGAGGCGGCGCGACGCCAACGACAAACGGGCACAGGACATCTGCAGCTCAAGTCTTGAAACAAAACTGCGCGCAGCCCACAAATGTTCAATACTTTCGCTTGACGTGAAACAAAAAACATTAAAAAGTGTAATCAGTTGAAAGGAACGTTCAGCATAATGTTCAATCATTGTTAAAACATCAAGTTCTTGACTGATCCCATTTGATGCAATTTTGCAGCTTTGAAACGAGCTCCAGCATACCAAGGTAAAGATTTTCTGTCCAAAGCCAGACGACAACTGCAGGACCTTGTTTCGTGTAGCACATTGTTCAGCATTGCCAACAATTGTCTAAATCACGAACTGTCATCTGTGCAATGCAAACATTGTCTGCACACAAATAACACAAATGCATTCTAATTTTGTGCAAAATGATACGGAATGAACCATGCACTACTGCAGTTTGTAAATCACTAAAATAGGTGAGCCCTCATGAAAACTCTCGAGTAATCATCCTCTCGAAAATCAATGTCCCAACCAACGTGCTCGTACGTTCATCGTGCGACCTTTTGCAACATTTTTGCAGGATTTAGAGCCCTAAAACGAAACCAAGATGAAAAAGCCGAAGGTAACTTTGACATAATTTGATAAATGCATGACGTAGATCACTCAAGAATCAAAACCTAAACCTAAGATTCATGTTGTAACCAACAAACTTCCATCCAATTCAACTCCCCAAAAAGCTGTTGTTGTAGTAAGATGTTCGCACACACACAATCTGTTGCATGCACCTCAGGATGTAGACAGCAGCCTTAAGCTTTGATTGTTAAGGCTGCATTCTTGTTGACCGGAAGTGATTTCAGCCCATCTCTTGACGAGTCCATCCATGGTTCGCTCAAAGTTTCGACAAAATGAAGCGTTGGACAGGCCAGGGATGAGTGATCCAGCAGTGACAGGGATCCCACCATTTTCTTTTGTGAAGTGACCACGAACACTTGGCTGCGGACTGTGGGGGACGAAAAGAAATGGCAAGTCTGCCAATCTCCCAATTCCCTCCAATTCCCAACCGTGCATCCATGGGAGTTCTCAACTTGACGTGGACGTCTTCCAGCGGGTGTTGGCGGGAACCTACATATCCTGTCCATGAGAAAAACAAGTTTCCGCACATCTGGGGTGAACTTATCAGTGCAACAAGTGTTGTTTGAGTGCTTCTGCAGGGGAGTGTTGCGTGCTGCGCACGAATCTGTGGACACAGCCTCCTTCAGCACTCGGGCTCAGACCTAATGAAGCAAGACCGAAAAAACCTTCGCTCTTTCACTCCCTCCGTGACGTTCGAAAAGGGAGGAGATTCTTAATTGCTCCTGCACAGCACGGCGCTGTCGACACAGCAGCCACTCCACCTCTTTGAAGATCGACTTTTTCGTGTCGCATGCTTCGGAAATTGATGAGTGATAATAACAAGTAATTGTTTATTTGCACGCACAATTATTTTCTTGTCTGCTCGCACTGTCCAACTCACCACCTTTCAATTATTTCTGTTTTCGGAAAAAACAAAACACGTCAAAAAGACAGCCCGCAATCTTTCGTTCACAAACAGGTGAAAGCTGCCTTTCATCTCTCTGTATTCAACATCATTGCTCCCACTTTAGTCCTGAATGTTTTCCCAACTTCCTCAGAAATTTCGTGTGTTTTCCGGACCATCTCGTAGACGTTTTCTTTTCTTTCTCTCTTGGGAGGCTTCCACTGACATGAAAAAAGTTTTTTGTCCAAAAGATGGAACAACTTCCTGGCCTCTTTTTGCAGGTTGAGAGTCATTCAGTTCCACAAATTTGCAAAAAAGAAAGCACAGCCTTGAACAGAAGAGTTCTGAAGGTTTTTCTTGGAACATTTGAGCTGTCCAGCTGCTACAGCCACCGCTTTTTCTCCCAAAATTGCCATTTTCCCTGACATTCTCCGGTCTTGGTTTCCTTGACTTTCCAAAGTTTGGCAAAAATATTACTTTTCCCTGACTGGAAAAGATAACAACTTCCCAGGTTTCTCAGACCGAGTGGGAACCCTGAAGATACCATGTTCAAGTCACAAGGCTTTTGCAATGCCACCTCTCATGCAGAAAGAGTACACCCAAATGGAGAATGGAGTCTGACGAACCAAAGCAGAACGCTCCGTTTGGCGTGTCGAGACCATGGAGACACCCAAAAATTTGGGTCGAGGAAAGCACCAAGCAGCAGAACAGGAACAACACGCGGATGCGTAGCATTTGAGTGGTGCTCTTTTGTGCGGCCAAATTGGATTGGTCTGGCGAGATCTATGAGTACCCGTGCTATTTTCCACATTGAAGTCCAGGACAACCAATCTCCAAAATTCGATAAGTTTACCAGAAAGTCCACAGGTCTGCAGCCCACTGTCTTGCAAGTTCACAGACGAGCCGAAAACTTTTGTCAAATCACGAGAAAAACAAACAATTGCACCACCAAAACGAAGATCATTAGGAGAATGAATGGAATTCTATGAACGACAAATCTGATTGGCAACGCGTGTGTCCTCCGAAATTCAATTACAGAGAACTTTTTTTCTTCCATGGCAATAATGAAGCTTCAGTTTTTTTGTCGCACAGAATCTGAGGCGGTGGTGATCCTCGCTGAGTTGTCTCGTGTGCTCAAGTTTCCCGAGTGTTTTGTTTGTTTCTGCTCTGCACTGAAGACAACGATCTCGATTGGGCGGACTCGTTCGCATTTTCTTCTCGCTCTCCTTGCGTGCAAACTGACTCACTTTGGAGTGCTCTGTTAAAGTTGAGCATTTCTTTGACCATTAGAGCCACACTCAGAAGAGGGTATGCTTGATCCGAACAAATCATGCCTGAGTCTGTGATAAATTTTGACACTTGCGCAGCGCAGGCTTTCGAGAGCACTTCTTTGCTTCTTCTCTGCTCAATCACAACGCTCAACATTCAGACGGAACTGCATGTATCTGTGGTCTAATGAGCTGGATCAAGTTGGCCTGGGAGCGAGGCCCTCCACCTCGGTGGGGACACGGCTGGAGTCCTCAACTCCACTCTCTGCACGCATCTGCACCTTCTTCACGTGGATTTGGATTCACAATTATGATGCTCAGACTAAATCCTGAGCTTGGGTCTGCATGACAGTGAAAGGAGCACTTACTTAGTGGCCCGCGGCATCACACGGCATGTGAATGGAGACATTCGCACCGTGTGGAGTCTGCACATCATCAACTAAGGAATTTGACCTTGTTCTGTGAAATTGACAGATTGTAAACAGCGTGATCCAATTTGAGATCAGAGTGTCATTTCTGCACACGTTGAACGTGCGGCAAGGGACACAAACGTTCACTTGGCCAAGCAAGCATTTCTGCCAGTGAGGAGAAATTTCTTTCCAAACTTGGTCGAGAAAAGACCTCCATTGTCTCCTTTTCAACAGCAACTTGCAGGCCCTCATCCGATTTTTCGCCCTCGGCAGGTTCTCACTGGCGTCAGATGGTGCGCCGTCTCGGCGGTGACGGAGTCCCCGCGTCCGAGGACCACCTGACAGACGAGCAACTCGTCCGGTTCCTGATCGAGGCCGGACGGAAGTGAGCGACGCGACTCGGGATCAAGTGGACGCGACCGCGACGAAGGCAGCGTCCGACTACTGAACACCATCATCATTGATAAAAAGAGCAGAAGAGAGAAAACTTTATTTCAAAACTCGTGTCGCTAACCTCCCCTGCCACTTCATGTCTGAGGATTCGCTTGTGTCTTTCTTGGTCCTTTTGTCAAGTACCACCGCATTTGGTTTGATTTGTCCCCTGTTGAAACTAACTGTCGTCCAAAGCACAAAATGTTTCGAGAGAGCAATGATTTTTCATCCCATCCCTTTGAGGTAGCACTTGCAGTGTGCAGGGTTTTCGTCAGTTGACCGCTGTTCTCAAGTTGGGGGCACCATCCTTGCACGGAAAGAACAGACACCTGCTAGATATTGCTTCACTGCTTCTCTTGGTTGTTTTGTGTGTGTGCGAAATTCATGGTTCAAGCAGCGTTATTCTTGTAATTGGACCATTTCAAGTCAGCAGTGTTCATGTTTTTGCACCTTTTTCGACACGGCATTATCCTGCAGTGGAATTTTTAGAAATCCCAGAACTTTGGTTGCGGGGACCGGTGTTGTTTTCCAAACAATTTTCACGTGTCAATAAAAGTGTGTTTTGTTTTGCAGTGACTTGAAATAAAGTTTTGCATTCTTAATTTTTGTAGATCTATGTTTTCTGTCTTGCTTATCAAGCTCGATTGCGAGGCAAACTTGTCATTGCAAACATGAAATTTTAACATCCAGTGACACAGTTCCGTGTCTTTTTGTGCCACATTCCCAAAAGGCGCCTGAAATACATCACGTATTCCAGAAACAAATGACCATAAATCCATTCACAAAGCAAGATATCCATCCTTCTTTGATGACATATCGTATCAGAGACATCCATTTGCACACAAAAAGAACATCTTTAGAGCCCAAATGCGTGGGCTGAAAATGTAAAGACGAGAGAATTCTTTCTTGGAAAGCAAAATCCATCACCAAAAACCACCAGTGCATGCTAACAGCTGAAGAGAGACAATGAAGCAGCAATGTGTTGCAATTTCGCTGAATAAAACACAAAATTGTACCTGTGTGCTCGTACAATTCAAAGCGACCGTGCAATCAGCACAGTCCGTGAGAGATCACAGACGCACAGAACTTGGACCAAAGTGAGCACACAACCAAAGACACGACAGTCGGAATGCCAGGCTGCGGTAAACTGAACAAGCCGTCAGCAATACGCTCAATTCACTGCAGGCAACATCAAGAGGCCAAAGATCAACGAGCCCGCTGCCACAGGCAGCAAGACGCGAAACAAAACGTGAAGTTGGAAACATGCAAAAAACAACAAGAAGGCTACGCCTAAAAAGCGTGTGGTTCATGGAAACGTTCGCAGTGCGGTGACACCAAAATTCTCTTTATGCCACACAGAACTTCTTGTGCATGTCTGTATGTGGACATGTTGAGTTTAGGGGAGGGGGGTAACTCAACATGGTGAAATTTTGCCAGAATCATTTTCAGCCCATTTTAAGAAAAAGAAATTTTTTGGTGATGACCCATGTTGAGTTAGGGGGGGGGGGCAACTCAACATACCCAAAAAAAAAACAACCAAAAATGCTTAAAATGGCCTGAAAATGACATATAGACATGCACATACAGAGTGATGGTGATTACACTAAGCGTGTGGTAACACCCTTCGGGACCACACGCTTAAAAAATTAATTGGTTCAGACCAAACCAAACATGGGGGGCGGGGGCGGAACCAACAAAGTTAGGTCGCCAACCCCTTGTTAAAACACACTCAGTTGCTTTGCCCTCTCTCCCCAAACCAACTCAAGTTGCAAACCAGCTCAAGTTCGTTTGAGCCTTGAATTTTTAACCAGGGGCAAACCAACTGAGCTGGTTTACCCCATTGCAACCAACTTGGTTTCAATCCACACTTCAGCACAACGTCGTTTTCAAGCCGCGCCACGGCCTGCCGATTCCGCTGGCTCAGTGCACCAGTCACTCCATATGTGTCTGTGTAACCCGAATGAAGCTCACTCAACGCCGCCATTTCATTGTCCAAAATCCAAGCACACTCAGTTTGCCACGCGAGCCGATCTGTCGCCAGCAATCCCACAGGATAACAAAGCTGTCGATGTCCGCGCAGTCTCGCGCGGTTGACCCTCTTCACCACAATCCCCGCACACCAGACAGCTGACAGCCAAATTTCTGACTCGCCGGAAATGCGCTCCGCTCGGTCTGTCCGAGGTCGGCGAGACTCCGATGACGCTGTTGTCAACGGCAACGTGAAAAACAACCAAAAATGATTGAGACAACGTTACTGTGCGGCGAAGACCGTTCTACAACTTTTCAGATTGTGAAAAACACCGTTCAGTGAACACACGAGAGTTGCCACGGAGGGCTGTTTTTTGGGGGAGCACCAAGAATCGGAAAAGCCAAAACGCCACAACCCAGCAGTTCGTCACCTGATCAAGACACCGAAACTGGTTGTGAATCAGAAGTGCTGCTGCATCACACCTTGGCCCTGTGTGCTCTTACCGCGCAACCCCGAAGTGAAATAATTATCTTCCACGTGGTTCTCATGGAGGCAAGGAGAAACTGACCGTTTCATTCTGAACGATACAGCCTGGGTCCAGCCTGGCCATCACGCAACATTTGGCAAACACTGTGCCATTGTCAAGACAGTTCTTCACTGATGCAGCTCGAAAGTTGATCGTGAATACTCTTCTCGTGGGTGAGTTCCAAAGCCGACAGGCATGCAGTCCTCACCGTCAGACAAATGAACAGTGGCCACGTGAAGATCGATCTCGGTACGACAGCAAGACGACACGCCATCGGTCGTCGTCGGCACTGGCGACGTACAAATGTGGCAATACGCATTCGCACAAGACGCGTTCAATTCGTCCTTTTCCAACAAAACCTGTTTGCAAAGTGAACAAATGAGTACACACGAAAAGCGACAACTCTCAGCTGCGATGCTTCAACAGACAAAGTGGTGCTCCGGCCAGTTGTATGTGAGACACCCGTTTAGAATCGGCCTTCTATGACGGGCAGCCCGAACCCTTTTGCCATAACTCTGCCTGGTCAATGGAAAAATGACTGGTCAACCATTTCTCAGGCGGAGACACTACCAAGACCAGTCGCCCAAGATCTGGTACCCTCTTGACGGCAACGCCCACCTTCGGGTCCCTTGTTTTCGTCCCCAAAACACAACAAGTATCCTCCAATACACGTAAATTGTGCGAAGTCCCTACAGGGCGAAGCACCATGTGGTTGTGCAGTACATGGCAAGGTGGATGAAATATCCCCTGCCCCCTCCCCCTCCCCCAACCCCTCCCCCGCAGACCCCCCTCCCCCCACCGGACCCCCCTCCCCCTGCCAGACCCCCCCCCTGTAGAGAAGACAAGGAGGACAAGGAAGAATCGACGACATTACCGGCGTAAGG
>JAAUXT010074542.1_pt1 | contig 11484 bp, 15 predicted proteins | sample 7278171 | NCBI WGS metagenome assembly JAAUXT01 (sample SAMN14350112, study PRJNA611818) | marine sediment metagenome | isolation source: surface marine sediment (1.8m) | place: French Polynesia: Moorea | collected 2018-08 | reverse complement strand
TATTTTGGCCAAGCTGTGGTCAGATTGGAAACAAGCTGCTGCAGTACCAAAACCAAATAAATAAAATGGGGAGGAGTGTAAGGCGTGACGTCAGCGTCACAATATTAGGATGTTGTTGATCGGCAGAACGTATACACAAACCAAAAGGAAGTATTCCTCTAATTTGGTTCACATTATCCTTCCCGCATTCGAACACTGCAGAGGTGCTGCCCCCGAGCGGAACTTCCAGAGCTGCACGGGAACAAACAAAAGCTGTAGATATGGCTCCAAGCAAGGAAACCTCTGAAATTGGTGACCCAATTGTTTCAGCAGAAGAGGAGAAAAGATTTCAGGATTTATTCAAGAAGTTGGATGTGAATAAAGATGGACGCGTGGAGGTACACGAACTGGTGCAAGGTTTGAAGTCTATGCAGGTCCCAGAAAGTCATGCCAAGGGACACGCTCAGGTTGGTTTTGTTTTGTACCCTGGTGTTTTGTAGAAAGGACGCAATTACGTACCATTGCGCGGTGCTCCTTGCACATTCAGTGAGACTTCTAACAGGGAGCGATGCTGTGCTTCAGTTCACAAGTCCAGCAGTCTTATCTGAAGAACGTTCGAAAGTGACTTGCTGGTGATGATCTGAATACGAGCGTGCAGCCGTCTACGGTGTCTTCTTGGAACGTTGAGGATGATGCACTGGGAATCTTGGGCGGTCAGTGCCCTCCTCCCCCCGCCCCTCAAACAGGCTGGATGTCTCAGCGAATAGGCTCATTGCGTGACGCCTTACGCTTCTGTCACGCAGGAAATCATGCAAAAGGCGGATCGAGACGAGAACCTGGAGATGGACTTCGCAGAGTTCGTCCACTACATGACGCAGCACGAAAAGAAGCTCAAACTCGCCTTCTCGCACCTCGACAAGAATCAAGACGGTGAGAAACACTCCAAACGGAAGGGCTCAAGCTACACTTGCAGAAAAGACTGGGGTTAGATCTCTCGAGCGGAGCGTTTCAGATTGTCCTTGAAATGAACAGTCAAAACATGTAGTGATTGACAGACTGGCTTCCTGTGCGAATCTTTTGGTCCCACGTTTTTGCGCTCACAAGTTTGCTGAGAGACGAATCTTTGTGTTCCCAGGAAAGATCGAAGCATCGGAGGTGAAGACCGCGCTCGCACAACTCGGCGTCAATGTCGACTTGGCGGAAGCAGAAAAACTCACTCAAAGGTGCAGGATGCAATCTTTCAGTTCAGGAAACTTGGCAAACAAATGGTTTTCCTGGGTTGTGGGGATGGGTGTTGTTGCAGGAGTAAGGAATGTTCGCCAACTCAGGCATGGGTGTCACTGTGTAAAATGTGCAGAACGTGTGTCGCGTTGAGGCCGGATTCACGTAGCTGAGTAAAACCACAACGGAGTGTGTGCGACCCCGGATTTCGCACCCAAACGCGCGTGGAGCAAATACTCTGACAACGCGCTTTCGAAAGTGTGCTTTTGGATCAGTGTCGTTCGAATGTTAGTCAACCTGTTTCTGTCAAGTCTCGTCTCTAACACATAACACAACTTTTGCTTGCACGTGTAGATTAGATAAAGATGGAGATCTAAAAATAGACTGGGAGGAATGGCGAGACTTCTTTGTGTTCCACCCCGGGGAGTCCCTGGAGGACATGGTCACGTACTGGCGACACTCTGTGGTAAGAAAGCGCGGCCGCAGTTAATTCGCTTGAATAATTTTTGGTTTTTTTCATCATTGTAGGTTGTCTTTCTGCTTCTTCACCATTTTCTTCCTCTTAAGGTTTTTGTTGTTACGTTATCGTGTAGTTTCGTGTGTGTACGTGGTGCTCGGTAGCTTTGTTTATAGACACGGATATGGATGCTTGCAGGTTCCTCAGACACAAAATGAACCACACAGACCCCACTTTATTTTTAGGGTGAACTTGTGCGCAGTATTCTTCGGCATTCATGTCAGAACTTGAACCGCTTGGTCACTCAAGTTGCACCAAAGTCCAAGGAAACGCAGACGGAGTTGACAACAGACGTTGTGGTTCACAAAAAACACAATCAGCTCCGAGTTTAGAATCTGTACGGGGCGAGGCCCAGTGACGCTACTCCATGCGTCAAGAGGCTGATCAGTGACTTGCAAGTGAGCCCAACACCTGGCAGTCCCTTTGTTGTGTGATTGTGGACAGGGTCAATTCGTTTGACACGATTTTGGAGAAACGCGGACGAAACCGGACGATCCAGTGCGTCTTTCACACTGGAATGATGTGGATTACAAAACTACACCCACAGAGACTGAGCTTTGACGTCCTGGGACCAAATTGATCGAATTACTGGACAATTGTTGGGTTATCAGTGACATCGTCAGATTTTCCAGTATGCCGTTTCCCACACACAGTAGCTGTACTCTTAAGTGGACGCACCCTGTGGCTTGTGTCTCGCGTCCCTGTACATTGCAGCATGAGCACGTTGCTTGAACAGTGCTCCTCCGTGCTCTGATGTCAGAGGCGTTTTGTTTGGCGCTTTCTAGAATAGATAAAGACGGGAGTCTGGGAGTGGAGTGGAAGGAGTTCAGGAACTTTATGCAGCTCGCCCCAAGTGCCAACCTCAGCGACCTCGTGTCCTACTGGAGGCAGAACCTCGTAAGTAGCTCGAGATGTGGTGTTGCCTGGGAGACCTCACCGTGAGGCTTGCTGTAGAGGCAGAAGGGATTCAGATTTGAGTGAAGCACTGCTTTGTACTAATGTGACCCAACACTGACATTGTGTGAAGCCTAACCCCACTCTTTCGAGCATCGTCCTGTACAGATGTGATGATCACCGACGCACCACCAGAACTTGAATCTTCTAGTTTTTCCCAGCCCAACTGACTGCTGTTGTCTTGTAGAACCACTGCATGTCTCCACCCACCCTTGTTCAGTTGAAAGTCACCAGGGGTAAGCAACCGCACCCAAATGGTTCTATCATGATTTTGTAGTTGCTCCACAGTTTGGAGTGCACTTCAGATGAGGCTTGGTGTTGGTCACGATCTGCATGACGTTACTTTTGGTGCCGTGCTGTGGTTTCCTACTTTACATTTGTTGCCACTTTCGGTGACTTGCTTGACGATCACCCATCAAATGTTTGGCACTCAGTGAACATTTTGCACCTTTTCATCGGCAGTTGGGACCTGAGCTTGTTCATTCCACTGCGTTTGGTCTGATGCTCACTGTAGGTAAATCTACGAGGGAAATCCAAGTTCTGGCGGCCCTACAAAGCACGTTGTATCACCTTTGGAAATCAGGACCCATGTTGTGTGCTCCTTTGTCGACGCGGACAATCAACCTGATGTTTGCGTGTTAAAGGGTTGCCAGAACATGAATCGTCCTCGTATTACAGTGATTGGACGGGGCCAAGTGTTTGCTGCCCCCCCCCCCCCATAAACGCGTCACGTCCTGCGTGCCGGTTGTTGAGCGCGAGCGCGGCGTCGTTTCAGTGACTCAACCAAATTTCACAGAAGCGCAACGCACGTTGCGTCCCGTAAGATATAGATCCCGGGCGTTTCCCGTGTGTTCACAAGAGATAGTCAGGTGCGTCTTTGTTCGGCGGACTGCACATGTTGTGAGTGACGGAGCTCGTGACCCAAGTTGACTAGAAACATCCCAATCTTCCCACCTGAACTTCTCTCGCGCACAGAGAGACACAGACCTTTTTTGAGCATCTCGGCTTGTTCGTACAAAATGAGAAATTTCCGCTTCTGCTGCCACAGCGCTGAAAATCTTGCTCGTTGTAAATCCGACGTCGATGGGGCCCTGTGCGCGGCAGCACAACTGACTCTCGCACGCGTTGCAGATGATTGACATCGGGGACGACATGACGGTGCCGCCCGAGTTCACGCAGAAGGAGAAGCAGACGGGCATGTGGTGGCGCCACCTGGTGGCGGGCGGGCTCGCCGGCGCCGTGTCGCGCACCTTCACCGCGCCGCTGGACCGGCTCAAGGTCATGCTGCAGGTGAGAGGCGCCTCCAGTGAGAACCAGCGCGGTGGCGAAAACAATGTTCACCAATTGACGCCTGCGCTCATTGACCCATAACATTAAACGCCACGTGGTTCTGTGTGCGCGCGCAGGTGCACGGCTCGTCCTCGAACCTGGGCATCGTGTCGGGCTTCCAGCAGATGCTGCGCGAGGGCGGCGTCCGGTCACTGTGGCGCGGCAACGGCATCAACGTGCTCAAGATCGCGCCCGAGTCCGCCATCAAGTTCGCCGCCTACGAACAGGTACGGGTGTCCCACACCCACGCACTCATATGCAAGTCCATGAAACGAACGTACACACACACACACACACACACACACACACACACACACACACACAAACAAATCTGTGATCACAGCTGCAAACAGCGACCCAGCACGGGCACAAAATGTCACTACCGATACTTTGTTGCCCTCTTGTACCTACCTACATGTTGCGACTGCTTCTCCCTCGACACAGATAAAGCGTCTGATAAAGGGCGACGCGGCAGTGAACGAGGTGACGGTCATCGAGCGCTTCGCCGCCGGGGCGAGCGCCGGCGCCTTCGCGCAGAGCGTCATCTACCCCATGGAGGTAACCACGCCGCCCCCACAACCGTGTTGGGTGTTGCGTACCACGTCCTGTTGGGACACCGCCATACCATGCCTGTTCTATACGGTCCGTGCACTGCGTGTCTGATTGGCTACGAAGTCTCGACACAATTGCCACGTGCAGTCACTCGAGTTTCTTCTCGCGTGGTTGCCAGGTGATGAAGACGCGCCTGGCGGTCGGCAAGACGGGGCAATACAAGGGGATGCTGGACTGCGCGCTGCAGATCACCCGGCACGAGGGGGCGCGCGTGCTCTACAAGGGCTACCTGCCCAACCTGGTCGGCATCATCCCGTACGCCGGCATCGATCTCACCATCTACGAGGTGTGTGTGTGTGTGTGTGTGTGTGTGTGTGTGTGTGTGTGTGTGAACGGGCACTCGGTGGAACTGCAGCGCAACCCGAGTTCAACAGTGTTATTGTGCGAAGTCCCTTTAGGGCGAAGCACCATGTGGTAATGCAGTATATGGCAGTTAAACCAAATGTCCTGTGCCCCCCCCCCATGGAAATACCCCCCCCCCTGCAGCCAGACCCCCCCCCCCCCCGTGGCCAGACCCCCCATGGATGGACCACCCCCCCATGGCCAGACCCCCCCCCCTAGCAAAGACAGCATGACTAGTGGAGGACAAGGAGGACCAGGAAGAATTAATGAATAAGGAAGAATTGACATTACCAATGCTGCAAGGGACTTCGCACTGCAGTTGCCTTGAGCACTGCTTCTTGTTTGTATTTCAATGCTGTGGTGTTTGAGAGATAACAAATGTTCCTTTTGGGACACCACACGGCGGTTGTCGTGCAGTGTTTTCAAAGCCGACAGGAACGTGAATGTGAGAAGGCATTCCTGTTGTTGCGCAGTTTCCTTATTGCTACGTTCCGTTTCTCGGTTGTTATGCAGACGCTGAAACAGATGTACTTGGCGCGGAACCCGGACCAGCAGAACCCGGGCGTCATGGTGCTGCTCGCCTGCGGCACCATGAGCTCCACGTGCGGCCAGATCGCGTCCTACCCGCTCGCGCTGGTGCGCACCAAGCTGCAGGCGCAGGGTGAGGCCACAGCCACTTGTGCTGTGTCAGAAGGAGTGTGAAGAGGTGCACTTGCCATCACGCGTGCTCACACACACACACACACACACACACACACACACACACACACACAACACGCAACGCCACGCCACGTAGACGCACGCACACACACACGCACAAAACTCGCACACACATACCGGTATTTGTGTACATCAACGTGCATGCGAACGGTGTTTGTCTTCCAGCGTCGAAAGAGGCGGCGGTGGGACCAATTGCTCTTGGGAAGAGTATTGTGAAGACTGAAGGCTTCCGGGGCCTGTACCGAGGAATCACGCCAAACTTCATGAAGGTGTGTGTTCGTTCGCTCGCAGGCAGCTTCTCAAACCAAATGCTTACAAAACACGAGTTTGACACCGCATGCCGTAGAAAAACCGGCACGTGGCGGCATTGAGAAATCCTCCATCGCGACGAGTCTCATCACAAGCTGCTTGGTTCTTCTGTATCCGTTGCTTCGACAGCGGCAGTCTTTGCAATGCACATGGCACTGGTCTAGCTGGTTTTGCCATCATCGTTTGAACACGGGAAGGGTTCTGTGTTGTGTGACGTGGTGTGCCCCACGCTGACTGCTGCTCCCTCTCTCGGCAGGTTCTCCCAGCCGTCAGCATCAGCTACGTCATCTACGAGCGCGCCAAGGCGGCGCTCGGTCTCACACGGTAGAACGACGCTGGCGTCCGACGCCGCCACTGACGCCCATTCTGTAACCGTTTTGCACGCTTGATGCACTCCGATCGTCGCAGCGATGCGCAGCGAGACCTGGAGTTCCAAAGTTTGTCAAGAGTGCGAGACGATGTTTCTCGTGGCGTCACGACTATCTCCAGAATGCAGTCCAAATGAGTCACAACAAACAGACAAAAACAAGAATGTCGAAGATTTGAACTTGATTTCGCCTGCTCGTCCAAATGAGTCGCACAAAGTCGAACAGCAAACCGTTTGCCAAAGACTTGATGAAGAGTGAATGTGTGCGATTGCGGATTGGAAATATTGAAAACACATTGCAGTTTCTGTTGCCAGTACAGCTCTCACCTTCAGTTTCACTTTGGAACACCCTGTGTGGTTCTCTCTCAACAAGACAACAAGAATGTGACGAATGCACATTTCTCAACTTGCTTTTGTTGCCGTTGTGTACATAACATTTGCTGTGTTTGAAACCACAGCTCTTTGTGCACATGTAAATACAAGTGAAGCGTGCGTCAGCTCATCTCGTGATATGTGGGGCGTCAGCTCCAGCCCCGCCGTGTGTTTGTGTGGGACAAACTTCTCAGATACGTGTGTGTTTTGCTCAGGACCGTGAACCGTGGTTTTCCCGTGGGACGCACTACTTTCATCCTCCCCTTCAAATTTCTGTCCGCTGTGTTTTCGCTGCAGCTGCAGCTGCCCAGGATGCCCGACTTACTGGTCGTCTTCGTTGTAGAGCGCACCGAGAGTCCACTTCGGTTCTGTGTGACAAAATTGTCCTTTGAAATTTGGTCTCGTGACCAGATGGAAGTTTGTGCAGTAGTTTACGAAGTGAACTCTCGGTGTCGCCGCTCAGTCTTTGGTGCTGCTGTTTGTACATTCCCGATCAAACTGCCAAGGAGTATCTTGTCTTCTCCATGTACGCGTGTCTCCGCCTGATTCGTTGTCTTGTTCCTTTTCTCACCTGCGGAAAACAGACCTTTTGAGCAAAGGACATCACGATACAAAGAGGAACGGCACTTCAAATTTGGAGCCTGGAATTTCCAACTGTTTCTCCCTTCTCGGACTTCGATTCAGGCGGGGTCAGGTACTGATGGAACTGCTGAGGTTGTGTGTGTTGCGTTCGCTGCAGGGCCTTTTTGTCTGTGTCAGTTTTCAGAGCAGCGCAGTCTTTCTGTGTGCGTTCGAGATCCAAGTTCAGACAGCAACCTCATCATGCAAAACAGAACATATCTTTTGCCAAAAACTTCTCTTCTAGCCCGTTGATCTAGTCAAGAGAGAGTTCTGACCCCGGTTCACGAGGAAGAGCGTGAGATCGGTGTTCTGTACGAGATTTTTGTGAACTTAGATCGAGAGATTGACCTCGAATGTTGGTCATCGAGACATGGAGGGTCGAGATGACCTACTTGAGTGGTAGATCGCGAGATCTATGTATGCAAAAATCGAGGGCAGAGCGCAGATCGAATCACTTCAGAGTGTTGGACAGGTCAGAACTTTCTTCTACCACAACGACTGAATGAGATCGAGTTGTTTGAGTGTTATTCTCATTTTTTTTTGGTTCTTTTTGAACTTTGGTTTTTTTTTGGTGTGATGGATTTGCCTGCATCACAGATAGTAGTAGTGGATGACAGTTTTGAAGACGTGGACTCCTTGAAGCCGACTTTCATGTTGGACCAGACACTGCGAGACATTGACTTCGATCCCGATGACAAGTGAGTTTTGTTTCTTCTCTTTGCGCATGTTTGACTTTTTAGATTTTTTGTGATTGACGTTTTGGAATTTTGAATGAGTCTAATGGTCTGTTCCTTTTTGTTGTACTTGTCAGTTTTGGAGTAACGTTGACACAGAAGTCTTCGGACGAGCCTGCGAACTTCAATCTGAAGAGGCCAGTGTCAGCTGCGCTTGGACGTGCCCCTGTCAACTCTGATGAGACTCTCTTCTTCTCAAGACTCCGAGAAGACGACCGGCTCCAAGTACAAGTTCAAGACTCCATCAACACCGAATGAACTGTCAGAGCTAATTGTGAAATCTTTCGCTCCTCGGACTGAGAAGAAGGTTGATTGGGCCTTGAAGGCTTTCAAGGAGTGGCGGAAACAGCGTGTTTTGGGTCCGAGCTGTCCGAGCAAAATTCTTTGGTGCGACATCGACTCTCGCGGTCTGAACAAGGCGCATTTGTGTTATTCTTTGTGTGCATTTCTCAACGAGGTAATGAGGCAGGATGGAAATGAATTTCCGGGCAAGTCTCTGTATCAGTTTGTGGTCTTGATTCAGTTCCACTTGGAGAAACTTGGTCTCATGTGGAAGTTGATGGACGACTCTGAATTTGTATGTGTGTGCTTTATGGTCGACAATTTGATGAAGAAGCGAGCCTCAGAAGGTTTAGGAAACACTGTGCAATCGAGTCCTATCAGTTTGGCAGATGAGGAGTATTTGTGGAGGCACAACATTTTGGGTGAGCAGACTCCAAAGCAACTCAGAGATACTGTTTTGTTTTTGTTGGGCATTGGTTGCACATTGAGGGGGGGATGAACATCGAAAGCTCTGGTGTGATCCTTTCAACTCTCAGTTCAGTGTTGAGAAGCAGAACGATGGTTCAAAGGTTTTGGTGTATTGTGAGGATCCTCAAAGCAAGACTAATCAAGGTGGGTTGAAGTCAAAGAAGACTCCAAAACGTGTCAAACTGTATCAACACAGTGATAGTGACAGGTGCGTGGTCAGACGCTTCGAAAAGTACACCGGATTGTTGCCCAAAGAGCTGAAATGTAGTGCATTCTACAAGTATGAGTTGAGTGAAAAGAGGCAAACGGGGCACACATGGTTTACTGACAAACCTGTAGGAATCAATGTGTTGCGCACAACTGTGAAAGAAATGATGTCAAAAGCAAGAATCAGTGGCAAGTTCACTAACCACTCGTTGCGTGTCTCAGCTGCGACGAGAATGTACCAGAGTGGGATAGATGAACAGGTCATCAAGGAAAGAACAGGGCACTCAAGTGACGCGGTCAGGAAGTACAAACGTACGAATGAAGGTCTCCTGAAACAAGCATTTCACGCTGCGAGTGGCGACAAAGAAGTGAACCTGCCTCTGATTCCTCCAGATGCATGCATTGATGAAATTGATCTAACTAAAGAAGAGAAACAGTACAAAGCTTATCCTGACAAGAGTTCCAAAGCTCACAAGGCAAAGTGCCCAATGTCAGACAGTGAGGGCAATTGTCCAAAAATTTGCGACGTTCTGAAGAAGCTCGACCAGGTGAAAACAGAGCCCAAAATCAAGAAAATGCGACTGAGCTTGAAGTACAGAAAGTAGTTTTGGTCACTGTTTCCATTCAAGTTGATTTCGATTGTTAAAGACAGACTTTCGTCTTTCGGTCTCTGATCGCAGTTAGCATGTAAGTTGACATGTTGTCAGTTCATTTCGGTCAAATAAAGTCGACGCTCACAGCGTTGAAGAGCGCGAGTTCCGACCACGCATCGCAAACATGAAAACAACTCGACCTCATTCAGTCGCGTGGTAGAAAAGCTTTTCGTGTTCGCAGCACTGCGTGAACTGGTGTCAATGCGTGCGCCGCGTGAGTCGAAATCGAACGTCCAAACGCCCCCAAATGTTTCTGTTCTCAAGGGCTCGGTCGTTTTGGTGCAAAAAAGCTGTCTTTCTGTGAAATGTCTGCAGACATCTTGTGTTGAACGAGATCTACGGTCTCCACTGTGAACAATTTTGATGTCTGAAACCAATTGAACACTGAAAACCACTTCATGTCAACAAAGTCGGTGCTTTTTCAATGACCAATGTTCCAACAGTTCACACAGGGTGCGTCGTGCGTTGCGTCGACAAACAAACGTCATGCGCGCTGCATCGGGAAGTGAAATCGAACGTAGAAGTTGTTGGGGCGCGACGTTCGACGCAACCAGGGTGAGACAAATCTCCACGTGCCTTACCGGGCGAGAGACATCAACAGGTGTCGATTCTACAGCTGAAACTTGACGTGGACAGAGACGGACAGAAGTACGTGCAAAACGATTTGTCCGTTGCGCAAATGAAATGAAAAATTTACAGCAATTAGTTTTTCGCTCTTGTTGAACTCTTCATCTTGACAATTTCCGATGACGCAAGCATGCTGCTTGTTTTCTTGTTGCCAGTTGATGAATAAAGTTATTGACCAGTTGCACGCTCTTGTGTTTGTTGCGCACGCGTACAGCAGTGTTCTGTGGTTCGCCTCATGCTTTATGCACGCGGAGTCTGTGTGCAGGGTGCTTTCGTTGGCCTTGCCTTCCCTCCCTTCACACACCTTGCAAGCCTTCGAAAAGCCCGACGGTGTACACACAAGTTCAGCAGAGGATGCCAAACCAGGTGGTGACAAATCAAGAATTGGCCTCCTCGCTGAGGGGTCCCGATTCCACCATTGAACCACCACCGTGCCTTGTGAGATATTTCCGTTTTCAGCCTTTGTGCCTGGTATTTCGTTGATGAAAACATTTTTGACGTTGTGTGGCATGCACAAAAGAATTCTTTTGGGCCAGTCGGGACCACGTCGGTCAGCTTGTCCCAATGTGGAGGTTGTGCGCAAGACACGACAAGCCGACATGCCGGAGGCAAAACAAGAAGGTTATCGCCTAAAAAGAGCGCGGTCTCCTTCGGGCCAGTCAGTTTCACCAGCTCTGACCATGGTTAAGTTGGCCAGTTGGCTATTTGTAGGGGGGCAAGTCAACCATCACAAAAATTTACCAAAATCATTTTTAGGCCATTTTAGAAAAATTTGAAAATTTTAAAAAATCGACAACTCGTGTCTTGTTTGTTACGAAAATTATTTCATTTTCAGAATTCAAATTTCAAAATTCTCACAAAGGCGTATTAGATCTTTGAACAAGAATGCTACGCATAAAAAGCGTGTGGTCCATGCAAACGTTCGCAGTTCATGAACGCCTTCATGTTCCCACATATATATGTGACCCAGGGTAGGTCACATATTGGTTTTAAAAACCAATATGTGAGCAAGGTGAAAAATCCAAAATGTGACCTTGGTGAAAAATCCAATGTATGACCTGTGAGAGGGGGGGGTAGGAGGGGGGGGGGGGGGGGGGGCACAATTTTTTTATAAAATAAAGTGGTTATGTATGTTAATTTTTATAAAAAATATTTTGATGGAGCACCCCC
>JAAUXT010030876.1_pt1 | contig 11484 bp, 9 predicted proteins | sample 7278171 | NCBI WGS metagenome assembly JAAUXT01 (sample SAMN14350112, study PRJNA611818) | marine sediment metagenome | isolation source: surface marine sediment (1.8m) | place: French Polynesia: Moorea | collected 2018-08 | reverse complement strand
TAGGTCAAGCTACAAAGAAGAGAAAGAGCCTGTTTGTTGTCTGATATTCCACATGAGAGAGAAATAACAGCAAAAATTCATCGTGCTGAGACTGCCCGGTCGACCTATAACTGCGTGTTGAGCCCTTTTGATGTCACAATGAAGACACTTCTGTGTCAAGAGTCCTGGGGTGTTTGTCAAAGCATTGTGTTTGGTCTCTATGGTCTCCACGTATCAACATACGGACAGACAGTAACAGAATTGTATTGGTCCCTGTGTGTGTAGATCTATTTGGGGGGGGGGGGGCGAGAGGTCGAAAAATAAAACGAACGAAAATATTGTCTGGTGATTTTTCAGATTTAGAGGAAAACTAACTGTCTGAATCCTCTCGAGACCGACATTTGATTTTGGGGATGGGATACAAATGCTTGCATTCATAGCAACCTGCAGTAAATAATGATGCACAATGCTGCACGGCGCTCTTGAGTTGAACCAAGTCTGTCTGTTTTCCCGAGCTGTCAGTTTCACGTTCCACTTGCAGTGTTCGAACAGTACCAGAAGTCGCGGACACAGTTCGTGCAGACGGTCGCGGAGTTAGCGACACGGCCACAGAACGTCGAGATCCTGCAGAACGCCGGCGTCATGTCGCTGCTGCGTCCGCTGCTGCTCGACATCGTCCCGACCATCCAGCAGACGGCGGCGCTCGCGCTCGGAAGACTCGCCAACTACAACGATGACCTCGCCGAAGCCGTCGTCAAGGGAGACATTTTGCCGCAGCTCGTCTACTCACTGGCTGAACAAAACGTAAGCGTCAGTTGTCACCAGGAGAGAATGTTTGACTTTCCGATTTCCTGTTCTGCACTTTTCTTCAGCCAACAACACGATGACTTTCCTTCAACCCACATTAATTTCAACCTGCTGTCGAACACTGCCCAATCTGAATTGCAGAGGTTCTACAAGAAGGCTGCGGCGTTTGTGTTGCGCGCTGTGGCGAAGCATTCGCCGGAACTGGCCCAGGCCGTGGTTGACTGTGGGGCGCTGGACGCACTCGTCATTTGCCTCGAAGAGTTCGATCCAGGGGTGAAGGAGGCCGCAGCTTGGGCTCTTGGATACATAGCCAGGCACAACGGCGGTACGTTTGTAAACCTCGGTTTCAAGTCAACGAGGAAAGTTCGGTTGCCAACCCCAACCTCTCGACCCTCGACATCCAAACATTGTTTTGCGTTAAAATATTTGCTGTCTGTTTTGAGCAGACTTGGCTCAGGCGGTGGTCGACGCAGGCGCTGTGCCGCTGCTCGTCCTTTGCATCCAAGAACCGGAAATCTCCCTCAAACGCATTTCCGCCTCAGCGCTGAGCGATATTTGCAAACACTCGCCGGAACTGTCGCAGACCGTCGTCGACGCCGGGGCGATCGCGCACCTCGCGCAAATGATCCTCAACCCGGACGCCAAGCTCAAACGACAGGTGTGTGAAAGAAGTGGACGGTTAGCTCCTGGACACCATTGTGTTCTTTGTGGTAACTTACTGGACCGTGAGCCACACAGACCAATGTTGATGAAATTGAGCAAAACAAGTTGACACGGCTCAAAGGCACGCGTCCTGTTGCAGGTGTTCTCTGCGCTGAGTCAGATTTCAAAGCACTCGGTGGATTTGTCGGAGATGGTGGTCGAGGCGGAGATCTTCCCGGCCGTCCTCACCTGCCTCAAAGACAGCGACGAGTATGTTCGCAAAAACGTCGCGACGCTCATCAGAGAGATCGCCAAGCACACGCCCGAAGTAAGAAGGAATTCGAAAACAAATTGAGTCACTTCAAAGGACGTGTCAATCGCCACGTCTGACACTGTTTTGTTCCATTGTGAAACTGAATATTTGTGCACCAACAGTTGTCGCAGCTGGTCGTAAACGCGGGCGGCGTTGCTGCCGTCGTCGATTACGTGGGCGAGTCGCATGGCAACGTGCGTCTCCCTGGAATCATGATGCTCGGCTACGTGGCGGCGCACTCGGAAAACCTCGCCATGGCTGTCATCGTCTCCAAGGTAACCAACGCTCGGCCTGCTCCTGAGAGGACCACATTAAGAATCATGCTTGGCCAATTTGCATTTGTGGCGTTCTTGCCAGTCAGGCCTGCAGATGGAAAGGAGCAGCACTGAACATCTTTGTCTTGGGTGTATCTACAGGGTGTGGTGCAGCTCGCCATCGCACTGAGCGAAGAATCCGAAGACCACATTCAGGCGGCGGCGGCGTGGGCGCTCGGGCAGATCGGACGCCACACGCCCGAGCATGCCAAAGCCGTGGCTGCCGCCAACGTGCTGCCCAAACTGCTGCAGTGCTACCTGCGCACAGACGCTTCTGAGGACCTGCAGACCAAGGTGAGGCCTCGTTGTAGTGTGTGGAGTGACTAGTGAACCACTTACCCCTTTATTGGCCGGTGGCTACCAACCACACAAGGCAGTCAAAGGCTCGGTGTGAAGTGGGCCCCAAGTTGAAATACACCCGCATGGCTTGGATCACTCTCGGATGGGTTTGAGGTAGTTTCTGAATGGACGCCTCATAGGCCAGGCAACGGGTGACATTTTGCCTCAAGAAAGCAATTACTTCACGTTCTTCTTGGCCAAGGTTCTGGGGATATGTCCCTCCAGTGGCCATGACAGTCAAAGAGAGTGCAAAACCACAAGGGGTCACATGATCAGCCCCTGGGGGGGAGGGATGCTGGGTAATTTCCAGCAAAATAGCAGAATTTTGATATTATGCATCTATTCACTGTATAATGTATATAATAATTAAATATAAAAATATTTAGAATATAATTAATTGGCTAAGGCCAGCCCCCCCCTCATGGGGGAGGAGTGTAGTGTGACACACCAGCTGTGAAATGTTAGAACCACTGGTACCACTGACCAGGTGGCAGCACTGTACATTCAATAAAGCAAGAGATTCGCGCCACCGGGGCAGTCTCACCCGAGATACCAACCAGTGTGTTGTGATATCACTACAGTGAGGCGATCAGTCTGACTTGTGACGCAGTGAGTGCGATCATGATCACAGCAATTGTGGGTGAACAACCGTGAACAGCGATTCACTCGGCGGTGTCCAGAAATTGTGTTCAATTCGGGATCAACAAGAGGCGTCTTACAGCAAGCATACGTGTGAAAATGGTCGAGCAGAAAGTTGACCTGAGAGTGTTGCTCTTGCAGTCCAAGAAAGCGCTGAAGAACATCCTACAGAAGTGCGTGCATTTGCCGGCGCTGGAACCGCTGCTGCATGACGCGCCGCCGAACATCCTCAAACACGTCGTCGGCCAGTTCAGCAAGGTATGTGAACCAGACACTGTGATCACACTTCAACCGATGTTGTTTCAACTCACGGCACAGCAGAGCCATCTCCTTCCTTCCCAACTCTCCATTCCCCAGACCAGACCAGAGACAAGCCATCTTCTCTCTCTTTTTGCGTTCATGAAGCGCGTTATGTCTGACGATGGAGAACTTTTTTCACACATTTGACGGGACTTTGTTGCCACTTTGTCGATACTTTCCTCATTCCGTTTTCGTTTTCAGGTTTTGCCGCACGACTCGAAAGCGCGTCGGTTATTCGTGACGTCGGGTGGACTGAAGAAAATTCAGGAGATCAAGTCGGAGCCTGGCTCTGCGCTCGCAGAGTACATCAACGCCATAAACAATTGCTACCCAGAGGAGATTGTCAAGTACTACTCGCCTGGGTACTCGGAGCAACTTCTCGACAAGGTGGAACAGTACGCACAAGAATAAGGATCCTTTGCCTCAACCTCTCATTTATCCGTCCAAAGCTTTTCTCTCGCCCTGCTGCCAGGAATTGTCTGAACAGAACAGAAACAGAAATCTAGGCCAGATGTTCCTGGGTTGAAATGTAGAAAACAAGAAAAAGGGAAATGTTGAAGTAAAACTGTCGGTCAAGAGGATACATGTGGCTTCATTTTCTTGGCTTTCGAGGGGAAGGTGCGATCATTTTGAGAGTGCGTGTTGCATGCAGGTGTGAGTCGAAGCCTTTGTAGGCTAAATCAACATATTGTGGGATTTTGCGTGTTCACTGTCTTGCTATTTGTCGCGCGTGGTCGATTCCATTGTCCTTCACGGAGTCGCAGGAACACGCACCATCCCAGAATATCTTGAGTTTTGGTATTTAGCCTGGTACTTTGCTATTTGCCGCCGAAAATAATAGTATTTCTGTCATTTCACAAAAGGTGTCAGCACTCAAGGCCAGAGCAAACATTGCGAAATGAAAGGTGTCAGCACGCCGCACCAAATCTGTGGCAGATGGCAGCAACCGATTGCAGATTGAGAGGGGACAGGGGGAAAACACATCAACAGTGCCTAAAAGCGAATGAAACTCGACTGGCCAAAAGTTCTTTTTCACAGCAGATGAGAGAGGAATCACTAGATATTGTCCACAACTGTAAATACAAGCAAAACATTCACTTTTCATATTTGTAAATTTGCTCTTTTCGTTTGTTCAAAAAGAGAACCATTCAAAAAGCTACTTTGATGTGGCTTCATGTCCTCTTTTCCAAAATTTGACCAAAAAGAATCAGGATGAAGAGATCAAGATTCTTCTTTGTTGCTGTTGTGGCTTGCCACATATTGAGGGACTGAAAAAATTAACTTTCAGTCTTTTATCTGAATTTTGTACGCTTGTGCGCACTTTTATGTGTTCTTCCCTTGTCCCGATTGAGAGGCCATGGCACAGCTTGCCACCTGACCTGCGCGAATAAATTTGCCCCATTTCTTGTTTGGGTGCTTGAGCATTTTCTCTGTTGGATAAATGGAAAACATAAACCTCCAAAGCAATTTCTTCCCGAAGTGTTGCACGAAGTTTGAGTTGTCATGTACGCCCCCTGTTCCGATCCAAAATCCACTGGTGAGACGTTTACATTCAAAACTCAACCAATCTCAATCACAGACACTCCAAAGTCACAAACGAAGAGCTCTTTGCAATGTTGATTTTTTGTTGTTGATTGTTGTAAAGTCTAAAAGATTCTCTTGAACAAAAAGTTCGTCCATAAGTAGAGCTACACGCCAAACTTGCTACACGCAATTTTTGGTGCACGAGAGTACACAAACAAATGTCTGCACAAGAAAACAGCAGCCGATTTGATTTGCCAGCGCAAAAAAAAATCATTCATCAATTAATTTATTTGAAAAAACGAAGTTGTTTTCTCACCATTTGGCTTTGAATGACAAAGAGATCAATGGGGAAAATAAATTGTCCAAGCTTGCTTGACCAAAATCCAGGTGCAAGAAAATGTCGAGAAAAAAAACACAACAAACTTCTCAGTGAAAGTGTGGAGTGTGTGACGACAGATATCCTGGAGATCACGAGACATGAGATTTAAATCCTTATTGAGAGCCACTTGTTTCGTTATTTTCAATCAATGGGGGCAGGGCAAGAGAAGAGAAGAAGAGACCTTGTTCAGCTTTGCTTTTGTGTTGGTTTGCTTGTGCCGAGAGGTTCGTTGCAGCGAACTGATGTTCTTCCCATTTCACCACCAGATGGTAGTAGAGAGCCACCCATAAAACTTCGCAGGATTCAACTTCACCAAGTCCATTATCAATGGACCACATTTACGGTCGCAACTTCCAGCACATTTTGCAATGATGTTGCCAAAATGGGGGGCCTGTTCTCGGAGATGCACTTGGTGTGCGCCATTGCATTTCAACGTGCTTTACAACGTCAAGCTGGGTCAGTTCATTTGTGTGAATTTCTCAACACAAACCAATGCAGTCGCCATCTTGGAAAATGCACGCGTGTCCCTCGTGCACAACACAAGGACGCTGATCTGTTTGCGTCCGAGAATTCTGGATTCTCGGACATCCGGCTGTGTCTTCATCCCGAGAAGATAAAGATCCGCGAGAAAGATGGGTTCTCTCGCATTTTGTAATTCTCAGACTCGGGCTGGGATGCTTCTTTTTTGGCACCAAAATTTGAACTGAATGGAGTGCTCTGATTGGTGAGATCAAAATGCGAAGCCTTGAGACACAAGTGACACATTTTCTGAGCCAGAACTTCTTGTGCAGTGACTCTGTGGTGACTCCACATGGGGTGCGACCCCCAGCCTGAAAAGGCAGAAACGGATTCAGATATATATGATCCTTGGATGCCCGATCAATTGATTTACGACTCGCTAAAAATTGCGTTGCAGGCGCTTTTCCATTCTGCAACTAAAATTGCTCAACTTTTGTTTCTCTGGTGTTGTCACCCATTCTGACCAGATCATGGGTCACCTGGGGGTCGTCCTTGGTTGGACAGGGCCCTGATGGTCCAAATCCAAGATGGCAGACAAACATGTTTCAACAGGGATAAACTCAACCGCGCGGTGCAGCTCATGGTCTGTTGTGTTACTGGTCCGAAACAATGCCCGAGATGCATGTCAAAAGAACAAAACGGAATATATTTTGAATGTTTAGAGTTGAAAATTTGATTTGTGGATTCAAAAATTTCGGATAGAGGTTTCGATGTTGATTTTCAGATAAATTGGGTATTTTTTCACGTGATAAGATTTTCGACAGGGATGGGGGGGGGGGATTGGGGGTTGGACAGAACAACAGCCCAAGCATGTTGTCCACAAGGAATTGGTATTGGTTGCAAAATAGTTCCAGTCAAACAAATTTGGGGATGGGTTCAGGGTTCAAGTCAAACTTTCAAATGTCGTTGAAAAAGTGAGGTTTGCAAAATAACATTTTCTGCACCTGTTCATAATGCTTTGTAGCTTTTATGTTTTGTCTAAAAGTACCAACATTTTACCCAGTGGCCTGTTACCCTGTTGTGAGAAGTCCCTTCAGGGCAAGCACCTGGTGGCAGTGCGGTACAGGCAGCCTGGGCAAGATGTCCCTGTCACATGTCCCCCTCCCCTCCCCTACCCCTTGTCCCTGCTCCCCATGTTTGTCCCCCCTCCCCTTAGCAAATGTCCCCCTCCCCCAAGCAAATACCCCCCCATGGACAATCACTTCTACCAAAGATAGAGCAAAGATCTTGGGCTCATATGAAAGGTCTTTGAAAGCACTTTTCAAAAAATACATTTTGGCTACTATAGTAACTTCCCCAGCAACCTTAAGTGCAAAAGGTAAAAAAAAATCAAGAAATAACTATTTTAAGCTTATCTTTTTAGTCAAAATAGGGTTTTCAGTTCCAAATAGAATACTGAAGTGAAGCACTGCTCAAAGCAACAATTATGGGCAAAGTCCAAAATTCCAAATTAGTTTCTATAGCAACCACTTTGGCAACCAGATGAAAATTGCTGTATCCCAGCATCAAGATACAGCTTTGATATTTGGGTCATATAAAAGGTCTTTGAAAGTCCTACAATTTTGTTTCTCAGCAACTATTTACAAATTTTGGCTCGATAGCAACCACCTTGGCAATAGGCTGTAACTCAGCTCCTGATAGAAATAGAGCTTTGATATTTGGCTTATTTGGAAAGTTTTTGAAAATACTTTTTTGGTCTTACAATTTTGTTGCTTGGTAAGCTTTCTCCTGGCTACCAGTTACAAATATTGGCTCCAAAGCAACTACCCCAGTAATGGACTATATCTCAGCTTCTCTTTAAGACAGAGTTTTGATATTTGTTTTGTGTGATTGGTTTATGAAAGCACTTTTCAGGGGTTTATGAAAGCACTTTTCAGGTCTTACAGTTTGGTTGCTAGGGCAGCTTTTTCCTGCCAACTACAAGTGCAAATAGGTCAAAAAGGAAGAAATAGCTGTTTTTTGAATAGATTTTTGAACAACAACAATATTTCTGGTGTCAGAACACTCACACTGAAGCACAAAGAAGTCCAAAATGCAACATCTGGTTCCATAGCAACCACCCCAACAACCAGATGCAAATGGCTGAATCTTAGCTTCTTTTTGAGATAAAGCTATGCAATTGGTTCATATGCAAGGTCTTTAAAACCACTTTATGGATCTTGCAGTTTGGTTGCTCAGGGCAGCTTTTCCCTGGCAACCACAAGTGCAAACAGGTGAACAAGCCAAAAATAGCTATGTCAAGGAAAATTTCAAACAACAATGATGTCTTAAGTGCCAGAATACTGCACTGAAGCACAAAGAAGTCCAAAATGCTAAATTTGCTTCCATAGCAACCACCCTGGTAACCAGATACAAATGGTTGAATCTCAGCTTCTACTTCAGATAGAGCTTTGATATTTGGTTCATATGAAAGGCCTTTGAATGCACTTTACAGATCTTGCAGTTCAGTTGCCAGGGCAACTTTTCCTCAGCAACCACAATTGCAAAGAGGTCAAAAAGCAAAAAAAAAAAAAGAATAGTTGTTTCAAGCAAGATTTTCAAACAAGAATGATAGTTTGAGTACCAGAACACTGCACTGAAGTACAAAAAAGACCAAAATTCAAAATTTAGTTCCTCAGTAACAACTCTGGTAACGAGTTTCAATCAAACAATTTAAAAGGTGTTGATGTTGCTTGTGTATGAGGGTTGTTGGTATGCTTGATTGGTCAAAAGAGTTTCTCGGAAGTTGTTATTTGTATTCAAATGGTGGTGCGGGGTCCACTTAGAGATTTTGTGCAAGAAAAAAAGCTCCATAGAGCTCGCAGTGATTTGAGAAATTTGAAATTGATCACTATGCATTACAGTTGCCACGTGTTCTTGTCATTTTTTGGTTGTACATCTCTTTAGAATCCCTTTTTTGCATCCCAACTTTGAAACACCAAACGGTACAGCAGTGTTCCTCTGTACTCCTGCACTCCTGCTTGTGCAATGCACTCTATTTGCTCAGTGTTCTTCTGCATTTTCATGCATTATCACACACTTTCATGTGTTCCCCTGTGACCACATTTCTACACCTCACGCGCTTACACAATGCATGAATGTCTTGCTTCAGTTTTGACAGGGAAACAACGAGAAGTTTGTGATTTGCTCATGATTTGCACAAGCGTCTGGGTGTCCTTCACCAAAATATGAGAAAAGTTTTTGTGTGTGTGAGATGAGATCACCTTCTCAATATGTCTTGGATTATGATCCTTGTTCTACCGTCATACCTGTACTTGTGGGAATTTTCCTGAAAGTTTGTGTCATTCGGTTAAAATCCAAGGAGGAATCAAGGCCACCGTCCTGTTTGTTGGCAGACATGTCATCTTCCTCAAATATTTCTCTTGAAGGTTTTGTTCAAGGGTTGATAGTGACTTCTTTCTCACTGTCACCAGCACTGTCTGCCATGAAAGAGGCCTGAACGGTGCCATGATTCATCAGTTTGACTCATCAATTACTGTCAGGTGTTTGACACCATTGAAACCATATCATATGCTTGTGGCAGGAATGCAGGGTATCTTTGTCACCTTCCAGCAATTGGGGCACGTCGTGAAAGGACCGGACGTATTTGCTGAACCTCTCTTTTGTTTCCCACAGGAACAAACATGCCAGGATTTTTTGCATGACCTTTCATGGCGTTGAGGCTCAAACCTTTTTTCTGTGCAGAATGTTGTGCAAAAAGCCTGACGCAGACACCACTGAGATACGAGGTTTCCAAACAATCTTTTTGTTGCCGAAGGCTGTTGTGAAAGGCTTCATTTTTTCAAGTTGTATTCAAGCAATGTACCATGTCAGAGATGTCTGGTGTGTTCATTCTGTGGTGTGAGCATGGAATTGCAGTATTTTGGGTTGACTGTGTGAACTCAGAATGTCGTAGTAACGACGATACCAAATTGAAGCCAAGGACAAGGGCTCCAACATCAATTGTCATGAGGTTGCAGCTCTTTTCTCTTCACCTTGAGATTGAATATTCCAATTGCCTTCCTCCTGTGACGTCTAATTTGGGCACACAGCATGGATTTGTTGCATCTGATTCAGGCCACCCAATTTTCTCAACAAATATTGTACTTTCTGCAAATTTTGTGAGACAAACTTATGTTTCTTGTCTTTAGCTTTCTGGAGATGGTTAGATTTTGACAACAAGGCTTGTAGTTACTGAGAAAAAAGACACAAGGGAATTTCGCCAATAGAAATCATGAAGAAATTGTGTGCCAGTACAAAAGTTAAAATAACTCAATGGGAATACTTTTTTCTGTGTAAAACTCAAAATCTAGCTGGAATTTTTTTCTTTATCTTTTGATTCTCAGTTGAAAACATTGAAAAAAGTAAGCCAAACTAGGAAATGCCTGAATAACATGCAGTTGCGAAAAAGTGTTTGTCATTCAGGCCACCAAAGGAAATTCTTCTTTGTGCCTGAAAGATCAATTCCTTACTTTGGCAGAAATTTGCTACTTTGAAACGGTGCATCAATTCAAAATCTCAAGATTCTCAAAAACTTTCTGCTGTTGTTGAAGTGAATTAGATTTCTTTCTTTTTTTCCATAACCCTGAAATAAACAGCATTTGGTCAAGGGTGTTTTTATTTTTTGGAGGGAATTCATACGGAGGGGCTCTTTTGTTGATACATATATTTAGTTTTTCTTTCAGTGGTTTTGGGAGTGGGTGAACAAAAAAATGTGTCAGTCATAAGATCCATTTAAAATATTTGTGAAAAACAGAAAATGTGTGGGTTGGAAAGAGCATCGATTGCAAACAGGGACCAAGGCATTGGAAATAATTTGCATTGCTTTTGGGTCAATGTTTGAAATTTTGTTGAAAATGGGGTTTGTTGTGAGCCCTGCTCACACTTATTTGGAAGGTTTTATGGCTTATTGCGAACAATTATGATAAAGCATGCGGAGGCAATCACTGTGGTGGTGTTTATATCATGGATCTTGGTTCTCTGCCCCCCCCCCAACAAAAACCCCACCGTGGAACGCATTCTGTGCTGCTGCTGTGAACCTTTCAAATCGGCGCGGACATTTGTGTATCGGCATGTGTCACATGTTTGTGCTGAAAATTGTTCAGGTTTGTCTTTGTCTTTCGATGGACCAATAAAATCTGTACGTTGATTATTGGGTCTGAAATTCCATTCTGCACCAAGTCACCAAATGCAGCTGCTTTATCATTGGCATGGATGGGTCACTGAGAGAAAGGATCACACTTTCTGCTCACTACTTTCTTTTGAAGAATCTTTGCATTGAACCAATCGAGGTTGTTCTTGACAAATTTAGATACACGAGTAGCAGACACATTTGGACACAATCCTCAGACCTGACCTGTGTCGATACACAAAACAATTTCTGTGCACTCATCCATAAAGTAACACTCTTGACACGCAATTCTGCATTCTGATTGAGGGAGAGCGATGTCAGAAAAAATGTGAATCTTGTGTTGCTCAACATCATAACACATGTCTTGAACAAGTGACCAGGCCGACAGGGTGTGGTTCTGTCATCGTGACGAGCTGGACTGCAGGGCTTTTATTTTTACAGCTTGAGCTTTGCACAATGTTGCATCAAGAATTCGGCGAACAGAAAAAAGAAAGTTGGTTTTATTTTTAAGCACTTTCCCCGAAAGGCGGTGCACCTCCGTGAGATCTGTGTCACGTTTGAATAACTTTTGAATCAACCGTTAGAAATGTGTCAAAACCCTCAGAAATGATTCTGGTAG
>JAAUXT010134574.1_pt1:10000-11485 | contig 11485 bp, 16 predicted proteins | sample 7278171 | NCBI WGS metagenome assembly JAAUXT01 (sample SAMN14350112, study PRJNA611818) | marine sediment metagenome | isolation source: surface marine sediment (1.8m) | place: French Polynesia: Moorea | collected 2018-08 | reverse complement strand
TCAATGTCACAAATCAGCCTGCCAGGGGCTCATGTCATCATGAGCTATATTTGGCAATAAACAAGTTGTGTTGCACATGTGGTGTTTGTGTTAACTCATACTTGTACAGTCATGTTGTGCTTTGCTGAAACAAAAGGGACCGAAAATTTTCGATGGTTTTATTTCACAGCTCAGCTTGCGATAAATTTACCGCTCTCGAGTACATCTTCACAAGAGATCACAGATGGAAAGTACATCACCAGTGTGGCACTTACAACGAGAGGAAGAAAAATTTCTAGAAACAGATACAGTTTGTATGGCAGTGGAGGGGTTGATCCAAACGGGGGAAACCACAGTCCTCTCCTCTGTGCGTCTCTGATATGGTGCGTTCCCCAGGCAACCAACAGCATCCAGGGCAGCAGGGCGGGGCACATCAGGCTGAATCCGGGAAACTTTCTCTGGACGAGCCACACTACCGCCACCAAGAAGATCAGAAGACTTGATGAGTGGAACATCGGCCGTTTGTCCAGTTTTCTCGCAGCCTGAAAAACAAGATACAAAATTTTGTTTGTGCACATCGGTTAGAGCTGTCTGCTTGATCGTCAAAAGTATCTTGGGGCAACGAGTTCAGATGCGGAAAAAGTGTTTTGTGCCACGCCCTAGTTTGCCATACATGTGGTCGCACAATTTTCATTTTTGACGCTGAATTTCTCAAAGTTGTTGTTGGGTCCATCCAAGGAGTGCCTCCTTTTTGCAAAGTCCTGGATCCGCTACTGGAGTTATTCACCTTCAAGTCGAGTGATCTGGCTGCGATGAAGTGATCGACGTCGACGCTGGACGCCAGAACTCCAGCGAGCGTCACTTCCGCCCACGGAGACGCGCTCCCATTGGTCCTGAGCATGACGGCGGCCCAGGACGAGGCTCCGACCAGTCCGTGAGTGGCAGAGTCCGTCACCGCGCGCAGCCAATTGCGAGACACCACGCTGAAGGGCAATTTTGTGCAGCAAATCGAAAACATCAGTGCAGGTGTGCAACCAATGTTTTGAAGAAAAATGTGCAGGTGTTCAATCAAACAAAAGACCAAAAGTTTTTGGTCTGTGACGCTTTCAGTGGAAGTTTTCAAAATACGGGGAAATGAGGTGCGGTGGAAGTGTGCAGTTGTGTGTGTGTGTGTGTGTACACGTGTGCGTGTGTACACATGTGTGCAAGTGCGTGTATGATCTCACTCTGGATTCTGGAGCAGAGCGTCACCCACGAGACACACAGCGACTGTCGCGACGCAGCAGAGTCCAGCTCCGAACCACATCTGCATCTCCCGATGACCGACCTTCTGGTCCTTGGAGTTTTGGCGACGCAACGTTTGCCGCATTGGTCCGTGGGCGCCACTGAACTGGAAACCGAAACCGCACAATTCTAAATTCCTGATCATCCAGACCTTCAGTGCTCTTGTCATGTGGAGATTGTGAAACATTATCATTTAAAGACACCAGAGGTACGATATGAACA
>JAAUXT010134574.1_pt1:0-5000 | contig 11485 bp, 16 predicted proteins | sample 7278171 | NCBI WGS metagenome assembly JAAUXT01 (sample SAMN14350112, study PRJNA611818) | marine sediment metagenome | isolation source: surface marine sediment (1.8m) | place: French Polynesia: Moorea | collected 2018-08 | reverse complement strand
TGGTTGGAGGCAAGCGACGACGCCTCTTTCACCCCCGATGCACTTGTATTGAGACGCAAAGCACGTCTGAACCTCCCTATTTTCCCGCGGCACTGACCTGCTCCCTTCATCATGGACATGAAGCCCTCGTTCTTGAGGATCTGCACGGCGCAGTCCATGGATCCCTTGTACTTGACGGCCTGACCGGAAGTCATCATCATGCGTCTTCTGATGGTGTCGAGCGGGTAGGACACGAGACCCGACGAGATGGTCACGACTGCGCACGCGCGAGGTGGAAAAAGAACACGTGATTGTACAGATTGCATGGGCGCGATGGAGGAGATGCAGAATGGGTGAACGACACGAATCAGGGTGTTTCTGCTCGCTGAACGCGCTGAGTGCAGACTGTTTTGCTCTTCGTTCTGGCCTGAATCTGGAGACAAAGAGTTCCTGGTGTGCGTGAATGAAGTTTGTGTTTGTTTGGACGACGTGTTGCCTTCGCGAATTGGGGCGATGGTTTTTGTTTTGGATTGACCCACAGAAAGAGGGTGTGCTGCAGAAAGTTTCTCGGTGTAGGACGCTTATTCTGGTTTTGTGTGAATGAACTGACAGTCTGCAGGACTGTTTCTCAGTCAGACCCCGCAGTGCACGGGCGTCACGATTGGGCGGAGTTGTAAGCGTCGTGCACTCTGATGAGACAAAACGATCTGCAGCAGTGGACGTGATTTGGCTCGTGATTTTGACACGCTCTTGTCTGGAGAGCGGTTACCGCTCTGAACACCTCAAGGTTGATTCAGCCATAACGACGCATGAAAGGCGAATGTACGAGTATCAGTGTTGCAGTCTGAACTGCCTCTAAGTGTGACGAGGCTGCAGCCTGGCCTGCTGCAGTGTTGCGTCAGCTGATTGAGTGCAAAGGGATCGAAACCGCACTTTATCGTTTCTGTGCCCGTTGTGGACAAAATAGAATTTGAGCTTTTACCAGCTGCATGGATGCAGGAGGAATGAGGTTGGAATGTCAGACTCGGGTTTGTTTCGGATGTGTTGAGAATTGTGTGTGCAGGACACGTAAGCTTTGATTATGATTGGCTTCAGGTCACCCTGATGCCTGGTGCATTTCTTCTTGGTGTGTCTTCGTGCCTCTGTGTGTGTGTGTGTGTGTGTGTGTGTGTGTGTGTGTGTGTGTGTACGTGTGTGTACGTGTGTGTGTGTGCGTTGTGGCTGTTCGTGTGTGTTTCCCTGTTCGTGCGTGTACAAGTGCATGCGTGCGTGCGTGTGTGATGTGTATGTGTGCACATGTGTGTGTCTCACAGTAGCCGAGGCAGAAGTTGGCGAAGAAGCTGCTGTTCTCCCCGAGCAGCATCGGTCGCAGCGTGTCGTAGAAGCCGAAGTAGCAGCCTCTGTGGGAACGAGTAGAGGGCGGTGTCAGTTCGTACAGGAGCGTGCCCCACCGCCAAGCAAACATCCTCGTGCATGCAGTCACATTGCAGCAGGCTCCGATATACGTTTTTGTGTGAACACAGAGTGTCAGTGGTGTTTCTTCCCGTTGAGCGTTCTGGCATGTGATTGGTACTCGTAGATGAACAATGTGTGTGTGTGTGTGTGTGTGTGTGTGTGTGTGTGTGTGTGTGTGCGGTCACCTGCACACGACGATGCCGATGCTGGAGACGGCAACGCCTCTGTGCATAGAGCATGGTGGTGGTGGTGGTGGTGGTGGTGGTGGTGGTGGTGGTGGTAATGTTTGTGTGTGTGTGTGTGTGTGTGTGTGCGTGCGTGTGCGTGTGTGTGTGCGTGTGTAGACGACAATGGCTACACAGGATCCTGCATGATCTCGAAAAGACGAAGCTATGGTGGAGCTTGGTGTGTGTGTGTGTGTGTGTGTGTGTGTGTGTGTGTGTGTGTGTGTTTGTGTGTGCGTGTGTGCGGTACCTGTAGACGACGATGCCGACGCAGGAGATGACGAAGCCTCGGTAGAGCCCGGCGACGCCGTCCGACTTGAGCGTCTTCTTGTAGACGTCGATGAGCCCGTTGTACATGCGCTCTCCGCCCTTCTTCGCGCCTGCGCAGAAAGAAAGAAAACACGTGGTGAAGCCGTTCTGACATCGCAAAGCAAAGCCGCATGCGGACGCACTTTCGTCGGCCAGAAATCTTCACACGACTCAGTTACGTTTGTATGCATCACAGATTGGATGCTTATCGTTCTTCCCGCGTCTTGCGTCCATTTCGTCGCAGCTACGCTCACGCACGTGTTCCTTCGCGCATGCGCACGTGACTTCACCGGAAGTAGCCGACTGACCCTTGGCGTCGTTGGCGAGGCGGGTTCGGGCGTAGTCGAGGGAGTAGACGAAGCAGAGCGACATGGCGCCAGCGGCGCCGCCTGACGCGATGTTCTTGAAGAACTTGACGCCGTACGAGGCCTTCGGGTCGGACTTGAAGACCGTCTTGATCTTGTCCTTGAAGGCGAAGTTGAGAGCCTGGGTCGGGAAGTACCGCAGGCAGTTGGCCAGGTTACCGCGCCAGAAGGGAAGCAGACCTGCAGGGAGAATATCCCAGGCACGTCAGACTGGGAACGCAACAGGCAGGTTCGGCAAACATGAAACGAAGACGTACGCGCAGCCATAGACGTACAATCTTACCCTGCAGGACATACTACAGACAAAAATATATTTGTCTTTCTTTGATGAACAAGAATTTGATGTCATCTTGAGTACAATTGTTTTGTGTTACTTATATATTCATACAACAACAAGGGTTTTTTCAATCAGAGACAAATAGTGCAGTACTTTGTGCAGTATTTGTTCCCATGGGGTGAAATGCTATGCCAACGTTCACATATACGTCTACGTTTCGTGTTTGCCGAACCTGGCTGTTGGACGCGCTGTGCGCGACGCCACACTGCAGACCTGTTGGGTGGATATCACGTCGATTCGCTTTGGACGCGTCATAGGCAGCGCGATTCAGTCAGTTGGCTCTGTCACTGCTTGTGAGGAATGCAACCCTGTGTGTGTGTGTGTGTGTGTGTGTGTGTGTGTGTGTGTGTGTGTGCACTGGATGTGTCCTTCGTTACGTCAATTGTAGAGAACGAAGGTCGTGGCAGTGTGGACCCGGACAAGGATGGCGCACGTGTTTTGCATGCTGTCCTTTGGTCCTTTGGTGCGACTATTCAACGGTCGCGAGTGACGCCAATGCAGGAATAGGCGTGTGCAGTGCACGCGCCTTCGCTTTTGAAAATTCTAAAGAGTCGCAGTCGCGTCTGACGCTGAGGTCTTCGTGTGCCTCATTCATCTTCGACCTTGAAGACCCTGACTGCAATGGATGGACCGCCACACTGACGCTGGACGCACGACGCATCTTGTGAACTGCCATATCTCAGCGGAATACGAGACTGTTTCAATTTCTGGCGAATGAATTGCATGTAGAATCATGATCAATTTGTCTCCTGTGCACTGACAGAACTGTGTCAACTCTATGTGTCTGAGAGTATGAACGTGATCGCTCAACATGCAATTCATTCGCAAACATCCTCGTATCCTGGTTGTGAGGTTTGGGTGCAACCCCTGCATGCGAGCCTTGACCCTGTGTCGTCGGACCATGCAGACCAGCGACTCCCACGTGACACGGTCTGGTCTTGGGGGCCTTTGGCGCGGATCACCGTGAGAAAACTTCCGCATCGGGTGCACAATGCACAAGTCGCACCCAAGTGTGAGACACACCCCATGCAACTTGTTGTCTTGATTTTCTGGTGTCAAGCCTCCATTGAATCAATGATTGTCTGATGATGCCTTTGGGCAAGGTGCATCCCTGCCAAATTCTGTTGGTGCAAAATTGGGGCAAAAAGGTGCGTCTTACACGGATAGGTACTGTAAACCACCCAAGAACCACTCCCAATGAACAAGACTTCTTCAGGTGCAAAATTTTGGGAGAAACAGGTGCATCTTGCATGGATTCTGACCTCCCCAGGACGTCTGAACGCACCTTCGGTCTTGAAGGTCCTGAGGGTGCAGTCGATGACGCCCTTGTAGGGTCTGTCGAGCGTGCCCTGCTTGATCATCTCGGCCTGGTTCTGCACGAGCAGTTTGACGCGCTCGATGGGAGCGGCCGCCGTCTTGGAGATGACGGCGGCGGCGCCACTGAGCGCGAAGTTCTCGACGAATCCGAGCTGGGGTCCCTTCTGAGATGCCATGGCGACGAACTACTGCTGCTGCTGGTTAGAGACGGAGGAAAATCTGCAAAAAAAAAAAAAAAGAAGAAATTGGTTGGGTTTGATTTGACACGTCAATGTGGATTTTGATGGACAGGGGTCAGCGCCGGAGGAGCTCCCCACCTTGACCCCCATAAAGCCCCCCCCCCTTTTCTACGCCCTGTTTTCAAATTGGATTTCGGGCCCCTTTGGCCAAACACTGGGTCCGCTTCTGATGGCTCAGGGTCTTTGAACTCGCAGTGTGCGTCAAATCAAACCCGACAGAATGCGGACACGAAAACATTTCTCAGTTGGGGGTTCCTTGACAGCTTTGTTGAAAATGAAAATGTGGACTGGTGCGTGCAAGAATGTTCGTGCCCTTTTTACCACGAGTTCTGGAAACTTGGCAATGTTTTCAACAAAAACAAGAAAATTTTGGTGCGTGTGGTTTGTCTGCAAAACTGTGTGCTTTCCAGAACCTCCGTGATGAGATTCTGCCGAGATCACAACCTGTGAAACAGGACACAGAAGCACCAATGTGCCCAGCAGAATGTGGCCGAAACCAAAAGCGACACGCCTTGCTCGTCTCTTGCTTTGCAGGCGAAATATTTTCAAGTTTCAATTTGAGAACCAATCCCTGGAAACCACAAGAAAATTTTCAGGTGCAAGCAGTGTGGATGAGCGTTGGTATTTTTCTCCATTTTTGCAAATGTCAAGGTTTTGGCCGGATGATGTGTATCCATAACCTCTGTCATTTGTCTCTGTCATGAGCCATGGTTTTATTTTAAACCGTACTATTTCCAGTTCCGGTGCAAGTAGTACGGTTTTTTTGACATCATTT
>JAAUXT010088666.1_pt1:2500-11486 | contig 11486 bp, 11 predicted proteins | sample 7278171 | NCBI WGS metagenome assembly JAAUXT01 (sample SAMN14350112, study PRJNA611818) | marine sediment metagenome | isolation source: surface marine sediment (1.8m) | place: French Polynesia: Moorea | collected 2018-08 | reverse complement strand
CTCACACCCTGACTGGTCACGTGACTCACACCCTGACTGGTCACGTGACTCACACCCTGACTGGTCACGTGACTCACACCCTGACTGGTCACGTGACTCACACCCTGACTGGTCACGTGAGTCACACCCTGACGGGTCACGTGACTCACCCTGAGCGGAAACACACGGAGGGTCCGTTCTGCTCCGGTGGTGTCAGACTGATCAGACGCGGCGTCCACAGAGGAACATTCATCATGAGAACGCGCAGAGAACAGGTGTCACGCTGAGGTCACGTGGTCTGCACCCGATAGCGTCTCTCTGAGACAGCCTCCACACAGCACACGGGGCGGGTGAGACACACCATTCTCATTGCAGCACAGGCGAGCTTTCGTTCTCTCATATTTATGTAGACATGCTGCGAACTCAAGCTCACATGTGCTGCAACCAAAAGTGAGTTCTCAATCATGAAGATTGCTTGTGGGACATCGCAAAACTTGCTATGGACTGTGTCTCAAACATGTTCTGCGATCTCCCACTCGCAATCCTCATGCGTTCGGGAACTCTTACGTCTATCCCCGACAGCCCAGTCGACATGCACGGCCTGTGGCACCCAGAACACGGCGACACCGTGAATGACCGTAAGAATTGAGAGGCTGTTGCCATGGAGACGGGCTGTTGCCATGGAGACGGGGCTGTTGCCATGGAGACGGGGCTGTTGCCATGGAGACGGGGCTGTTGCCATGGAGACGGGGCTGTTGCCATGGAGACTTGAGAGGCTGTTGCCATGGAGAATTGAGAGGCTGTTGCCATGGAGACGGGGTGCTGAAACCAGGCAGCAGTTGGGCGCGTGAGGCCCCTGGTTGCAGTCTTTAACACCACAACCACCCAGCACCCACACCCACCCACACCCACCCACGTACCCCCCTCAACCACACACCTACACACACCCACACGCACACCCACGCACCACCCACCCGCCAAACATAGCTAGTGTGGGTAACGGAAATGTGTCCTGACCCCACCTTTTCTCTTTCTAAACCTGGAGGATTTCCCCTCAGCGGGGACCCGTCAGCTCCAGCGGGCACCCGTCAGCGGCGTCCGTCACGGCGCCTCGTTATTGGTTCGTGGGGATTAATGTCGTCACGTGGGACGCCGCGCGCCACCAATCACAGCAGGGGTGGATCCGGCGGGGGGGGGGGGTCAGGCGCAAAAGGCCAAAAAGCAAGCGCTCTCCACTTGGGACAAAGGACGCAGGAGAGGGACGGTGTAACGAAATGGCCAGACCCCCCAAATGAGGAGGCACGAATGTCTTGGCCATTTCAAGCCCCGCCTGAAATGGTCAAATACCCAACAAGATTCTGAGGCCAGGTTTATACCGAGCAGTGCCACAGCGCAAACACGCGTCTCCGTAGCCACGCAACCAAGTTGTGATCATTCAAATGTACCATGGCAAAACATACAGAATGTCACATTCTGCATGTGCCCCACGCAAGTCACGCGATGCGCGACTTTTGTGTGAGAAACTGTATGTTTTAGTCATTTGCCACACAGTTTCCCACACGCCAGTGCCACAGACCCCACACAGCAAAACACAGCTCCAGCGCTGTGACACTTTCCAGTATAAACCTAGCCTCAGTGTTAGTATCTGAACATTTCAGGTAAAACCTGAAACCAGGAGACACAGAGTGTTTTGCCATTTCAGGTCCAACCTGAAATGGACCGACACCAGGTGTGTGGGTAACCCGTGTCTCCTCATTCCGTTACACCGGACTGACGGAGGTTCACTGGGTCACATGTCTGGATTTCCTCACCAGATTCCCTGTCAACCTGACCTCTGATCTTCCTGTCCCATGATCGCATCATGTTACATTGAGTCCTAGCCTTGGATACAGGAAGATCCTTCAGGGGTCAGGCAACCCAGGGACAGTCCTCACGGAATGTGAGGGCCTGTGCCTCCGTTCCCGAGGCCCACCCTGACGGCCGCCCAAATCGTTGCCCGTCAGAAGGCGCTTCTGGTGCACATCGTATCCAAGGGAAGGAACAGATTCTCGTGGAACACGTCCCAAACGTTAACGTCACGACATGTTGTGGTGACGCGCTGCACATGGTGATGCTAAACCTCCACACTGCGTCGTGTCGTTGGGACTGTTGAGGACGGGCAGGGTGAGGGACAACTGCTTGATTGCAGAAATTACGCACTGGTTCGCACCGCACAGCTGAACTCTCCTTGCGCACGGCACAGCTGTACCTCCCTAACGCTGCACGATTGAACACCAGCACAGCTGAACCCGCCGCTTTCACGGGCCACGCACGACGCAGCTGTATCTCCCTGACGCAGGGCACCGCCACCTACCTTGTTTTTCACGGTGTGACGGAGCCTGGTTGGATGTCGGAGCTTCGTCGGCTTCACACCTGCAGCGAGAGAATAGAGACACGGGTAAGACAACGGAAACTCGCTCACAAGCATGCACGCACCCATCACTGGGCAGCTCTGATTCACGTCGCGTGCGTCAGCACACGACACACAGCTATTACGACACAACGGGCCCTTTCTCCGAGCTGTGAACCCGCGCACACACAGAACGCCGCTCCCTCCGCACACAGCGTCCTTCTCAGCGTCGCGCGCAGTGATGTGCCTCGGAATGGGAACTACATTCAATCAGAGACGCCGTAAAGGGAGCCGCCTCGGGGCCCTCGCTGTCAGAGCGCATGCGCGGGAGATGGGGTCATTTTGACGTCATTTTGGCGCGTGTTTTCAAAACGCGCACGCCAGCCATGTGGTACTGTGAGAGGAGGCCCGAAACACGTGACCATTCTGATGGGTGTGACGCAGGTGTGCGCGCACCGCGTCGTGTTTCTGACGTCATTTGAATGTGACGTCATGCTTCACGCATGTAGGAAAAGAACTCAATGGCAGGGCATGTTTCATCTTGGTAAGAAATGCGTCTGGATGTGGATGCCCTTGTACCAGGTTCTTTCAGGACCACTCGGACGTGGCCGTGTGGTCACGGCGGCGGACGCGACCATATCAGAATCAGGTCGACTCAGGAGAAAACTCAGACATATTGAGGCACGCAGACAAGGGTGGTCAGACAATGTGAGATTGAGAGAGAGGGAGAGAGAGAGGGCGAGAGAGAGAGAGAGAGGGAGAGAGAGAGAGCGAGAGAGAGAGAGAGAGAGCGACTGAAGTCAAGTTTGCACAGAGTGATTCCCTTCACAGAGCGGAGCTCAGCCACAAAGCGAGACGGACAGAGGGCGTGGTTTTCACAGTGCAGTGAGACTGGTCCCCAAATATTGACAGTACTGAAGCGGAGGTGGTCTCAGAGACAGAAGCGTCAATTTCCACACCCATTCACACAAACTGTCCACACAGATCCACGAGAGACGACATAACCGCCGGCTGCCCCAGCATTGGCAGATCCAGGGAAGGAGGGAGGGGCTGGGGCACCGGTGTAACGAAATGCCATGCACCCGAAATCAGAGGCGTACACCCGAGGGTCCCAAGCCTCTACCCAAGGTCAGGCAGGTCTAATGGCAGGCTCCTTGGCCCTCTTGCTTGGTACCTCCTCATTTCAATTCTCACTTAAAATGACCAGACACTCCTCAAGACTCTGAGTGGCCTGTGCCAACTGATATCAGTGTGAGTTGAATAAGGAGGCACGAGGGTAGGAACCCTGCGGCTAGACCTGCTGGACCCTCGGTGGAAAGCCTTCAACCACAAGGGGGTGTCTCCTCATTTCGTTCCACCAGCAACCCCCCTCCTCCAGACCAGCGGAGGAGCCACGTGCGCTGGTCTCAAGGCCTCAAGACCCTCAGATTCCAGACCTCCAGGTTGATGCGACTCAGCAGACCCACCGATTGGAAAATCGAACACGTGGAAATGAATTGCTTTTGCACCTGTGAATCTTCCCCGAAAGTCAACAATCCCTCCCCCTGGACCCTCTGGCCTCACGGCTCTGCACGTGGACGCCTATGTGCGTTTTCAGGTGGGCCTGGGCTTCAGTTTCCATGTGACTCCACATCTACTGTGTGAATGGCTCAGCCAGGGTCAGGGTGAGTGAGAGACCCAGAGGCTTTGCTCTGACTCTGACCTGCGATTGCCTCGTGTTTCATCGCTTCGTTACCTTTGGGGTTTGGACCCTGTTTTTGCCATGTGAGTTTTGGGTCCTTCTCGTCTCATCACACAACAGTTGGATCCCGGAGACTGGAAAACCCTGTGGTTGCGTCAAAGCTGTGTACCCAATACTCTAGAACTTCACAGGCATGCGATTACTCTGGCAAAGCCTGTGTCCAACCATTTTCACCGTCGCCTGCAGCGGAATGTAACCGCATTTGACGTCACGTGTGTCTCCCCCCGGGGGTCACGAATTTTGTGGCCTCCTCCACTAAATTCGGACCCGATGGACTCACAATGAGATTTGTGTCTCACTTCCCTCAATTCTCGCTCCATTCAGGCCGGGATCAAAACTGTGTGCGCGGTCTGGGAACATTGTCATTTCACACTGCAGGAAACCTGGCGACATCAGAAACTGCACCCACAACTGACAGGACATCAGTTGTCTTTTTTTTCAGGCATGTGAAATCGGCCGGGTGTGGGCCATTTTGATTGTTCAGATAATTGAACTCGAAGCTAGTGGCCCCTTCCACACACACACATACACACCACACACACACACACACACACACACACACTACAACATGGCCACTCCAACCTTGTGCCTGAGACCTGATGGGCGGCCAGTTTCACCAGTCTCTGGATCCACCATTCTCATTTCATAGACCCTCCCCTGGAACCCCCATGAACTTCTACTTGGACGCACCTCAATTCTCTTCAGTTCTGACCAAAGCTGATCTGGATCATTCTGATGTCCCCCATAGCTCCGCCATGGTGCAACAGAAAAGCCGCTTCCTGCCCCGCTCCTGCTCTGATGATCCCACGGACTGGGCACATTGGTAAACACGTCATTGTGCGAAGTCCCTTCAGGGCGAAGCTCCATGTGGTAGTGCAGTATATGGCAGGGTGGATGAAATGTCCCCTGCCCCCTCCCCCTCCCCCACCCCCTCCCCCTGCCAGACCCCCTCCCCCCACCAGACCCCCCTCCCCCCACTGGACCCCCCACAGAGAAGACAAGGAGGACAAGGAAGAATTGACGACATCACCAGCAAGGGACTTTGCACTGCAGTTGCCTTGAGCACTGCTTCTTGTTGGACAAGTGCAGCCACCTCCCCCTCTGATGGAACCCACATCCCAGGGGGCAGCACCCATCTTGTCTCCCCAACTGAGATCTGCCCCTGGATTCCCTCTCCTGGATCTACCGCAACGCAATAGAAAAGCCATTCTGTGTTCTGATGAAACCCACATCCCGCCCGCTCCGATAAGCGCCGCCCGCCCGGCCTGATCACCGCCCATCAGATAAGACAATAGAACCGTAATGGCCTCGCAATGGGAGCCCAGGGGTGGTGTGCACCTGGTAAGTCACGCGTTTTGCGTCATGCGTCGTGCGTCAAGCGTCGTGCGACGAAGACCACGCGTGACGCGTTGTACTGTGTGCGTCGTGCGTCATGCGTTGAGCGTCGTGCGTCGTACGTACATTCAAGCGTCGTGAGTTGTGCGTCGTGCGTGACGCGTCACACGTCATACGTCGCACGTCGCACAGGGACTGTCACATGTTCGACGTCAAGCGTCCCGCGTTCCAGAGAAGCTATGGCCTCACGTCACATTGGACGCCCGAGCCCTTCACCCACAGGGAACGTCCACGCCTGACGCCGACGTCAAAATTTTGACGTCAGCGTCAAATTTAACACCCAGTGTGACGCAGCTTCACGTCAGACACAACACGTGACGCGCCCAGTGTGGACCGGACCCAGAACCCGGCGCCGCAGGGTCCCTCGGGACCGGAAGTCGCTCTGTGAGCAGCTTCCGGAGAACAACACGAGCCTCCATTTCCAGCCACGTGTGTGGTGAGATCCCAAGTTTGGGTGAGGAACACAAAAAGGCAAAAGTGTGCAGCTCAAGATCCAGAAGGTGCCCAGTATTTTGACATGATTTCTAATGAGTTTGTCAAGATCACCTCGAGCACATGCCAGCGGGTCACGTCCAACAAGACTCCGCTTTCACCTTCACCACACCCATACGCAACCCTGTGCCCCCCTGACCCCAGCCTGCATGCCCATTACCCCACCCTTGACCCTCTGACCCCACCCTGGATTCGCGTCAGAGGCATCAGAATCAACCCCTGTCACTTCCCCTGGATCCGCCCCCCCCCCGAACCCGCTTCTCTAATTGATTGTTCGTGTAAACAGCGGGAGACGGAGAGAATTAGCGAAACGTGACGCCCCCTGGAGAGCGGCCTCAATTACGTGAGGCTCACATTTCAAGAGACACCGGCTCAGCGTCCTCGAGCACGTGCTTCATCACGTGACTCCGCCGTAAAGGACATGCGACACTCACGTGGCTACTGAGCGAAAATACAGTGCACATTCCATCCAAAGGACACAAGCTACGCTTGGAAGTAGGTCTCAATTTCGTGCACGTCAACTTTGCCTGGAAAACTTGCACACATGTGAACACACGTGCCACTGCCAAACCTCGCTATTTCGCTCGTTGCTGGGGCGTCTGTTTTGTCTCCTGACGCGTCACGCGTCGCGTCCTGCGCGTCTCAATTTGACGCTGCGTCCATCAACATGTGTCACCCCGACCTGTTCCTCAGTCTCAGTCTCAGTCTCAGTCTCAGTCTTAGTCTCAGTCTCTGTTCAGTTCCGAGTCCCTGGCTCTTTCGAGCAGAATCTGGCCTTTCCAAGGGACCCATGTTTTGTTGTCACCCAGAAGAATGTGCTCTTCCAAGCAACACCTTGACCACGCCCCTGGTTCTCTGAGTGGCACTTTGTTTGGTGTCGCACCTGAGACTCAGAACTGAACTGAGACTGAGACTGAGACTGGGAGTGAGACTGGGAGTGAGACTGAGGCTGAGACTGAGACTGGGAGTGAGACTGGGAGTGAGACTGAGACTGAGGCTGAGACTGAGACTGGGAGTGAGACTGAGATTGAGACTGAGACTGGGAGTGAGACTGAGACTGAGACTGAGACTGAGACTGGGAGTGAGACTGAGACTGAGACTGAGACTCAGGTCGAGGCACATTGCGTCCTTGAACTTGCTTCCAGGTGATGAGGGGTTCAAGTCTGGGGTGGGGGGCAACCTCAAGAAGGGTGCGAACCAAGCAGAACACATCCAGGGAGGGAAAACTCAAGAGGTGAAAGGTCAGGATGGTCTGATCTGGGAACCTGGGGGGCGAATCAAGGGCCAAGCCCGTCGGGGGGGGGGGGGGAGTGAGAGCTCCAGCCTTGAAACTCTACACTGCATGTGGAGAGGAACCCAGACTACAGGGCAGAATCTGTGGAGCAAGGCCTGAATGGGTTTTCACATATTGAGCCGACGTCAACGTCAAACTGCGACGTCAAGCGTCAAAATTGACGTCCGCTGCTGGGTTTTGCAGTCAACATCAAGTGACTTTGGACGCCAGCGTCAAGCATTCACACATTGGGTGCGTCAACTGCAAGATTTGATGTCAACTGCAACAGTTTGACCAAGACTGCAAAACCCTTGATGCTTGTCTAATGTAAACAACCCGCAGTCAGCCTCAAAAAGGCTGCAGTTGACGTCGAGATTTGACGCCGACGTCACCAATATGTAAACCCCTTGAGGGACCTGGCCCTGACCGACCTGGATCCACTGACACAGGGACGCAGCATGAACACGAAACCTCTGTGTGTTCGTGTTTCTGTTTTGTTTGCTTTTGCACATGACACACCGTCTGCACAGGTGTTGTGTTTGACGCTTTGTGTTAGTTTTGCGTCGTTGTTTTGTGAACTGAAGGCAGTGCAGCCAGACACAGACGTGTGGGTTGGAAGTGGCAGTCATCATGAGCGTGTGTGTGTGTGATGTGTGTGGTGCGTGTGTGTGGTGTGTGGTGCGTGTGTGTGGTGTGTGGTGCGTGTGTGTGGTGTGTGGTGCATGTGTGTGGTGTGTGGTGCGTGTGTGTGGTGTGTGGTGCGTGTGTGTGATGTGTGGTGCGTGTGTGTGATGTGTGTGGTGCATGTGTGTGGTGTGTGGTGTGAATGTGTGATGTGTGGTGCATGTGTGTGATGTGTGTGGTGCGTGTGTGTGGTGTGTGGTGTGTGTGTGTGATGTGTGTGGTGCATGTGTGTGGTGTGTGGTGCATGTGTGTGGTGCGTGTGGTATGTGCATGTGATGGAATGTGTGTGGTGTGCATGATGCATGCATGTGAGCGAGGTGTGTGTATGTGGCGTACTGCAGTTTTGTGTTGTGTGTGTGTATGTCTGCCGCATGCGTGTGTGCTTCATGCGTGTTTTTCACGTGTGCCTGTGTGCATGAAGGGCCGCGTCGCCTGTCCCACCTATTGTGGATCAGACCCCGTCTTGTCTCCCCCCATCAGCTCTAACAGAAGGAGGCTGTTCAGGCCTCGGACCCCGGGCCGCGCCGCAGACGATCCTGCCGCTGATAAGGCTCATCCTCCCGCGGGGACAGGGCCAGCAGCTGCCGGGAGGTGAGGTACGGTGGGGTGAGGCCCAGCCCAGCCCAGCCCAGCCTGGGGCAGGGTTCCCACCCCGAGCCAAGGTCCAGACGATCTCCCCGCTGATAACACTCCTCCTCCCGCGGGGACATGAGCAGCAGCTGCCGGGAGCCGAATCCTACGGCCGAAGATGGTGGCCTGGTGTAGCAGACGCAGTTCATTGCCGTGTGCAGTTCACCCCTCCCCAGATGCAATGACCTCCTGGTTTCGTGGTGTGGCGGGTACAGTTCAGCACCGTGCTCAGTTCACCCCGGGCACAATGACGAGGCTTGGGTTTGGCGGGTCTGGCTGTTCTATAACACTGCGACGTTGCTGCTCTGGGGTGTAACGGACACAGCTTACCTCCAGGACCAACTCACCCCACCCACCCCAACTCAGTTCAATGCTGACACATGCCAATCCACCTTGGAGCAAG
>JAAUXT010068974.1_pt1 | contig 11487 bp, 6 predicted proteins | sample 7278171 | NCBI WGS metagenome assembly JAAUXT01 (sample SAMN14350112, study PRJNA611818) | marine sediment metagenome | isolation source: surface marine sediment (1.8m) | place: French Polynesia: Moorea | collected 2018-08 | reverse complement strand
GGGAGGGGGTGGTTAGTGGGGGAGAAGGGGTTGGTTAGTGGGGGAGAGGGGGTTGGTTAGTGGGGGAGAGGGGGTTGGTTAGTGGGGGAGGGGGTGGTTAGTGGGGGAGGGGGGTGGTTAGTGGGGAGGGGGGTGGTTACATTCCAAAGTGTGGACAGATGCATACATGAATACTAAGGGTTTTTAAGCCGACAGCGGCACCTAGATGGCCGGCTACGCGACCATCAAAAATCACAACAAATTTGGCCGAAGGAGTTTGTCTGGCTTGCAGAAACTAGAATCGTTCGGGCTGGGACCAAGGCCTCGACAGTGAGAAGAAAGAAACCTCAGACTCAAGCCCATGGATTCGAACCCGTCATCTTGCTCGACCGTAAATGTGACTGGACACACGCGAGAAAGAGATTTACTTTGTCATCAGCATTTTGTTTCTGTCCCCTTTCAGGGTGAGTCCAGTCCACCGACGCGTGCAGACATCCAGAATCCAGGGAAAACAACGGTGCTCTGAAGTGGGTCAGTTCCTGGAGCATTCCGTGTCATACAAGCTGCAGGAATATCCGCGGAACAGGAATATCTGCGGGAACAGTGCTTTATTGTCGCGTCTTCTAATTTGCACAAATTGCTGCCATTTTGCTAATAGAAAGTTCAAATATTTAGGAAGGCAAGGAATTGCTGATAATTCCCTGAGCAGGCATCAAATTTCTAAGAGGCGTTGGAAATGAATTCGACAGAAAGTGACAGAACTAAATTAGCGCGAGTTTCCCGCCGGCGCGAAATCGAATTAGGCGCGAGACGGGCAAACACAAATGGCAATTTCTATCAGGTTATCAGCTAATTTTCCATTGAGCACAGTCTACCAAACTCGAGTCAAATTGGAATATCTTTTGTGGGTAATTCGATGAAAGGTAATGGTTTGGAAATGCGATCCAAATCATTGCGAGAAGCGCAGGCAATGTCTCCTGGAATAGGGGGAGCTAATTTGGTTAATGAGAGCTTCAATGGAATTAGACCAGCACAACTCGATTTGGACCCCTCTTTTTGCGGGATACTGTAGACAGCGGGATGTTTAGACTGCTTCAATATTTGCCACTGGATGCGAGCGAGCAAGCGACGTTTGGACACAGTTTCGGGCAAGATCTTGCGAATGTTCCAGTGTGGTGGCTTGGGGATATGGTGTGTTCCTCAGATTCGTCTCAGCATTCCGAGAGAGGGAGACAGAGAGAGACAGAGAGAGACAGAGAGAGAGACAAGGGAAGAGGGGAACCAAACAGGAAGAGAAACTGAACTCACATGTTCAGATAAAGATGGAGAGACAAGAAAGCAAGAGAGATCATGGGAGAAGAAATGAGAGAGAAGAAAAGAGACAGATGGTGAGAGTTGGATAGCGGCCAGGGATGGAGAGTGGAGAGTAGAGAGAGAAAAGAAAGGAGAGAGAGAAGGAGAAGGTAAGAGGATAGAAAGCGAAATACAGTGGAGAGAGACGAGGAAGACAGAGAAGAAAGAAAGACAGAGAGAAAAAAAAATGGCGGAGAGGGGAGGAGAGATCCGCCTGAGGAAGGTAAACAAAAACCACAAATCTCCACAAGAAATGAGACGCTGTTTGTGGACACGGTTCAAGGGTCAAGGCCCTGAAATGCTGGTGGAACGCTGGGAGAAGATCACAACTGGCGCTTGAGCCGATCAACAGCTTCAGAGAGAATTGTCCTGTCCAGGTCACAAACCAGTACAAAGCTTCAACAACGAAAATACAGAGCCAATCGCAATCTTGTTTTCCTGGCAGCCTACAAAGTGATACTTTCAAAAAAGGCTGAAGGGTGGCACAAAAACTCTGAAAAGAGAGACAGACATAGAGAGAAGAGAGAGAGACAGTGAGAATTGTTCCTATTTTCTGAGATGAAATGAAATGAAAACAAGAGGATTGACAATTGAGTTTGTTGGCCCAACCGCTATCGTGATCCAAAACACGACCTGCAGCAGGTTCTGCAGAAGCATGGAAATGACATAAACTACTGCAGCTGGTATCCAACACACAACATTAGATCCTGTAATTATGATAATCTGAATCACAAGTGGAATAATTGATTTCTGCTTGGACACGGCATGCTGAACAGTCTTTCGTGACTTTTGAAGAGATAGAACCAATTTTATGTAAACAGTTGAGATGAAGATAATGCAGATAATCTGCTGAAGAGCAGTTAAACAGGTGATAATCTTCACCACAAGTATTTTGTCACTGGGGTCAACAAAGGGAGAACATATTGTCATGAGGGCACTACCTTCTACAAAGTACATTTGGGTCATCCATGTAAGAAGTGTGAAAACACATGTCAAAAAGAGAGAGATAACCACCATGCCAACAACCAATTTGACAACAAATCTTGTGTCTTTCATCTTTGTATCCAGTGGAGATTCAACAACCAAGAATCGTGACAAAGAGTAGAATGATAATAAGGTTGGTGATAAAAAATTGAAATTGAGAGACGAGGCAAAAATGAGGTAACAAAACACACTTGAAGTCCAATCTGAAGCTTGAAAAGCAAATCTACCTTTGTAGACAAAGTTACAAACCCACAAACCTAACAGTGGTAAGAACAGAGATAAATCACAAAAATTTATGGAAAGCACCAAAGAGTTGAAGACATTGCTTTGATCTGAACTTTTCACTTTCTTTGTCTTTTGCAAAATTACAGATGCCATGTTTGCAATCAGGACACTCCATGACACAACACCAAAAGCTATGACAATGTCTGAATTTATCAGAATGTCAGTGCAAGAGAAGTACCATGGAAGAGAAACTGAACAAGAAGCTGTCACTGGTGCCAAACAGCACATTTGGTGACCACTTGTCTCCAAGTATGTTATGTTCAGATCTTGAAAAACAAAATCATGAGTAATTTTCACACTGACATTTTTGATAGAAATTAATCTGAGTTGGGGCACACTGCTCAATGCTTCAAAAGCAATTTCCAGTAAAGGATTACTGGAAAAGTTCAAATACGTGAGAAATCTTAAAGACAGAAAACTATACCTGTCCAATGTCTTGACAAGATTGTTACTGACGTCAATTGCTTTCATTGATGATACTTTCTTTTGGCTGAAACACTCAAACTCAATGCGTTCAATTGAATTGAAGGCAACATTGATCACTTGGGTTGTGTAACATCTTGCAAAAAGTTGACAAATTTTTTGCGTGTGAGAATGTGTGACAGAGATACTGTAAAATTCACATGGATTCAAGGAATTTAGGGATATGGTTGAGTGTTGAAGATAAATGATGGTAAATGGCCAACCCAAATCTAACTTTGTTATTGAGAGATTGACGCACATGATAGCATGGGTCAAACAAGCACATACTTTGGGGCAAATTATGGTTTTCAAAATGCAGAAATGTTCATCGTCTCCAAGTGGACAGTCAACATTATCATCACAGACATTTCCAGGGTGCACACAGGCAACATCATTTCTGCATTTGAAAAAGTTTGTGCAATTTCTATTTGGACTGCAGTTGTGTTCTGTAGATTCATCATATCCACCTGGACAATCCCATTTGCCATTACAAACAAATTTCCAAGGAACACAGTAATAGCCTGGACATTTAAACATTTTATTGCAAATAAATGCATCACATTGCTGCATGTGCTCACCATTTTCACAAGGTATCAAATACTCTGAGTCAATTAAATTGTATGTGCATATGCAGGAAATGTTGTAGCATTTATTGTGGTTTTCTGAGCAAGGTATTTGGTTCTGTGGACACTTTTGCAATGACTCAGTGGTTTTCATTCTCACAATGTCAACAACTTCACTTTTAAGAGCTTGTCCTGACTGGACAACCGCACAATGAGAGTTTCTTGTTCTGTTGAAAAGGGGAGAGCAAAGTAATTTTCCTTCAGTAGAATTGTAGTATTGGCAAGTCTTTGTTATAGGATCAGTCAGTTTACAATTGCAATGTGACTCATCTGACACACTGTCTCGTGCACAGTCTATTTTTCCATCACAAATATAGGCTGGTGATATGAAAGCTCCATTGGAACATTCGAATACATTTTCTGCCACTATGAACTGGACTGGTCTCAATTGTGATACACAGAAGCCTTCTGAGATCTTATTTCCATGAAAGTGATCAATCATAGTTGTGTCAAAATACCTCATGAACATAGCAATTCTTTTGTGCTTGGTTATGAGTGGTAGTGATGTCACTCTGATCGCGCTGAAAACCTGCAAAACATGTTGAGGAAGCCTGCAGGACAGACTGCGTGCTTCATTCAGGGTTTTCCAATCAAATTGGTGGCAGGAACTATTTTTCTTCAAAATACTGCCTGCACTGCAAAATATGTGTGGATTTTCTGTTGTGCTAGTGACAGCAGAGAACATTTTACTCAGTGGGACAGAACACACAATTTTTAATAAATGTTTTCTTGCACAGGAAACTTGTGCCCAGAAAAGATTCGCCATGTCATTCAGAAGCATCATTGTGCAATTGCCTTGTCCATTTCCGTGAGATTTCTCACCAGTCAATAACAGTGGCCTTTCAAACACTTTGCCCAAATAGAACATTCTGTTGTTTTTGCGGTAAAAACCATCAAATGTTGTCTGTTTGGTCCTTGCCAGGAGCGTTTTTCTTTCATTCTGTTGGAAAGCGACTGGATCTTTGTTTTCCCATGTTTTCAATTTCTGAAACAAGTTTCACAGGTTTGACTCCAAATGAGGACAGCAAACTCCAGCATGGGACAATTATATATATTATTAATTTTAGTTTTGCTGACCTTGGTTCTTTTTCCAATGTAATAGGCATCACTGTACATGAAGCCTTGTGTGAATATGATCAGAGCAATGAAATCCTGGGTCTCTTTTCTGCTTCTGAAAGCAGGTAAGAAACCTTCTATTTCTTTACACAGGCCAGAAGCAGTGAACCAAGAAGTCCTATTTTTCCTGTAAAAAAATCTAAAAGTCTCTCTTGTCACTTCTCCTTGATGGAGGGAAGTACAGTTTGAGAAAACAGGACTGTGTGAAACTCCTACATGTGCGTGCAGACATCGACAGCTTTTATCAACAAATGTTAGTGAGGTTGATTTTTGTCTGCGACAGTCTTCACCTGAGTAGTATTCTTTTTCTTTTCTGAATACATCACTGACAAACACCATTGTCAACGAAACAGTTTCCCGCCCCAGTTTTGTACACAGCCAGTGTGCGTGGAAAAAATTTATTCGGTATGGGCACAGCAGCAACTGAGTTGGTTTGTCCTTCGAGAAAGACATGATCGCATTGAGGTTCGTGGGTGTCAACCATGCCCGTCTGCCATGGACCAAGTTGTTTCTCTGTGAATACGCCACGGAAACATTCAGCTTCCTCACCTGAAGAACAAACACAAGAGCAATGGCAAATGAACAAATCTCAGAACCACCATTTGAGACAACCAGCTCTTTGACAAAGCAAAAAGTGTGGCGGGTTTTGCGCTTCTCAAATCACAGCAAAATATTGTACAGGACAACTTTGGTTGGTCCAGGTCAGGGGCAGGGGCTGTACCAGTCCTTTCGTTCTTTTTTTGGATGCAGGAATTGCCCAGCAACTTTCAGACTGCTCCTGGCATGACAAGTTCAATGAAATCGTTTGCCTATGCATGATGTGGATTCATTATTCTTTTCAGGCTTGTGAATCGACATTGAAGTATCCATTGCAACCTCTCAGGTGTGTTGACCTTGATGGCAAAGCTTCTGCACAAACTCTGATGTGGGGCGGGCAAAATGGGATGTAAACCCTGGAAGGAGCTTGAACACTTCCAGCGTGCCAACAGTTGGCTCAATTTGCAACCGAGCTGTTGCAGAGCTTTTGTTGGCCAACACATCAGAGGGCATGCAAAATCAACCAAACTTTTGGTAGGAATTTCATTTCAATATGCCAAAGTACAAACCATTTTTTGGTTCATTGCAGGATATTTCATCTGCAGAAGTAAGATGTAAAACGGATATTGCATGGTGAGTTTCCTGACAGGATAGTCAGCTAAAGTGTGGAGACGCTGTCCAGGGACAGTGAAAAATCTGTAGCGTTGGTAGAGAACACCCTTGTCAATCTCAAGGTCCTCCTTTTGGACTTCAATGTTGAGCCAACTTCTTGGATCTCTGCCCAAACTAATTTCCAACAGGGAATACAAGTGGTTGTAAGCAAAATCCGGAATTTCAATTGAAAAAGAAAAGTTAAAGTGAAACCTTTCCACAAAATACAATGGCTGTTCAGGATCAAAATACTTGGCTAATATTTTGCATCTGGATCCGTACTGATTGCAGTCAGCTGCAGCGTTTCCTGGTGATTGACTGCGAATGTCACTGAGATGGAGACAACCACGCTTGGACACATTTCCACGTCTGTCCTTCACCTGTACTTGGCATTCCCAAGGGTACTTTCCACGATGGCTGTCAACCATGGCAAAACTGTGCATTCCTACAGAAACAAAGTGTGAAAGGCTGCTCAGGAAATATGTGGCGTCTGTGAAGAAAAATCAGCGTGTTCTGTGAGAGAAAATTCTCCAAGTTCCCTGCATGGCCAGTGTGCCCAGGCTTCGCCTTTCTGACCCATGTTGGTGTGTCATCAGAGCAGCAAAGAAAACATGATTTTTGTGGTTCCTTTGTTTGTCAGAAGAAGAGGTTGGTTGTAAGAAACCAAAATAAAATCAAGCACCAGATGCTAATTTTTAAAGCACACTGGGTGTCACTGACCGTGGACATTGGGATTTCAGCTGGACACAAGTTTGTTCAAATGATGCCATTAAAGGACCAACCTGCCAAATATCCTGTGATGTAAATTTTATTTAGCTCCCTTTGGTGGCGAGGAGCAAGTAAGAGCCTTTGAGGTCTCCGAAAGTACAGCCCGAACTTGTTGTTCAAGATCTGTATGTGTAAGCATTGTGTAGACGGTTCAAATTTGAAAGTTAATCTCTTCCAATCGAGCTGGTTGAAATTCATGACAGAGCAGGTGCTAATTTCTGCAGAAATGTTCAATGTCAGGTGACCGTACTCCACATAGGAGTACAAGACAACAAGAAAGCAACTTCCCTTTGAGTAAAATACCATGTTCTCATTCGCATCAGGATATCTGATCCGTGATGATTTGATGTTGAACATGTATGGTTCCACAGAGTCTGGTATCTTCCCTTTTGGCCAATATGTACACCCTGCATAGTATTGCCTCTCATAAATCTCCCTCACACACTCTGTTGATCTGTGTCTGTGTCTTTTTTCTTCTCTGACGTGATCGTACATGGCAATCCCTGCATAATCACAGTTTTCTCTGTTTATGTCTCCATCATACTGGAAATTACTTAAGGTAACCTTGATTGTGTGGTTGGGACTTGTGGTTAGGTTTATGGAACATATTGTATTCCCAAAACACACATCCAAAGGGAGTTGGGTGATGTTTGGTGTGCTGACTTCAATGGATCTATTCTCAGAGGTTCCATTGATTGAAAAGAAATTGACTGTTACCTCCTTGAAAGAATGTGACGTGAGTTTTGTGACAACTTGGAAAGTTGATGATTCAAACTTGGAAACAACAATAGTAGATTTGGACTCAATGCCAGGACCATCATGGACTTCCAATATTCCCTCTGCACCTGTCTGATTCCTCACAAGACAGATTTTTTTGAAATGCTCCACTCTTATGTGATGCATTTGCAATGTCATATTGGCACAAGGAAAAACAGTAAACCACGGCAGCGCTTTGTTCTGTTCTGGATGCAAATTTGGGAAAATTCTCTTGGCGTCCATGACACTGTAGGACATGTTCACCATTACTATCACAAAGGCTCCGTGCCTCATTTCTATCGTCACTTTACGAGACTTGGGGTAAGCATTCAGATGACCATAAACACCACAATACCTCAATTGCGTGTCAAAAATCTTGCTGGAGCCTGAATACAGACTTGATATGTCAATCGAGGCAGATGTGCAACGGTCTCTCTGTATGTGGCTGCCAACAGGCGATACGATGAGATCACTCAGAGAGACATTCAGCCTCAGTTGTTGATGCAAATGGAACCAAAATTTGAAATACATTTGATGTTGATAATGTTTCGCTCTCCCATCGAAAATTTTCTGTCGGCGGTGTCTCAGCTGCTGAGTACCTATCGGGGGCAGTCTTCCCACGAGGCGCTTCGCATACATCTCTCCCCAGACATAAGAAACATCCATGATTGTTCCCCGATCGTATCTCTGCAACTGCAAAATGCAACTGAAAGAGATGTGTGTGTCAGGTTTATAGAAGTCAGTCAACTCAATTGCCAAATCCGAGAAACAGCACAACCAGGTTGATGAAGTTCTCGTGAATTTTGATGACAGAAGGTTTCAATTCCTGACCTTTTTTGAATGGTGTTTGAGAAAGTGTAGTTGTGCAAATTTATCTCCTTCCCTCCATTTAATGTGGAAGCCTGCTGAAATTTCTTTGTTTTTTCAATCATAAACAAAAAATAATTTCTGCTTTGCTCTGATTGCAGCAGGACAGGAAGAGGTATGATGCACAGTTTTTCAAGAACAGACTGTACAAACTTCTTGAGGTAAATATGCCAAATCTTGGGGGCACCTTCAAAAACATACTGTTTCAGTGAAGATGGTGGAATCTCCATAGAAACAACGCAGAACTCGTGAAGAATGGAAAAGCTGCAAAGAAGTGAAAGCGCCACTGCCTTCATTTTGACTGTTCTTCGGTGCTGAGAATCTCACTGTTGATGAGTTTGCACAATTTGACAACATTCTCACACAGTGACATGAAAATATAGTGGCTTCATTTTCGTTTGCGTGTTTGTTAGGGAATGTGATTCTTTCTCTCTTTTTTGTTGTGTTGTTCAGTGCTTCTCTCAATTCCTCGCGGTGATAACTATGCTCGTATATTTGATACAGGTATCAGACTCAGAAGGTGAACAGGGCAGCTGCAGATCTATTGTGCCTTCTAGACGTCTGTGGATCTATTCTGTCCACTGCACGTTGCAGATCTATTGAGTCAACTGGCCGCGCGGATCTGTGTTGCGCAGGCTTCTTGTTTCATTGCTGCACCTGACTTTGCGCTCTTTCGTGATGCTGGACAACAGCCGGATGAAACACCAAGTCTTGCTGGTCGTTTGCCAGATAAACATGGGGCTGTCTCCCAAAGGACTGCCACACCTGAAAAGTTCACATCATCGCACCTTTTGTTTCGAGACATCCTTTCTTGCGTCAGGAGCTGAAGGATTGTCAAACTTCAACAGAAAGCATGTCTTATCTCGTGCTGTGAGCATTAAATCTCAATTTAGCCGAGTATTTGCGGTATTTGTTCGTGTTCAATGACAATATCGCAATTCACAGGTGTCCAATGCAAACAACTGTCATCTCCATTTCTTATCATAAACGCATCAATTTGAAGTTAAGTGGAGATTTACGACAGGAATTGCCTGTTACGCGCATGACAATCCCGGTGCTCATGAGCCTGAGAAGCTCCGTTATTGGCAAGTTTCTCACCGCATTGGGCGATCCAGGATTTGGTCAGGAAGGGGTGGGGCATCTGCCAAAAGGGAAGCCCGATTTCAACCTGCATAAAATTGGCGTGCTTGCATGTATGCTGCTCCTTCGACCAAAGAGATCTTTTTGGGGGAGGGGTGGGCAGAGCCGAGTCTTTCCCTCTCATTGATAGGCCCCCACACAGCCACCTGTGTCGGACGGCTACAGATCGCTCAGCTGTGACGCTGAAGCTGATCAATGTGTGACCACCACAGATGCGAGCCCGTGGTGCATGTTCGGCGGGCAAAAGGAAGTGCGTGATCCTTTGGGTGTGTGTCAGGAACCTTCCTCGGCTCCAGACCTGGCCAGCCGAAGTACTCTTCGTCTGACAAGCTTGCCCTGAGACTCCCTCCCTGGGTACAGAACTTACCATCCAGCCTGAGTCCTGCTCAGTGGGGGAGGCGGTCCACTGACAAGAAATTTTGGAAGGCTGCCACACAGCTCCGTGGTCCCCAAGTAATATCCCCTCGCAAAATGCGGCAAGGTAATGTTTCATCTCGTGGATGGACGTCCATCTTGTGTGCAAATGTCCGTTCATTGCTCAACGTACGACAACACTTGGGATTAAGAACAGGGACATTCGGCAAAATAAGACATAGATGCAGACGCAGGCGTTCTTGTAGGGCGGAAGAAGCACACACCACACAGGCACACACACACACACACACAGGCACACACACACACACACACACACACACACACACACACACACACACACACACACACGCAGGTCTGCAGGGTTGGTTTTCACTCGTTCTCCACTCGTCCAAGATTTGCTCCGTTCCTTCGCACTCCAACGGAACACGATCTCGGGTTCCTGATCACGTCGGATTCCTTCGCATCGCGGATACCCTCAACACGTCTCTCTGATATACGACCAAATACAGTCGGCACTTTGCGCTTAAACATCAATAAATAGGCCTGTAATTCATTAAAAATCACCTCCTTTGATTCCCTACGTATTTGGACGCATGTCTTATCTCTGATTAATAAACATATTTTCGAGTCAAGGATGGTTGTTTGTGGAATGATCATGATCAAAACACCAATTGGAGGCACTTGGGCACTTCATTGTGGCCGCCCAGGTGTGCGAATAAACTCATTCGCAGCTCTCTACTCCCGCTGTAAACGTCAAGGAGAAAATTGTTGAGACAACAACGGAGATCAGCGCTGTCCTGCAAATGCGTCACGGAATTGTTTTTGCCCGCCCTACAAACTCGTACACATTGAGAGTTTTGTGGTTTGCGACGCAAGCGCGTCTGGACAAGCAGGAAAGGAGTAAACCAAGACTGTGTCCTTCCCTTTTGTTCAAAATGTTCACAGAGATTCGGTGTTGAACGGCGTCAGGTGCGGTCGGTGACGACTGTTCAAACAGCTGCAGTCAAGTTGCGTGAATTCTCTTTTTTGGCTCGTATCGTGACTATCACTGCATGTACGTCCGTTTGGTCTCAGTCTCTGTCTGTCTTGCTCGCACAATCTCTTGTCTGTCTGTCTGTCTGTCTGTCTGTCTGTCTGTCTGTCTGTCTGTCTGACGCGTCATACGGCATCTATAGAGCCTGAAAATGTTCTTGCAATTTCAGTCTGGACGAACAGAAGGAAAGGTTAATTTCGCAGGGGATTTTTGAGCCCAACTTCAAGTTTGAAAAGGAACTGCAAAAATGAAACACAGCTCCACTTGAAAGGACAACGAAGGAGACAGGGCAAATACATTCATTCTCTCCGAGGTCATGGGTGTATCATGTGACCCCAGGATCTGCCCTGAGTTCACAGTACAAGTAGTGGTGAAGGGTTGGTTCCTCGTGTTAAGAAGACCTGTCATGAGCATCGCTCCAGTTTGGTCTGGATGAAGACGCCCCTTTCGGAACCTCGGGTGAAGTGGTATCTGAATATTCACTCACTCCCCATCGGAACCTCGGGTGAAGTGGTATCTGAATATTCACTCACTCCCCATCGGAACCTCGGGTGAAGT
>JAAUXT010018179.1_pt1 | contig 11487 bp, 13 predicted proteins | sample 7278171 | NCBI WGS metagenome assembly JAAUXT01 (sample SAMN14350112, study PRJNA611818) | marine sediment metagenome | isolation source: surface marine sediment (1.8m) | place: French Polynesia: Moorea | collected 2018-08 | reverse complement strand
GAAAAGAAACCACACCCCTGTTGGCACAGGAGGGAATGCCATTTTGCAATCTTGTGTGTGTGTGTGTGTGTGGGTGTGTGTGTGTGTGTGTGTTTCAAACTGAAACTCGTCCCCCCCGCGACACAGATTTCAGTGGGAATAGGTCAGCTCCACCACCCAACTCGTTGTTCTGTTCTGTCATGGCTGCGCCAGGCCCATGCACATCCAAAGGCAGCTTTCACGAATCATTCAAATCCATCAACTTCGCACACAATCGTCATTAAATCAGCTGTTACAGGTGGTGAAACGACGCATTGTCCTCGTACTCATTCAAATCTCCCTGACCAAAGAGCAGACCCTGTTCCAAGGGCAGATCCAAGAATCTTGTCCAGGGAGGGAGGCAGCCCTGCGGTGCTGGACTGGGAAAGGAACAAATTGCTTTCGCACCGTCTCGTGCACACCCGAATACCATCGGGATGGTTCTGCCCCTGAACACCCTTCTTGTTCCTACTTGTGCCTCTGGACCCCCAACCCAATCCAAGACCCTTCCCTCAACCCACTATTTGATGCCAGTTCTCGCCAACGCTGTCCTTGGTCTGTTCCAGGTCTCTGTGATATAAAGCTGGATCCATACTTTGAATATTCCACCCCTTACACCCCTCTCCTCTCGGGTCCCAGACCCGCCACCAACCATGAGAGTTCCACTGATCTCTTGGACCATCTCTCCCCTCGCAGCCCCACCCATCCGTGGTAGATCCTCTGATGAAATTGATATTCCCACCAAAACAGCACAAAAGCCGCCTGTTGGAACTTCCATTCAACTCCAACAAGCTTTTGTGGCCTATTGGGCTTTGTTCTGCATTCAGGAATTCATCCGCCGATGGCTTTGTCCCCGTGCGTCGTTCGCTGCAGATTCATACGCTGAACGGCAATGAGCGTCTGAATACATCGCGCCAACACCTATTGTGCCTCTCCCTCACTGTTCATATTTCTCTCACTGTGACGCACGCGGGGCAGATCCAGCTTCTTCTTAAGAGGGCCAACCCTCCAAGCTGAGAGGACTTCCCACAGTAAAAAATAGATCTAAATCTTGATTAGAAAAGGTTGTCCTGGGTTACCGTGTGGGTTGTTTGGGAGGTTACTCACACCCATGGCTGGCAGTGGATTCCTGCAGGTGACCATGGCTCTGTCCATGTTTGGACTGTGCGCCTGCATGCCTGTTTCGGTGTGACTCTGCATGTATGGGGTGGGCTTCTGGTACCTTCTGGCTTGGATGGGTTCTGGCCACTTCGGGTGGCAAGGGGTGCACCCTGATGCCCTCTGTAAGAATTTCTTCATACAATGCACTGGTAGTGACCCTAACAGGAGAGGATCCAGCCACCATATGTTGTAGGGGGGGGGGCTCCAAGAAAGGGGCATGATATCCTGACCTTGTTTTCCCTCTTGAACTGACCCCCCAGTTCTCTGTCACTTTTTTGCCTGACTTCTGGAACAAAGCAAACTTGGAATCTGTGTGCTGCGCACATTCGTTGTGCTCTCAGCATGCTGCACACATGTGCCCCATGGTGAGTGCCTCAAGCCTGTCCTGCGGCAAGAGATTGTTTGCTCACATCTGTGGGTGGAGCCTCTCTCCCTCTCAGTAGATCCAGGACCAGGTTGGGTCCTTCAGTGGTCACGAATCAGGATGCAGTTCTCTAGCAAGTTCAGTTTGAGGTTGGAAGCAGTGTTTGAGCAAGATTGGCCTCGCAATTCAATCAACCAACTTTGCTTCTCAAGCCACAGGTGTTGCCTAGAAACCATCAAACTAGAAACCATCAAAACACAGCCAAAATGCCCAAAACTTTTTGTCCTTTCTTTTCGGATTTTCAACCACAATGGAAAAATGATAGAAAAGGATACCAATATGGCTGTTGTCCATACCAGCAATCTAACACACACATGCAAGGCACAGCACCCCAGGCGAAAGTTATAGATCTGTGCATTTTCATCTGCTCTCTTTGTTGATGCCCACAAACAGGGATTGAGCTTCACTCCAGGGGTGCACCCAGGTTCTGGTCAGGTTTTGACCCACGGTGGGTGATTCAACTGGTAATACAACCCCAGACACCCTGACATTAGGGTATGACAAACTCATGAGAGTTTCAGAAGTTGCTCTGTGTGTGCCACTGAATGTGGCAGATCAGGTAGATGGTGAATCACAACATGCAGGTGGGTGTGCCTCCACAAATTTGTTTGCGCTTCTTTTTGAGTGAACGAGCGAGAGCATGTCAAACAAATCAGTCTGGTTGCTGCCTAGTTTGGAGAATTTGAGATACTCTTGTTGGTGTCGATGCACGACTCATGCAAATCGGCAGTGGACTCAGATCTCCCTCACCCTGAACAAGAACTGCGAGGGTTGGACATCAGCCATGCAAGCCGAAGCCACCCTTCGCCGATCTTGGATTCGTTGAAGATTTATCCCCTTCCAATTGTGCGCCACAGGCACGAATTGTTTTCACCTCTCGTGTTGTTGGTGAAATCGCCAGCCTACAGCACTCCACACAAAGAATTAAAGGCATTGTACCGTGCTTAGTTGTTTTGCCACAACAGGACTTGCGATATCATTGTCCGCTTGGAGCCCACGGGGCCTTCTGCACCCACTGTCTGAATCTGATCCAGTGCATGCCAACAACAAATGTCATCTTTGAAACAATGAATCAAATGCTGTGTTTCGCAGATGGTGGTGGGTTTGAGTCCAACGGGGTCCGGCCCCTTCGGGTGGAGACCCCACCGGGAATCACACCCTGACACTCATAAACGCACGTGCACACATGCTCACACGCACACACATTCAACACCACACAACAAGGCGCACAGGCAAAATCCAATAAGACACACACACATACACACACTCACTCTCTCTACACACACGCACACACACACGCACACACACACAAAGCACACCTCTGGGAAACTCTTGCGTGTTTTGCAGACGGGTATGACGGCTGCGTGTCCGAGCTCCAGTCCAGCTTCACACTGACCACTGTCCTGCATAGAGTGAGCCCGCCCGAGGCTGACCTGTCCACCACCGCAGCGCTGCTGGGTAAGAACTGACCACTTTTCCAAACCGACCGCCACTCAGAAGAAGTGACCACGACTCTGCAGGACTGACCACTGACCACCTTTCTTCACTGGGCAAAGTAAGAACCAACAATCGTGATGGTATTTTTCCGTTGCAGAAGAAAACTTTGAAGTGGCAGCCATGATTCTCCTGGTGAGGGACCCAGGGGCCCTGCTGACGAAAAAGGTTTGTTTTTTTTTGGTGGGAAATGAACCAAGGGGCCCAGGTGCTCAGGGAGCCCAGGGAGGCAGGGTCCGGTCGTGATTCTCCAGGTCCTGAGGACCTACTACAGGTCAAGACGGAGAACCAACGAGCTTGGGGGTTGGGGTTGGGGTTGGGGTTAGGGTTGGAAAGCCATTCATTGGCTCAAGAGGAAGACATGGAGCCCCACCCCTTCCCCTTCCCTCTCTCCTTCACCTCCAGAAGCCGCTGGGACGCATCACAACATTCACCATTCACAGTCATTAATCAATGCGGCTTTCATCCCTCCTTTCATCCCTCCTTTCATGCCTCCACTGCAATCAAAGCATCAGACGATCGTGCGCGACTCCACCCAGGTGGCGGATCTGCTGTGGGATGGATGTCACGTAGACCTGTGGGTGCGGCAGTGAGAATGTGAGGGTGTGTGAGGGTGGGCGGCGAGGCTGTAGGTGTGCCAGGCTGGGTGTGTGCGTGTATGTGTGTGTCTGTGTCTGTGTGGAGAATCTAGAAGCTGCTTTTCTGGTTTGGTTTTTATGCTGAACATTCCAGTCCCCATGACAGAGTCTACCTTCGTGTGCGAACCCTGGGTTCCAATGCAGAAAATGCTCTTGTGAGAAAGCGTTTTCATTTCACACGCAGGTGGGAACAAGCACGAGCACTTGTGACTCTGTGGCTGTTGATGTTTGTGTGTGCGTGTTTGGGACATGAGTGTGGGTGTGAGTGGGCGTGTGTGTGTGGTGTGGGTACAGGTGCTGGGGTTGCTGGGCACAACCCTCACACACGACGTGATTCTCTCGCAGCGCGCGTCCCGCAGCGGCTTCCTACGCGCCGTGCCGTGGCTCGTTCCGGCTCGTGACGTCACTTCCGCCGCCTCAGTCCTGCCCCCTGGTGACAAAACGCTTCTGCTGGAGCCGGGACCACCGGAACCTGACGTGAGTCTTACACTGCACGCAACAGGACTGATGCAAGATTGGTTCAGGCCGACTCACGCCCAGGGGACTCAACAGCAACTTTGTATGAGTGAACAAGGTGACGAAATGTCCGGTGAATAAAATGTTCGTGTTTGACCTTCAGTACAACGTGACCTTCACCCTGCACATCAAGTCCCTGGAGACCGGGCTCCTCGAGGAAATAGGTCACTGGGTCAGCGGGTCAGGAGGTCCTGAGGAACCAGGTCACGGCGGGGTCAGGAGGTCGGGTCTGACGCTGCACCGGAGCGACATCTGGCGATTCCGACGCTTCTATAACGTCACGTTCCGCGTCGCCACGCTACCCGTGAGCATCACGTGTTTTTTCACACAACATTCCAGTCTGAAACAATCTTTTCCAAAACAAACTTTCTGTCAGGATGTTTGGTAGCACCAATGAACGGGTTCGTGCTGTCTTCTTCGTACTATTCGAAAAAAAAATTGGTGGCTCTGTTTGCCGAGAAGCAAACCAAACCAACCTCTGGTCGAAGCTTCCGGTTTCAGTTTCACTTCCGGTTTGTTTCAGCTTCCGGTGTATCACTTCCGGGCGGCGGACGGCACGTGGAGTGGCGTCTGTATCGAGATTCTGCGAGCCCTCGCCGAGGCGCTGCACTTCACGTGCGTAAACAAGAACACCCGTGGGTGCAGCCGCACGCCGCACTGTGTGTCGCTTGTTGTTTTTCGTCAGTCTGGTGCAAAGACTCTGTAGGCATCATTGAAATTCTGTCGATAGCACTTTCTCCATGAAAATGGTGCTCAATTTTGTTCATTTTGGTACGCAGATTTGTTCTTGGTGCAGGATGATACACGAGCAAAGAATTGGTAATTGGGTGCAAATCACGCAAGGCCCATGGGCCCATTTTTGTAAGGACCCAGACACGCTCGCCTTGGTGCACTTGAATCAGGGTGGATCCTGGAGTCCACCAGGGGGAACCCCACGCAGAGGGTGGCCGTTACCAGCTTGTTGTGTGGCGCAAAACAGGCTTTAGGAGTTTACTAGTTGTTGCCACGCTGTTGGACTGGCACTCACGATGCCACAGATCAAATGAATTTCACGACAGTACGTCAAGTTCTTTTGTCCTGCGTCGCTTGAATATATTATGTGCCTCTGGCCCCGCCAGAAAATACTCAAAATTCCTCGGAAGTTTTTTCTCCCTCAGTGGGAATTCCTCCCGTGTTTTCGTGTTTACCTCTTGAATTTTAAAAGCAAATCACAAAAGGATATGAGAGGAAACAAAATCATGCTCGAAGTCTTTGAACCAGAACCTTTTTTGATCTGAAGATAGGTTTCTCTTTGTGTGAGACTTTCGGAGCAATCAAAAGTCGAGAGGTTTCTTGCTGGAGTTGACGCCGCTTTTTGGCGCAGATTCGTGAGTGGGTGAGGTGCACTTGCAACGTTGTTGTGCTTGTGTGAAAGGTGTGCGTGCAAGTGTTCGTGTTTGAGTGACAGGTGTGGTGATGAAGATTACTTGCTTGTGTGTGTGTGTTTGTGTGTGTAAAAGCAAGTGCTTGCAATATCCTTGAATTTTGGGTGAGAGGCTTGCACAGAGGTTTGAGACCAGACAAGAACCAGGAGAAACCAAAACCTTCGGCCTGGGAATCCAGGAGCCTCCCTCCCTCCATTGTTTACAGCCTCCCATTTTTTGGTAAGAAAACCAGTACGCATGCACAAGATTGACCCTTCCAGGGCTGTGTGTGCGGACAAAGCCAACGGAAGCAGCAGAGCCTGGCGCGGTCGTCCAAATCCGGAAACTTGTTCGCCTCCTCAATCTCCCAGATCCGGCGCAGAAAATATTCCTCTTTGTCACAAAACTTCACTGCCAAGGAATGAACAAAGCTCACAGAAAACATCTCCTTTCACGGGCGCTGTTGCAGATAAATATCGCATTTTGCCTGATGGGAGAGAAAGGAACCGCGTGATTATTTACGCTTTGCTTCGAAGATTTCAAGGAGTTTTTATGATTTTGCAAAAAGCTTTTCCCGGAAGGAAGGAAGCTGAATCCAACATACAACAGGCCGGGGTCCCAGGGGGTGTTCAGCAAAACGAGAAGGAATTTTGTTCCTTAACAGTCTAAAATCTGACAATTCCTTTTTGGAACGAGGAGAAGCCAGGCACCCTGCTCCCTCACCTGTGTCTCCCACAGACACAGTCCAGCTCCTGAACCGCCCAATGTATGTTTGATTAAGCTCACACTCCCTTTCTGGACCTATCCCAATGGGGCTCCCATGCTCCTCTCATTGCATCCCTGGATACACCTTCCCCCCTCCTGGCTCCCCTCGCATTCCTGGACCCGCCTGACCTGCCCCTGCCCACGCACACAAACCCCCACCGCTGCCTGTTTAATAGTACTCCTGGAGCTCCCCACCTCCTGGAGGCACGCTGTTCCTTGATCGTTGATGCCTTTTGAAATGATTGATTCTGCTGACTGAAGAAAATTCACGTTTCAGAACCCCACGTCACAACTTGGAATGAAAAGTCAATACGTCTCTTGTGGAATCAAATACATAAAACGAAAAGCAGAAAATCCCATTTCACACGTCTCGAATTTTATGGGGAAAACTGCTGCAGAATCTTTGTGGGAGACGTTGGTCGTGTGTGTGTGTGTGTGTGTGTGTGTGTGTGTGTGTGTTTGTGTCTGTCTGTCTGTCTGTCTGTCTGTCTATCTGTCTGTCTGTTTGTTTGTTTGTCTGTCTGTCTGTCTGTGCGCATTAGACACATGTGTGTTCATGTTTGTGTCCACAGGAGTGGACAAAACCCCTGTGTGTTGGAGACTACCTGCGTGGGCAATCCATCTTCACGTTTGAACAGGAAATGCTGGACCTCCGACCAGCAGAGTATAGTTTTCCTGGCACCGCTGGTTTATTTGCTGATGCATTTGCACTGCGCTGAATTGAATGCGACAGTGAAGGTGAAAACTATTCAAATTAACACCAGGGGCAAATCAAGCCTGTGTCATGTTCAGCAAACATTGACATATCAACTTTTCTTGGAGTTCTTGCGATGACGTCATTTGGCTTGGGTAAACGAATACACATACACGCACACCTGAAACACACACGTGTACGCACCACAGCAGACGATCCCAAGACAGGACCTTTGGTCTGGGTGCATGCATATCTCCTGCATGTTTGCACCCACGTAACTGCATCTCTTTCTTCCAGGTTCGAGTTGCACTTCCCGGAGGATGGAGCCTGGGGCGCCCCGGACAAGAACGGGACGTGGAACGGGATGATACGAGAGGTCATGGATGGGGTAAAGGTGCACGCATACCGCCCTCACACACACACACACACACACACACACACACACACACACACTTGCAGAACTGAGAGCGGGACTTGGCAAAGATGACAAGAGAGCTCATGGGTGGGCGGGGCGCACGCATGCCACACACACACACACACACACACACACACACACACACACACACACCTCACTGAGAACGGGACTTGGAACGAGACGATGCAAGAGGTCATTGACATAATGAGAGGCGTACTGAACTCACCAGCCCCACCCTTCTCTTCAGAAGGCGGACTTCGCAATCGGGAAGTTCACCGTCACCTCTGCGCGCGACTCGGTCACCGACTTCTGCTTCCCGTTCATGTACGAGCCGTCCGCCATGGTGATGCGTCGTCCGGACGACGACGCGAGCAAAAACGTGAGTGTGCGTGTGTAGAAGTGCAGTGTGGTGTGTCCGTGTGTGTGTGTGTGTGTGTGTGTGTGTGTGTGTGTGTCCGCGTGTGTGTGTGGTGTGCGTGCACATGTCCTGTCTTCACCCACTTCACTCACTCACCCACTCACTCACTCACTTCACTGACTGACTAACTAACTGACTGACTGACTGACTGACTGACTCACTCACTCACTCACTCACTCATTCACTCACTCACTCATTTCACTGACTGACTGACTAACTAACTAACTACCTGACTGACTGACTGACTGGCTGACTGACTGACTGACTGACTGACTGACAGACTCACTCACTCACTCACTCACTCTTCCTGTCTGTCTGTCACTCTCTCTCACTGTCTCTTTAGCCATTTCCCCATTGGGTCAGTCTAAACTGAAAATTTGGTCATACTTGTGCAGTCCTACTGTTAGGTCTGACTTTAATTCCCCATTGACACAGGTATGTCAACCTACTCTGGCAAAGTCAGTCACTACTGACAAGTTGTAGGTTGACCTACAATCAGTTGACATTAGCCAGTAGCATGTTTTATTTGGCTTCCCCATTCTCAACTGAATCAGTCAACTTATTCAGTCAGGAATGGTACAAACCATTTTTTTGGTTCAGTCCTACTGTTTCTGCAGTTTTAGTCCCAACTGACACCCAATGGGGAAACCACCTTGTCTCTCTCTCTCTCTCTCTCTCTCTCTCTCTCTCTCTCTTTGCGAAGACTGTATTTCCTGCTGCATGAGCGCCTCGTATTTTCCCACAGCTGCTGTTCTTCCTGGCGTCCTTCAGCGGCGCCCTCTGGTACGTCCTCCTCTCCGCCATCTTCCTCACCGGCTGCGCTCTGGGCGTCGCCGTCACCGTCCACGCCACCTGGCGGTACAAGGGGCGGGTGAGTACCATATCGTACTGAAGGGGTGAGTACCGCATCGTACTGAAGGGGTGAGTACCACAGCGTACTGAAGGGGTGAGTACCGCAGCGTACTGAAGGGGTGAGTACCACAGCGTACTGAAGGGGTGAGTACCACAGCGTACTGAAGCAGTGAGTACCACAGCATACTGAAGGGGTGAGTATCACAGCGTACTGAATGGGTAGGTATCACAGTGTACTGAAGGGGTGAGTATCATAGTGTACTGAAGGGGTGAGTACCACAGTGTACTGAAGGGGTGAGTACCACAGCATACTGAAGCGGTGAGTACCACAGCATAATGAAGGGGTGAGTTTCACAGCATACTGAAGGGGTGAGTACCACAGCGTACTGAATGGGTGAGTACCACTGAAGGGGTGAGTACCACAGCATACTGAAGGGGTGAGTATCACAGCATACTGAAGGGGTGAGTACCACAGCGTACTGAACGGGTGAGTACCACAGCGTGCTGAGCGTGTGAGTATTAGAGTGTGTAGAAAGGCAAGTATCTTGGAGAGCGGAAGAGTGTGGATCACAACCACAGAGGGGTTGAAGGGTCAGCATGACAGCCCACTGGGGTGAGTTCCACAGCTGAGTAGATCTACTCAGGGAACGTGTAAGTACTGCGGAAAGAACTCAAAAGCGGAGACAAAGCCGGGACTCGGTCAGAGGAACTCGACCCAACGGCAGTGAGTGAGGCGAAGAGTGTTACGCTCGTACGTGCAAAGTTCTTTGCACCACAAGTGGATTTTTTCCTGGCAAAGATTTTCTTCGCAGGGTTGTGGTGGGCCGCCCCATGGCTCCGCTGGGTGCACCTCGTGGGATCATTTTCGCCCGTTCACTCCTCCAGTTCTCGTCTTCCTTCCCTTCACGCAGGCAGCAGCAGCAGCAGCAGCAGCAGAAACGACTCACGCGCTGCTGCAGGAGCCAGTCGTGAGGACGAACCTCGGCCGCGGCGTCTGGTTCACCGTGGGGTCCATCCTGCAGCAAGGTAGCCTTCCAGGAAGGCAACCATGACACCCTGCACTATGGCAACCAGGACACAACCATGCAATGACACCACGCACCAAAACCACAAAGCAAAGTTGTTCTGTGGTGTCCTGTAACAAAGTCCGTACCAGTTCACCCAAGAGTACCGCAACCATGACATTCCGCATGCAAGGTGACCAGGGCACCCTGCATCTGGACAACAAAGGCATCAGACAATAAGGTTCCTCAAAAGACTCTCTTTCCAAGGCATATACATACAGGTCTCCCTCGCGTGCACCACCTCACCCGTACACACCCCTCTCTACCTCAGGCATGTCCTTCGCCCTGCTGGACGGCGCCGTCTCTCTGCGCTCCTTCGCCTCCCTCTGGCTCCTCTTCTGCATCATCATCGACGTCACCTACACCTCCAACCTCATCTCCATGCTCGCCGTGCCCGACAACTCGCTCCCTATCAACGTGAGTATCTCCATGGCGACGTGAGTACTGATTCAAATCAATGTGTAAACGTGAGTAAATTACTCAGAGAAGACAACCGTCTTGGCAGCATGATCACTTATACTGGCTCCATTCAAGAAAATCTTCATATGGGCAATGGACAGGCACTTTTTCTCAACATGACATTCCTAAAATGTGTGCACCCGATCATGTGTTTGTTTTGTGACCAAAGGGAGGGGGTGATGAATGATAAGTCAGATGTCAGGTGGTGTGCCCAGGGACTGCAAATTCTAGAAATCAAAGTTCAGGCGAAACATCAGTGTTCGTTTGTGACACGTCTTCTGAAACACCTCAACAACATGATGTACCCATTAAATTCGGAGAATTTTACGCGGTGGGTCGGCGGGCCATTGACGGTCCGAAGGGCAGATTCCCATCCCACTCCACAGAACCCCCATCTGATCCCATGTGCAGAGCCTCCCCTGGTAAACCAATGTTGTGGCTCTGTTTCAGACGCTGGAGGACTTGGCCGCCCAGACGGAGTACACCTACGGGCTACTCGACTCCTCCGGGATCCAGGGCCTCTTCAGTGTAAGGCCCGCGCCACGCTGTGTGCGTCACCCGTCACACGTCGTGCGTCGTGCCATTTGCGTCGTGTCTCGGAAGATCTCACCTGACACTTCGTGCGCGGCAAAGCTGCCCACTGTCAGTTCTTCCAGACAAGGCTGAAATTCATTTTCTCGGAGTGGCTTTGCGATTAAACTTTCGAGGCAGGTTCAACCCAGTGTGTTGATCAGCCATCAGATGTCACCGAACCCGGTGTAACGAGATGGCCAGACCCCGAAACCAGAATGACTCGGTTGTCTGGTCATTTCAAGTCCAGCCTGAAATAGCCAAACACTCAACAAGGAACTGTGTTGTATTTTCGTGGGGTGTCTGGCCATTTCAAGATGGACCTGAGATGGTCAGGCACCCGTGTCATCATGTTTTACCGGTGCAGCAGTTGCCATCACTCTCTGCCCTTGCAGAACTCACCGAACCCGGTGTACCAGCGGATCTGGGAGCAGTCGGTGCAGTACCCGGAGAACCGCGTGTACGGGTCTGGCCACACCCCGGGTATGGAGCGGGTACTGCAGGAGAAGTACGTCTACATGGGCTCGCTCTCAGGGATCAACACCTTCGCGTTCCAAGGTACAGTACCCGTGTGTGTGTGTGTGTGTGTGTGTGTG
>JAAUXT010020158.1_pt1 | contig 11488 bp, 13 predicted proteins | sample 7278171 | NCBI WGS metagenome assembly JAAUXT01 (sample SAMN14350112, study PRJNA611818) | marine sediment metagenome | isolation source: surface marine sediment (1.8m) | place: French Polynesia: Moorea | collected 2018-08 | reverse complement strand
GCGGCCCCCCCCCCCCCCCCCCCCGGAGGTCCGCTCTCTCCCAAGTCGGTAGGCGTCTAGATCTACTGTCGGATCCCTATTCTTCCACATTCTTTGCAGTCATCTGTATGGATTTTCCCCACGGCACCAAAAGCGTCCAGTGTCCCATACCAATGCCTACGTGCAGAGTTGACGTGCCAAATGAACCACGAAAATCTCTCACCTGGTCATCTCATCGCCTTTCACCTCAACAACCGCTCCAGCTGCAAGAGAATGCACATTTTCAGCCGATGCCAGACATGATGAACGAAACTCAAGAACTTCAGTCGAGACAGACAGAACAGAGCTGCACAGGATATACCTTTTATTTTCCCCATGATGAGTTCTACGTGTGGACTCAGCAACACCGGTGCCCCTCTGGTTGCCGATGTTGTCATGTGACGCGAAGCTGTTGTCATGTGACCAATTCGGGCAGGAAACAGCCAAGCTGAAGTTGACGTGGAACTTTTGTTGACATTATTTCCCGGATAAAACTTCCTAGATACGTATGATGTCAGCATGGCGTAGTTTTTAACACTGCAGGCCAGTGTGGTGAGCTGTCAACCAGTCATTATGAGAAGAGCACACATTGGTGAGTCCTGGAGGATACTTCCAAGGGCGATAATACAGTGTTTCAAAAGGCACCAGATGGGAACCACTCTGTTGTTGATCCTGCTTTCCAGTTCTTTGGTCGGCTGCGTGCGGGGACGAACCCATCCCCTAGCTCACCCCCATCCCAGCTACGAGTCCATAGGACTCGGCGAGACACAACGCGGACAACTCATCTTGTTCAACTGCTCATCTCATTGCAGCGGACCCGTCGATGTCCGGCGGGTCGCTCAACGGTTTCGGATCCGGGTCCCAGCAGCAGCTGCTCGAGGATGAAAGCGAGGGTCTCGCGGACGACCTGAGGGACAAAGTGAAGGCGCTCAAATCAGTGAGTCTTTCTGCTATGAAACTGACACCAGAGTCAAAAGCGTCGTGCGTAGCTCGGGTGTGGCGCCTGTGCCCACTGACTGAATAGGTCCACTCCCACAACGCACAAAGACGTGGCTCGTGAAGTGCAAAGAAATACACTCTTCAGTGAAGCTGTTGAACTGCTTTCTGACATCGGTGTATTTTCTCCTTCAGTTGTCCATCGACATCGGAACAGAAGTTCGTGAGCAGAACAAGTTCCTGTCAGAAATGGTACGTGGTTACAACAATGAGTGGTGTTTCGGAGTGACACGACCATTTCATTGTCACTACTTGCTGACTGAGGACGGAGTCAGAATTTCTGTTTCAGCTTTTGTTGATGTGTTTTGTTTTGGTCTTTATGCAGCAAAAAACCATCAGACGAACGTGTCTCTGTCTTCCAACGGATTTCCACTATGCAAAGCAACTGACAGTCCAAAATCACGATGCCCGTACACCAGCACAGACGAACAACCGCAGCGTCGACCTCTGATGTCCCAACGCCTATTCACTTGCACGAGAACGCAACGCGTACAGTGTGAAACTTTGGTCTTCTGCTTGGATTTCGTAGGATTCCGACTTCGACAAGTCGGGCGGTTTCCTGAAGGCGACGATGGGCCGCGTGACGGCGATGGCGCGAGCCGGGCACAACCGCTACATCCTCTATCTCATCCTCTTCGCTCTCTTCGTCTTCTTCGTCATCTGGATCTTCATCAAAACGAGGTGATGACGTCAGTCAGCACCCTGATTCGGACATCGCTGTACAATGTAGCGGTCATCACAGGATTGCGTCATTGTGCCTCCGGCGTATCCAGGATAAGCGCGGGGGGGGGGGAAGGGAAAGCTCCCAACCAGGTCCAGACTGTGATCCAAAAAAAGTTTAATGTTTTTCTTTTTGTAAGGGAAAGGGGCGATTGTGAAGAATTTCAGACCTTTTGTGGACAGTGCTCCAAGCCAGTGCTGGTTGGTGTGCCTGCTTTTGATAATGTTGTCAGCACAAATGTCGGAATAAATCATTCCACCAGTGTGCCACTTTCCCTACCCTTCAGTCACTGAGCTCGAAACACAATTTATGCCATGCGTGTTGTCAAGGAAGTGTCTTTTGGCAAAATCATTGTTGTTCGAGTGCTGTGGTGTCCACGTAGCACGTTTGGTTTTGTCAAGCATGGCCTCGTCCAACAGCACAGCTCACGTTGGGTGCGTCGTGCGTGTTCAAGTCACTTGGGTGACATGACGAAACAGTTGTGCGTCAAATTGAAGCAAAGATTCTGGAACTGTACCATTGAGATAGAGTTCCAAGTGGGCGCAAACATGCGAGCGTGTATGCTGTGTGCACGCGCAGCTGTAGTGTGTGTGTGTGTGTGTGTGTGTGTGTGTGTGTGTGTGTGTGTGTGTGAGAGAGAGAGAGAGAGAGAGAGAGAGAGAGCAAGTGAACTTCGTTGTAAGACACTGCATGTGTGCACAACCTTTCTGTGCAGCTGCCCAGAAGATTAACTTTTGTGAATAAAACGAAAAAAACACGAAATATATTTTGTCTCCTTTGCCTCGAACGGTGAGGTGAAGCCACGTAGGCTTTTGTTGATGTGGACGGAAATTGTCGGCGAAAAAGCGAAATTTAGGAGATTGAACATCGCACGACGATGTATGTTTTTGCGCGAGAAGAAAGTGTCCGAACATGCCAAAAACAAAACCTGTTCAAGATCTGAAAAGAAACCAAGACACCTGAAAAATTGGGAGCTGGGAAAGTGGACAAGCAGAAAAGCATGTGGGAAACATCCAACGATATAAATCTACAAACACTATCTCGCTTGTCCTGGCTCAAAAGAACCGAGTCTTCTTTTCATGTCCTTTCATTTGATTTTTGCCGGAGGCAAATATTTTTGTCCCAAAGGCGCAGCGCGAATTTCTCATGACTTCTGCATCTCAACACCTCAGGAGATGCTGACATCTGGCGAGCAGTTACCTGGCTCTTGAAATTCACCCCTCGGACAGGTGTTGAAGATTATCACTGAAATTTAAACATACCAAAGTTTCTACCAGAAAAGCATTAAAAAACAAATCGTTAGATATTTTAGGGACTTTTGGATGTAAGTATGTGCAAAAGTATTACAAACAAGAAAGTTCAAAATGGCTTACCTGTGCAGAGGGAGAGAAGGGAATTGTCGTCAAAACCAAACCTCGCCCGCCTACCACCTTACGGTGTCAAAAATTGGACAATTTCACATCGAACACTGAAGAAAGTCTGAATATTTTGACGCACAAATCTTCTAGTAATACGTGAGTACAAGTAAAGTATGTTTCCACACCAAGTTACTCAGAAATGCAGCCGAGAACAGAGTTTTGTGGTGTGTCAAAAGTTTTGGTCAGCCATGTTTGACTGTCCCAAGTCGGGCCAAGTTGTGTTTGTGGGTGTATGTATCCTTTGCAAACTGGGCCTTTGAATGAACAAGACATTTTTTTCCGTATTGTTATAAAATCCTCCAGAGCCGAAATTTGCACCTGAGGGCAAAATGTGAAGCCAAGAAAGGGTGAACGCGTAAAGAACGCAGGTGAGTTTCCCTTTGAAAATTTTGAAGGGAGTGACAGCCAAGGTGACATGTACTGAAACGACGGTGAAAATTGAGTGAAGGCAGAACGAGACGTCAGCTTGTCGATTCGACGCTTCGTGTCAATTCTAGGCGCCGGTCAGCGTTGCTACTTTGCACCATGTGCAGGTGCGCTGCATCTCTCCGGACACACGAAATCCGACACGACCACGCTCAGATGTTTATCTGTCTCCAAGTTTGTTTCAATGAAGGGCGCGGGGGGGGGGGGGTGCAGACAACTAAATTTTCCCAGGAGTAAATTTTGTTGTCCCGCAAATAGCTTGGAATCAAGTGGTGTGATCGACCCCATCGTGGTGTACGTATCAGTGAGCTGTCGTGCGTAAAGTTTCCTGTTTGGCACAGAAGACTTGTGAACAACAGTAGAAAATAGGTGGAGTCACAACAGAAAAGAGAAACACGTCGTGCGTCACACGTGGTCTCCCCGCGGAACTTGCATTCAACGGTGAAGTAACAAACTTCGTCAACGTGAGTGGACGGTGGATCCAAGCTGCTGTGTGGAGAAGTGTGTGTGTGTGTGTGTGTGTGTGTGTGAATTTTGACCGTATTCGTACCATTCTACGGGTTTGGTTCTCCACTGTGATGTGACTGTGATGTGATTCAGTCTCGTGTGGTTCGTTTCGATTGTTGCCAGGCTTCGTGAGATTCTGGTCATGCAGGTGGGCGTGGTGGGAGCAGACGAATGAGTGTTTGAGAAGAGAGAAACCTGCTTCTCCAAACTCGTTCAACAGCTGCACGGATTCAAAAAAATTTGCGCTCAGGATTGGTTCAGTCGACATGACAGTGTCTCGTAGCAAGCGAACAGCAAACAGTGACACATAAAAGGCTGTACTGTGAAACGTTAGCAAGACGGGTAAACGACCAGAGCAAACAGCCGGATAAGGAACACACATGTAGAGAAGGGTGACTTTGCTTGTTTGTTTACCCCGAGTGTGTTTGAGGCTGGGTTCGCATTGGGTGCGTCACGCGTTGCGGGCCTGTACTCGGGCTGCATCCCAAGTGAAATGGAGCCCGTCGACTTGCACTGGGACGCAACGAACGCATGACGTACCCAGTGAGAACCCAGCCTGAGTGTTCGAGAGCACAGGAGACGCGAGCCATGTTTGCTGTTGGGGTGAAGACGGGGGGGATTTGTCCGACCCTTCCCTGAACACCGCTCGACAGTTTTAGCAATGCGAAACAAGTGAATAATTTCAAGTGGGTCCCTCGTTTTCGTGTGGGTGCACGGGTTGGTCACGGACACCTTCGCGTTGTTGTAGACTGGGTGTCGTGACTGTCCACATGTTGGTGCGCTCAAACGTCTGCAATGTCGGGTCGTGAGACGTGGATTTACCACGGGCTGACTGGTGCCTGGTTCGCGCCTCAGCTTTCACGAGAAACACCCTCACCTTTCCCTTCACCCGTGCCTTTCTCACCTGTCGCCCAGCTGAGTCGGATGTTTGGTGGGTCACACGCTTTTGCGAGAGAGACTTCCAGTGTTGAAACTGGAACTCGGGGAAGCAACATTAGAATTTGCACAGTTGAAGAAGCTTTTGGAATCACTTTGAGAGACAACAGCGTTGTTTGACTGGACTGGAATTCGAAGTGGTAGGTGTGTGATGTGGGTTGGAGTGTCTCCTCAGCTGAATTGATCTGGAGTCACAGATCCGGCAGTTGCGGGTTTGGTCACGTTTCACTGGTGGCGGAGTTCTGAGGGCGGAACGTTGCGCAGTGGTGCACGTGCGTGTGTGTGTGTGTGTGTGTGAATAAGTGGGAGTGACTACCGTATCCACCCGTGTATAAGACGCACCTTTATGACCCAAACGTGAGCACCATAAGTTGGGGTGCGTCTTGTGCGTGACTAACACAGGGGTGAATACGGTATGCGTGGTGTGCGAGAATGAGAGGAGCACGATGAGAGAGTGAGTACTGTGTACGAGTATGAAGCTCATCGTTCAGCAGGGTGGCGTAGAACAGGTTCTGTTGTGTGCACACAAACATGCTCTGCACTTGCTTCAGTGACGCCCCAGCTCCAGGCACTCGGGCTGTGTGGTTGCCTCGGGCTAGATCTAGACGTCACAAAGAGGGCGCTGCAGCGTCAAAGCGAACGACGCCGGGTTGAACGCGCGGTGACGCCCTCTGTTTTCTGCTGCAGGTGACGCCCTCTCCCGGGTGTTGGACGAGCATGCCAGGCGTTATGAACGGGTATCGAGACGACTACGGTTACGCTGACAGGAGGTGAGTGCATGGTGGTGCCTTGATTGCCTGAATTCTCGTTGGACTTGCAACCCTGTGCGAGTCGACGTGTGCCGTGTTGCTGGCTGCCATGCAGCAAGGACGCTGCGACAGCCTGCAGCACATGCAGCGCATTTATTACCCATCCGGATTTTTTTCACGCACGTGGATCCTCAACGACAGATTTTCTGTGAATGTGTTTTTGCCGAAGTAGATCTACTCTTGCACTGCGAGGGCGGTTGCGTGTCTTGCCCGTGCACTGCAATGACCACGTCCCACACACCGCAGTCTCGCTGCGTGACACGTCTTCGGCTTGATCTGGTTCAGACTGGATGATCCTGCACAACTGGACGGTGCTGCGTCATTGCAGTGTTGATTGATGACCACCATGAGCGCAACGCGTGACACACCCTGCAGTAGAAATCCAAATGTAGCTGTGTGACAGCAAACTAGGTTGCAACCCCCACCCTTCCTGCTGATCAGCATGTACATCTTCAAGTTCTGGTTGTTGATCTGGTGATGTTTCAACGAGAATAGCCGCGTGCAGAAACTTCAGAGGACACCAAGTGGGGCTTTGTCACACACACACACACACACACACACACACACACACACACACACACACACACACATTGTCCCTGTCCGGCGCATCTCTCGTTTTCAACCAAATTTGCGAGGGAAAATTTGTTCTGGAGATGCATCTGCCGTGCATCTCTGAGTCTCGGTGTCTCGGTTCGCATCTCTCACAGTTTGTGTGTGGAAGTCGTGGATTAGCTCGGGACGGACGACTTAGCGCGCTCTGCCCGGTATTTGTTTGCAAACACCTCTGTGTTTGTCGTCGTCGCAGGTTGCTATGTCCCCGCGTCAATATCTCGTCATTGAAATTCTGCTTTTTGCCCCAAAAGACAGCGGAAGGGACTCGACACCACCGATGCGTACAGATGTTGAGTGGCGGTTCGTGCTGCCGATTGTTCAACGTGATTTCGGAAAATTGACCTGAAGCCGCAAATGACGCCGTTGCCTGGCGACCGAACAAAATGGCAAAGGCGGTTCAGCACGTGGCACTGTCTTTGTCTCATTTCTGAGTTTTGACGTGCACGTATCTGGTGATGAAGATGTTGGTGCGACATCGCGAGCTGCGCAATGACGCTTTCGCGGCCTTGACGTCATCAGTAAGGGACGCAGCGATCCGAGCGACGCCGCGCTTCGAACGACGCGTGCGTTGCACGACGCTGTGTATTGGACGCCTTGGTTGTGCTCGAGTCAGTGCGATTGAAGCTTCAGGTGACAGAATTTCTGCGCTCCGCAAATTCTGCTGCTCCCGCATTTCCGACTCGGATGGGCGTGTGGTCGGAGAGGGGTGTGCTGTCACAACTGAAGTTGACAGCGAAGGTCTGAAGTAGAATCTAGATTTGCCCAAATGTACGGCGCTACTACGCGCCGAACGGACGGTCTTGAGATGCCAGTGTGACAACGGTGCGACTGGCCTGCAAAGGAGCTGCAAGCCTTGTGCAACAGAACGCAACCTGGTGGTGCCGAAGTGCCAGAGCGGCGTTGAAGTTTCAGTGCAAGAGCCCTCGCGTCACTTCTCTCTCTGCTGAGACACTGCGAGAACGGCGCCGCCTGAGGATGACCGTTCGCTCAGACGCGTCCACCATCTACATCGGGGCGAACCGTGCCGTCGCGAGGGGCCTCAAGGACGGCAAGAGGCGCTGGATACGGGAGCACGGCAGTCAGGCAAGTGGCGCCGACTCGGGCAAGGCTCGGGTCAGGCAAGTGGCGCCGACTCGGGCAAGGCTCGTGTCAGGCAAGGAACAAGGACCGGGTCAGGAAAGTTGTTAGGACCCGGGAGAGTCTGACATTGGGCACGTTCAAGCTTTTGGTGGACGAAACAAGTGTTGAAAGCAGCAACTCGTGGGTCAGCCAGTCGCGCACCGGAAATTAACATGTGTGAGTTTAAAGTTTGACAAGTTCGGTGAGGAAAGTCTCAAATCAGACCAGTTGCTGCCGCACAAAACTCTGTGAAGAAAATCTGACATTGAAAGGGAAGGTTCTGGGGTTGATTGCGTTTCTTCTGGATTGTTGAGACTCTGTCGAATATTGGGTCAGGGTGATGACGTCCGACGGGCGGAGAAGCGGGTGGACAGTAGGGGGCGCTCAGCGGGTGCGCGTCGCAAGAGGTCGACGTTTTATTAGGGCTTCGGGGCGGCGCAGTGAAAAGTTCTTCCCTCGAACGTGCAGTCAAAATTCACACATGATCAGGGGATTTGTGTGGTTCCAATGTTCAGCGCAGCACAAAGACTGCGCCAATCAGAAACTCAGAAGCCATTGATTCTCTTGCAATTACACGTGGTGTGTGTGCGTGTGTGTCTGTCGCGAAAGAAGTGGGTCTAGTTTTCAAGCGCGCGGTGCGGCTCTGCCAATGGGACGCGCTCTAATAGTCACCATCAGTCTGTGTGTATGTGGTCACTTTTGGTTCAGTAAACCAGTGGGGCTTGGGGGGGGGCATAACTGAACCAATACAAAAAATTCACCAGGATGATTTTTGGGCCATTTTGAGCAACTTTCACTTTTGGGCCCTGGTTCAGTTAACCCCCGTCCCTCAAATGGCCAACTGAACTGTGGTCAGAGCTCGGAGATGACTGGCCCGCAGGAGACCGCGCGCTTTTGAGGCGATAGCCTTCTTGTTCTGGAGAGATTCCCTCCTGTACGATGTTGGCCTGGTCGAAGAGGCTAATTTTCTGTTGTATTTGTGTGGGTGTTGGGTTTTGTGTGCTGCTTATGCCAAATCTCTCGCCTCTCACGATTATGGCATTTGAAGGCAGATCGCCCAGCGAGCATCTTTGCATTCAGAAGTGGACCACATACTTGTGCCTTGTCGCTTTTCTGATGTCGCTCAAACAAGCGTTGCTGTCGCTCGTTTCTCTGTCCGCTGAGATTCTTCACCTCTGGAGCGCTGTCAGGTTCGAGATGAGAAAACTTGAGCTTGGGCTGGTTTGTCTGACATGACAGTGGAAAACACCATTCAAAGGAAAACAGGTGCGGACTGAACATTCGTGTGCAAAACTTGTCGCGAACGCTGGCGTCAAAAACCTATGCGTTCATGAGTCCCTGTAAAATTTGATGGAAACCAGGGTTGCCCAGGGGACCAGACCCCTTGTCGTCCGAGTCCAAATCCTGGATCCTCTGGAAGACCTACGTCACATGGTTTCAGCGGATTTTGCACGTATCGTCGGTGTTCGTTCACTCGCAGGCGAGTACAGACAGCGTCCAAATGGTTCTCACCCGTTTGTTTGTCCCACATCTCGTGATGTTATCCGCGATGTTGTGCGTGACTCGGCTCTGGATTTGGTAAAAGCTTTTAAATCCTTGTAACACGATTAGCCTGCAGGCTTGGTTTGCACTGGGTGCGTCGCACGTTGCGTTGCGTACTGGTCGCTACGTCGTCGCTTGCGATGCAGCGCCTTCGTGTCCAGTGCGCACCGGGCGTTGTGACTGTGGCTGCATGGTGGTGCGGTGCGCCTTTGTCTCTTAGCATCTCGTGTTAAGGTCTGGCTCACACATGATGCGTCAACAAGTGCGACGCACCTAAATATATATATACGCGCGACGTGACGCATCTGGCGTGCACCGCGGCGGGCTGGGCTGGTTGGCGGGCGGCGCGGGCGGCCCTTGTCCCTGGGCGTCGCGCGGCCATGTTGCTGTGTGTTGTCGGTTGATTAATGCTCTCGGCGACGCGGAGAGGATTGTCCAAATATGTGCGGAGGATGAAGGGCCGAAAGCGGAGCGTGTCAACAGAACAACACGAACCCTCAGGTGGAGGCTCCCAACACTCCACGGTACATGCTTTGAGTGCAGGGGCGGATCTAGGATCCAGGGCTCCGAGTTTGGTGTCATTGTGCATCGCACCCAGGTCAAAAGACTTAAAAAGGGTTTCTTGCTGCAAGGGGGCATGATCTGCCTATGTCTCCTCCAATGTGGATCCGAGATGCATTTGCATCAACTTGGATGGTGCAGGTCCTCGAAACCTGTTGCGATCTGGGGGTTCAGATCGTATGGCTTCGTTCATGCTGAGTTCACATGAAATTCTCACTCAGCAAAGATTTTGAGAAAAAAGAGTGGATCACAAGTTTCGTAAACGTTGCTCAAATGGCAAAAATGCATTCTGCATCTTCACTCAACAGAAGCCTGCAACAATCAAACCTGGGCGCAGCAAAGCGTCTGACACGTACAGAGGGTTGGGGTGACTGGGAGAAGCAATCCCGTTTCTACGAACGTAATTTGAAAATTCTACTTGTGGCAAAACCACAAATAAAGAACGGGTGTGAAGAATTTGAGGAAGGCAGTGAACTGCACAAACGCGCGATGAGTACGTTTCACGCCCCACGTCGCGCGTCACGTGCAGGTGGCGTGGTTGCTAGACAACGCGTTGGAGGATGACGTCTCGAGCGTGACGTCAGACGCGACGACGTACACGGGCACGTTCTCGGACTACTCGTCGTGCTCGCGATCGACCGGCTACACGGACAGCGAAACCGGAAGCTTCGTGTCCAGCTTCTACAGGTAACAACGCCAGTGGCGCCAACTGGTGCACATTTTGAACCCACAGACGACAGGCGGAATCGTCTGTAATCTGCAGTGTAACGTTGTGTGTTTGCTTTTCAGCTGTTTGTCAGATGTTTTGAATTTTTGAATCCGGGAAGATTTTTGTGCGGAGAAGTGTTGTTCTCCACCTACTCGACTCTTACAGTCCCGCCCTCTGACGCCCACTCACTGACAGGCTGTTCTGCCGTTCCTGTCGAATCCGTGCATCCGTCCTGAGAACTGTGTTCGGACTCTCGTGAATCTGGGTCCAGGCGAAAGTCAAAATTGTGAAAGATCTTTGACACTCGTCCTCTTGTCGCCGCGAATTGTTGTTGGTTCAGCCGCGTTCGCGTTGCTTCCGTGTTGTCCAACGTGCACTGTACCGAAAGCTTCCAACCAAGGGAGAAAGCTTTTGGCCAACTTCACACTGAATGCGTTGCACACAGGGCCCCTCAGCTAATCGTTCGTACTGTGCGTCGCAAGCGACGACGTCGCGCTCAAGTGCGCCGAGGGCTCGTGTTTACTCACGATGACAAATGAGGGCGGCATCTCCCTGCAAACAGAGCGCGCGTGTTTAACTTGATCGACAATCGTTTTGTATCGCGTGGTGCGCGGCACCGGCGGATCCAGGTTGTGGTGTGTGTGTGAGTGTGTGTGTGTGTGTGTGTGTGTGTGTGATGCACCGTGCTGAAGAGAGCGTCAACTGCGCGCAAACGCTTCAAACGCAGAACTGGGTTCCCAGTGCTGTCGCGTTCGAGAGATTCGAATGCGATGCATTTACGGGGGGACCTCCAAAACTGACTTTCCCAGCGATGTTTTTCAGATGAAATGAAGCCCCTCTGAGTTGAATATTTACACAAGTGTTGTCTATTATCTCTACTCAAAATATGTATGACGATGAACTTCGAAACATGTCAAAAATACCAAACATTTTAAGGAAAAAGTCACTCTCCAGAATCTCTCACTCCAAATTTACCATACTTGTTTCATTGTCCTTATCTTCTGAACAAGCATTCATTGCTACCCACTTCATGTTGCAGATCAGGATGTTTGGATGCTATTCCAATCAGGTTTTAAGACCCACAGAAATAAGAAAAAGCACAGAAACATCACTC
>JAAUXT010146785.1_pt1 | contig 11489 bp, 15 predicted proteins | sample 7278171 | NCBI WGS metagenome assembly JAAUXT01 (sample SAMN14350112, study PRJNA611818) | marine sediment metagenome | isolation source: surface marine sediment (1.8m) | place: French Polynesia: Moorea | collected 2018-08 | reverse complement strand
TTGGCAGTAGCATTCTATCATTGACTTCCTTGACCACATTCACTGAGATTTTCAACAAGTACTTTTGTGTACAAGACAGCAAAACTACACATTTAAATTTTGTGTTCCCACGTTTTTCTGAAGCTTTTTGGGACCGGACGTGAAATGGGACCAGAGGGGCGTCCGCGCGGGATGCATAGAAACCTCTCTATTGTTGCCTGTGGGTGATGCGCCAGACGAGTCTGTTGAAATTCCTATTAGACGCAGGACCCAAATTAAAGTGGGCAATGACAGCTCTCAGCACCTGGGGGTGGATCTTAGCCAGCCCCTGGGCAGCGGCTTTGACCTCAAGCTTCCGGACTATGTTCTGATGAAGAAATGATAGCAGATTGATCTCTTCCGTGGTGATTGCCTGTTGTGGGCATCCTGTGTTGGCAGCCATGATAGTCAAAGAGAGAGGGAAAACCTCAAAGGGTCACGTGATCACCCCAGGGGGGAGGGAATGCTGGGTAATTACCAGCAAAATAGCAGAATTTTGATATTATACATTTATTTCCTGTCTACTATATATAATTAATTATTGTAAAAATATTCAGAATATGTAAAATTGTCTGTAGAGGCCAGTGCCCCCTGATGGGGGAGGAGTGTGGTGTGACACACCAGCTGTGAATTTAGAACTACTGCCTCTAGATGGCACTACTGTGTACTTAATAAATACGGAGGTTCCCGCCCTCGGGGGACAGTCTCTCCTGAGATACCAACCAGTGTGTTTGTGATATCACTACATGCCCCATTGTCTCCCCAAACGTCAGAGGTGCACGCGTGTCTGCCGTGGGGACATTGAACCATTCAGACCAGATCTTGACCTGTACTCATCTCGAATCCTTCACTCCCATCGTCACCTTTACCCATCACCCTCACAGGTCTTCACCCCAACCACCCCCTGTCGGGTTTGAGTCCTTGCACAACTTGAGGCTGTTTTCTTTTTATTCCGGCAGTGAAGGGGAAAATGAAGTGGTGGATTCTCCCAACAACCGTTGGTATTGCTGCAGTGTTGTATGCTTGTGGCCTGCTGAACTCTGTGCTGGTCAGTCTGGCTTGTGTTCTGTCGTGTGTAATGGGTGTCATTGGAGGATCATCCATGGTACTGTGCTCGGGCAAACAACAGAAACCGAAGAAGATCGACCTCGAGCCCTTGGTGGCGACACAACTTCTCACCAAAATGATGGCAAGTCTGCCTTGAAACAGCGCATCTGACAAGAAAATATTTGCAAATGTACAGATTGCAATGGGTTCAAATGGAAAATTTATCTTCAGGAGGAAAGGAAAAACGTCAAGCTCGCACAGAGAAAAGTCGTTCTCTCGGTCAACTTGGATCTTGTCATTCATGGAATATTTGAACTGGTTATGAGAGATTATGTCTTGTCGTGGTACAAGCAACTGGGAAAGGATGAAGAACGATTCACTGCATATGTGGAGTATGTCAGTTGCAGATTTTCTCATTGTTTCAAAGTTATTGTGTTTCCCCTGAAGTGCGTACAATTTTGTGCGAATTTTCAGGAAAGAAGTCTGGCACATGTTGGAGCAATTCAGCGAACGACTTAGTAAAATTGACAAGGTCCATTTCATGACGAAACCTGTTGTTCACAAAATTACAAAACACTTCAAGAACATACGTCAGGCAACTATTGTGTTCGTATGCCTGCACCTCTTCTTGCTTTCTTTGCCTCGAGAACCCGGAAACTACTAAACTTTCCGATTGATGAAAAATCTCTCTTTTCAGATCTTCAGAAACTGGTTCCAAGGACAAGTTTTTCTTGCATCAATGGTTGGCAAGCGACGAGCGAGAAACTGAATTTCTCAGAAAAGTTGCGGATGTTTTCCTGATCTACCTTCTGCCCAAGTCGTACACTCTGTGTCCAAGTGTGCGGCATCTGCTTCGTGAGATTGTTGCGTGCAAAGGTCAGAGAAAAATGTTTTGAAGAAATGTTTGGAGACCATGAGTACGCACGGTCGTCTCTTCCATGATTTTTGTCTTCCTTCGACTGATGTCGGATGTTTGGTTTCAGTATTCAAACCGGCTGTAGATTTGATCTGTGACCCCAATTATTTCAATGAGAAAGTACTTGGTTGGCTAGAATACCGAGAAAAACTTGCACAGGAACACAAGCGCACGTACACGTATGCCGCCACCTACGAAGACTTTATGACAAAAATTACGGAATGTGATGACATTGAGCACTTGAGGCAAATGAGGTATTTCCATTCGTCGACACTTCATAGACAGAATGTTGTGTGAATTGTGTCGACATTTTTGGTGTGTCTTTTCTCACTCTTTATTTGCTTTGCAGGTACAACATCATTTCGGAGATTATGCAAGCCACGACCATACAGAACTTGAAGAGAGCCAAAGGGTTGGATACAGGTTTGACTGGTTTGCCAATCATGCACAATTGACACTCATCGACCATCAAAACTTGTTCAAAACAATTCCAACTTTTTCCAGAGAAGGAATCGGTTCCAACTGGGACCAGCAAAGGAGATTTGTTGAAAGCCAGAAATCTCAAGAGGTACATCAACCAGGTCTGTGTTCTTCAGTGACAGAAACAGCGACGAGAAAGAGTCGAGCAGCCAAAACAATGGAGGATTTGTTGCCACACAGTTGTAAATTGTGAACGTGTCACTGCCACTTATTTTGCAGTTGACAGTTGCCAAAGCCCATTGCGAGAAAAGAATTCATCTGTTGGGCGGACCCGACTACAGTTCTTACACTGCTGACACGAGACGAGAAGAGCACCAAAACATGCCTGGCAAAAAGGTTGGATAACGACAGTCACAACGAGAAAATTTGGTCAAAACAGCAATTTGTTTGGTGCCATACTTGCGAAACGTTTGGTGCACTTGCAGATTCTCTCTTTTGGGTTGATCATGGAGAACGCCATCGTGCGCGATCATCTTCTCAGATATCTCCACAAGGATGGGAGTGACGTGTTGCTGCGGTTTTGGACGGCTGTTGAAAACTTGAGACAGTCCCAAAGGGTGAAAAATCTTACGCAAAATTTGGTGGTCCCAGCAGAACATGCAGCGATTTGTCATTGTTCAGAAAAGAGGAATCGTTTCTCGTTCGGCAGAGAAATTGGCACGAAATTGCCAGCGAGATCTACCAGATGTTCATCACGCATCCCACCAGTTTGGTGAGAACCAAACTGAGTCGCGGTGTCATCAAGGGCATGGAGGCCTTTATGATGGGTGACACGGTGAGAAAGCTTGATGCATCCAGTTCTGTGGTGGACACGCAGATGTCATCGTTGTCAAGCATTTTTGTTCTCCTTGTCTCTTCCAGGGTCCAGAGGCGTTTTACGATGCACAGAGTGACATTTACCACATCATAGAAGAAGAACATTATCCGTCGTTCATTCTCACTGACATCTATCACAAATGCATCACAAGTTTGGGGGAGGAAGCTGCCGACGAGGCTGTTTCTGGAGGTACAACGAGGCGTTTGCTTGTTCCACGTGCTTTTCAAGTTCAAGAACAACACGCAACCGATTTGGCGGAGACTGTGCGTCTTTTGCAGAGATCAGCACAACGCAAGCTAGTCACAAAATGTTCAAACAGAAGGACCAGGTTTCCGCGAAATTCGCAGAGCAGTCCACATACGCACACCAGAAACTGCTGGAATTGGACGAGAAAATTTCCAACAAAACTCAGGCTGTCAAGGCTCTGAAGAGTTCTCAAAAGGCTGACCAAAAGGTACTTGTGTTCCAAATCTATTAGAGAATTGTCTTTGTTTTCAGTTCAGTGCAGTTTGAAACGTCTAGCAATGGCTCTTTTCAGATCATAAAACTCAGAAAAGATATTGAGGCTGAAATAGAATCTCTGAAGATGGCACGAAGGCAGCTTGAGTTTCACATCGACAGAACCGAGATTTGGGCTGAAAATGTCGGCAGGTGGAACGCTCACATTTACAACTCGGAGGTGCGTCCTAGTTCCAGAAATTCCACCGCTCATTTCATGTCCGATGTTGCACGCTGGAACTCGACACAATATTCCTCAAAACTATGTGTTCAGATAGTGAAGGAGGGAGACCGAATGGTCGCTTACTTCGTGATCGTTGTTCACCTTCCCGGAGCCGCCCCGATTCAGCCACAGGGCAACACGGGATTCACGCAAGGCTGGGTCATCTCCCGGCAGCTGGCCGACTTCAGAGCGTTACACCAACAAGTCAAGCAGGTGAAACACGAAGCACATCGAGCCTTTCCACGTGAGAAACTTCTGCTGTCAGTTGACGCAAATAACGCAGAGAACGTTTGTTTTGCGAGTGACATGATTTTTGTCACCCAATTTTACCTCGCATTGTGTTGTGAGTGTGTCAACATGAAGAGAAAACAGGTGTTTTTCTTTGGCTGACCTTTACGATTCCTCTTGTGCAGATTTCGCCTGACCTCGACAAGGTTGAACTTCCACACTTGAGTTCTCGTCGATTGAAAACGATCAGTCCGGACACTCTGAACAAAGCAAAGGACCAGCTTGAGTTTTTCCTCACAGTGAGCGCTTTCAAACTTGTTTGTGTGGTAGGGCAGAGCATTTGGAGGCGTTGCAGTGTTAAGTGTTTCATTTGCGGCACAACACACGTTTGCTGTGACTTGTGCGACCTTTTGTGCGTTGTTGCAGGCGGTTTTGTTGGACGAGCGGTTGGCGCAGAGTGAACTGGTCTTCGCCTTCTTCAGTTCCAGCCCCGAGCACCTCAAACAGGCTCCAAGTGTGCCAAAAAGAGCCAAATTTTCGCTGACCAACTTGTTCAAAGGGTAAGCGCTTTCTTTTTGGTAAATTCTAGGGGGGAAACAGGCCATCGACACTCTGGAGACTGCAACAGTATGTCGTGTCTTCTTGCAGAATATCGAGCAGTGCGACTCAGGACAGTGACAGCGAAGACGAGCTGCTCTTCGTGGACGAAGAAGAGTGAGCGTTCCTGTTATGTTGTTTGGCGCTCACATTGGCATTGAAGAACGCGAAGTACCGTAAAATCCCGCGTATAAGACCCCCTTTTGATGCTCAAAAATTGATACCAAAAAAGGGGGGTGGTCTTATACGCGAAGGGGTCTTATACGCGGGATTTTACGGTATATTTGTTCTGACTTGCACAGTGGTTTGCTTTCGTTGTCTTTGCAGCTTCAGAGAAGAGCACGGCAAGGACTCAATAGCGAAGCCGATGTACCTGTTGATAAACGAAGTGTTTGAATTGAGAGGGATGTTCAAATGGTTGAGAAGAACTCTGATGGCATTCGTAAAAGTCACTTTCGGCCGGTCGATAAACAGGTACGTGACGTTTGTTTGCATTGTTCCACAACCTCAGCATGTGTGGATTCAAAAGTCAAAAACACATCACGCACATACATACATAAAGGGACTTTTCACGACTACTTTGACTGCAGGCAAATTCGGGACACGATGGCGTGGATCGTTTCCGAACCAATGATGATTTACTATCTGGAGCAGTTCAGAGACGCGTACTGGCCCGACGGACAGTTGGCAGGAGATTGGTCCGTCAAAACGGATGAAGAGAGGCTGCAAATTCGACTAGCAGCCAAACAAAAGTTCCTCGCGTTCACAACAGGTCTGTTGGAGCACACTGGAAATTTCCCTCATTTTTACACGCATCACCTACCCGTTCTGACACGCTTTGCAAGGGTGGTGAAGGTAATCTACCATTTCAGATTTTTTTGTGGAAAGAGTGTTGGAATCAAGAGTGTTCTTCGTTTCTTTGCAGAGGGGTTGAAAGGCTTGGTCGGTGAGCATAACGCACACAGAGGCTCCATCAAGTTCTTTGAGGCGATGCAGGACATCAGGCTGAACAAACACCTGTTTTACGTACGTACAGTTCGTGGCACACGCACAATGCTGACCGTGCCAAATGAAAGCTTGTCTTTGTCCTTCGGCGTCTTGAACGGGATTGATCTATTGAAGGAAACAACAAACAATGCCACAGTATTTAACTGGGTTGTGTTGTCACACTTCACAATTTGTTCTCTTCAGGAGCTGTTGGAGGTGTTCTTGTTCGAGTTATTTCCGGAGTTGGGTGAACACCGGCAGCAGTGGCGGAGCGACGGCGAAGAGGAAGCGAAGACCGACTCGGCCGTGCTGCAGCAAACCCTGGCCTCGAGCAACATGATCCCTGGATTCTAGTCACACTGTGCTGTCAATGGATCTCGTCTTGAAGATTTCACAAATCTTCTTCCGCCATAAAACATTCACCTCAGTGACTCGTAAAAATACTTGTCTTCCAAAGCAAGGTCAGGTTGAAGAGATCAACGTGATGTCGCGCACGCAAGATCCACGTACCTTGCAGTCTCAGCAAAAACATTGTCCTTGTGTTTTGATTGATCAAGTGTGAATTGATTGATCAAGTGTGAAATGAATTTGTTTTCCATTCTTCCGTAAGATTGGTGTCACGGATGTATCCACGGGCGAACTTTGTATTTTTGTACATTCCATACGAGCAAATCAAATTTTCTACAAAATAGTTTGTTGGTCGTTCGACTTGTGAAAATACCGTTGCGTTCTGGCTGTCTACCCTGCTATTCAAGTTGCAAATTGTCCCAGAGTTGCCAAAGTTTCTGAGAGCTTTTCGGGTTTCTATTTTGACGGAATCTGTAGATCAACAAGTTCAACGGCCGTTTGTCTTGAAAGAAAACAACAATCCTTGTGACCTTCAGTTTTGAATCAATGATTGATAATCGGTGGTTAAAAACAAGTGGAGATCAAGTTTGATGCATGGCCGCTCTCAAAGAAGATAGTCGGAAAAAGATAAGCAAGAAATGCATTGTCTTCGCGACATTGCTGCCCAAGTTCAGTGACAACTCAAACGTTCCGGTAAACACCTGAGAAGTTCTGATGGGTATTGATCGCTGAGACTTCACAAGGCACTGAGACTTCCTGTTCTACTCAATTGGATGATGAACGTTCAGCGCAAATTCATCAGCTGCTTCGTGGCATCTGCCAATGCGAGAACCCTGGTGAGCAAACTTTTCTGGAAGTTCGCGAGAGTAAAACGAAAAGTGAAATGGAACGAGCAGGGCGCGAAACGGTGACGACATCTATGAAAATGTAGCGGAATTAATGAACAAAGTTGAGAACACAAATGTTCTTTTATACTTCAAATTTAAAACATTCTGCTGTGCGCAAGGCTTTTCTTGAGAACTGATAATGTCCAAACGGAGAAAACGATCACATGCAGAATGCTTTTTGCGATTTGAACAGTGAAATAACCATGCTGCGAGCAGCTGTTGGTTTACATCAGAGGGCGATAGCGCCGCTACCGCTTCCGCCACATGTTCCCTCCTTTCCTTTTATCTCCGGCTCCCGGCAAAGGTGGATGGTTGCTACTCTGTTGAGCATTTTCGCACAGTTCTCGTCGACGATGGCTGCCCACGAAGAGCGCACCTTCATCATGATCAAGCCCGATGCTGTGCATCGTGGCCTCATCGGCGACATCATCAAGAGGTTCGAGCAAAAGGGCTTCAAACTCGTCGCCATGAAATTCATGCATGTGAGTGAAATTTGATCTTGGAGGTCGTTCTCTTTTCGTGACCAGATGTCGTATGAGGGGCGTAAAGTTCTGGGCATTTTGCGTGAAAGTAAATTTTTTTGATCCTCAGTGAAGTTGAGAGCCTAAACTCACTAAAAACAGCAGTTTTTGGAGAGAAAACTAGAATTGTGTCACACGTGGCCTGAGTGTCTTGAATTCTTGTTGGGCGGCAGCTGACAAATGGGCACAGCTGTCTTCTTAGATAAGCGTCTACCGCTCACGGATGTGACAAGTGTTGTGATGAATTGTTGTTATTGTTCATTGATTTCCCTCGGACGTTCGTTTTATGTCATGAAATTTGCAGATGAACACGCGTGTTGTGTGAACACGGAACAGCGGTCGTAACGAAGCGCGAAAGCACCAAATCGCCGGGTTCTACGTGTGTAAGACTCGGACAGATCTAGGACTTAGTCAAGGGAAAAAACTCCAGCATGCTGAACTCAGTCGAAATTAACATAGGATAGCCATAGATTCAGAACTAAAACAAATTTGAAGTCTCCGGAGGGTGGGGGAAGGGGTGGCGTATTTTGCCCGTGATTGGGTCAACAGAAGAACGTTTGGCAAAGCCGCTTCTCTAAAATTGTTCAGGTCAATCGACAGTTCAAAACTAGAAAGTCAAGGTGTGAAAAATAAGCTCGCACTGTGCAGAGATTCAGTCCTAAACAAAAATTCGTGTTACCAGTGCAATAGAGAAATCAGGTTTCAGCGCACTGCGTCGTCCTTGAGCGCACATTGCCACACAATGTCGCCTGCAGAACCTCTGTTGCGTATTGATTTTCTTCCAGTGGCAGTGCGCATCAAAAGGAAACAGGTAGGTGCTCGAGGGAACGCGCCTTTTGACTGCAGCAACCCGAACTCATACGTGAAATTACTTCCGCTCGCCAAGTCGAACTGTTGTGAACCCCAGGGTCTCATCTGGCTGGCATCTCAAAGCCGTTGGGGCGACACCTCCCTTCCCCACCCCCTGAATTTACACTCCAACTTTTGTGGGGCAATTTTTGAGCCTCCTGATCCTGAATCCGCTTGAAGATCATGAGATGAAGGTCACGAGATCAGATGCGCACGTGGTGTTGGTCAAGACAATCTTGGTCAAAAAGCATAACTTTTCATTGTAACAGACGTGGGGAAGCACTTGTATTGACAGCAGATGGTCACAAAACGAAGTTTGTAAGGATCCACCGCGACATTTTGCACGCAACCATGTTGCCATGTTGTTAGCAATTTTTACACGCGCGCTGGCTGGAGCGCCTGTGTTGTGGTCTGGCAATTCTGTCTGGACGTTTGGGAAGCACGGAACAGGTGGGGGGGGGGTGCTTACAATTTTGAACAAAGTTTGGGTGACTGGCGTGATTATTTTGGAAGGGATGGCAGTGTGTAGCTGCAAACTTGTGGGAGTCGAGGTGGTGACCGCATTTCTGGAAGATGTCAAGGTGGCCTCCGCAGAAGTGGACAACGCACTTTGACATTTTAAAAATGTGGTCATCCTCCACCTGTTCACACTCGTGTGAATTTAACTTCGAAGTGACGTTCACAGTTTGCACGCGTGCGCCGGTTCTTTGCCTGTGCTCCTCATCACGCGTGAACAGGCCCACAATGCGTCACATTTTTCCTTGCTTCTCTCAGATGGAACTTGCGCATCTTGATATTTCCATTTTGAAACATGTTCACGCCGCGAAGCATTTTGAATTTGGGTGGTGATTTGTGTTTCCGGGGGTTGGGAAAGAACAAGGCTGCCGCCCCCTTTCCCTCGGACAGATGGACCCCTCACAAGATAGTGGCCATGAATCAAGCCAGGCGCGTGTCTGCAGGGACGCGTTCTTGTTCCAGTATTGACGTGTCCCGTCAATGTTTCTGCTGTACGAGGCCTTCGATTTATTAGAATACATTGAATATCCAGGTGTGCAACTTCAGTGTTTTCATCAGTACTGTTTTGTGTCAATTGCAGGCAGGGAAAGAACTTCTGCAGAAGCATTATGCTGAATTGTCCACGAAAGTATTTTTCAATGACCTGGTAGATTACATGTCCTCGGGACCTGTTGTCCCAATGGTATGTGAAATGTACAAGTCGAGCCTGTCGAATATCACTGCTGCACATGGAGTGAACCTCGTGTGGAATGGTTTTCACTGAAAACAATTTTTCGAGCCCTTGCAAGTTGAAGACAAGTTTTGCGGCATGTTGAGTGACTGTGAAATGAAAGTGCCAATTTCAGATTTTGCCAGCTGATTCAGACCGCCCCTCCACGGACTCGCAACGTGATCATGCTGTCTGACGTCTAACACCGCACGGGCTACTAAATTTTCTTGTCTGCATTTGACGTTGCACGGAAGGTGGAACTTTCAAATGTTCTGGCGGATGGAGCAGTGTTTGCTGTTTGCAACACGTTCATTTCCTGCATTGTGTGACTGACCTCGCACGTGTTCCTCTGTTCTACTAACAGGCGTCCGAAGATCACCTGAAGAACCACTATGCTGATCTGTCCACCAAGCCGTTTTTCCCCAAACTCGTGAAGTACATGGCTTCCGGACCCGTCGTTCCAATGGTTGGTATTTCGTTTGCCAGTGTTTGCAGTGCCGCGAATGTATGAATTCTAGAGTTGTAGTTTCTCTGCCTTTGATTTTGTGATTTGGAAAGCACGTGAAAAGGTCGTCAAACGAGAAGACGCTTTTATTGTTGAGCCATGATGATTGGATTTGCCCTCTCTTAACAATTATGTCGAGAAGAGGTCCCAATGTACTCAAAAATGAAGTGCTGAGCTTGACTCCACCTCAGTCGTTCGTGAGTCTGCCCGTTTCGACAAAGTTCAGTTCAGTTCAGCAACAAGTTGACGATTTGTCGTCAGGTGTGGGAGGGCAGGAACGTTGTGAAGACCGGACGCGTCATGCTCGGGGAGACCAACCCCTTTGACTCGAAGCCGGGGACCATCCGCGGAGACTTCTGCGTCGAGATTGGCAGGTGCGAGTTCAGTTATTTCTCAGAGATTTGTAAGCTTCGACAGGAAGAGCCATGATGATCGGAACTTGCCCTCTCTTACGAGCAGTGCTGAGAAAATGTTCCTTTGTACTCATATTCTTGCTGAGCTTTTCAAACGCAGTGTGTGACGGTTTCAAGAAAGTGCAAGACAAAGGTTTTCGTTCTATCGTGCGAGTTCTATTTTCAGGAACATTTGCCACGGCAGTGACGGAGTGGAAAGCGCTCAGAAGGAGATCGATCTCTGGTTCTCGAAGGAAGAGCAAGTCAGCTGGAAGCCCGTCGCTCACGACTGGGTGTACGAATGAACTCAACCGCACCATAGGCTTTGAAGCTCGATTTCTGTCCAGCACTTCGTCGTCTCTCACAAGCGTGCCGTCAGAACGACGCACTGTCCAGTCTATCACGTTTCATTTCTTCACCTAGCGCTTGTTTTGTCGCTCAAGCCATTCGAAACAGTACACGAGGGTTTCACAATTTTATTTGATTGGGCTTTTGTGTTGCGTGTTCATTCATTGTTTTTGCTTCCTGACAACTGGAAATTTTTGTCTGGTCGATTTCACTTTTACAACTGTTGCTGGAAATGACGAGTCTAGGAAATTACAATAAAAATGAACGATGAAAATGTGAACGTTTCTCTTGTTCAATCCTGTGCAAGAATCGGGTTTTCATTATTAGAGAAAAAAAACAAGAAGCAGTGCTCAAGGCAACTGCAGTGCGAAGTCCCTTGTGCCAGTAATGTCGTAAATTCTTCGTTGTGTGTCTCAAGCTGTCGGGGGGGGGCGCAGGGGACATTTCATCCACCTTGCCATATACCACACTACCACATGGTGCTTCGCCCTGAAGGGACTTCGCACAATGAAGTCCTATGTGTCGCCCCTTCCCTGCCGCCCCCCCCCCCCCGCCCCCCGGGCCCCTGAGTGGGGGGGGGGGGGGGGCGGGGGCCCGGGTGGG
>JAAUXT010118252.1_pt1 | contig 11491 bp, 16 predicted proteins | sample 7278171 | NCBI WGS metagenome assembly JAAUXT01 (sample SAMN14350112, study PRJNA611818) | marine sediment metagenome | isolation source: surface marine sediment (1.8m) | place: French Polynesia: Moorea | collected 2018-08 | reverse complement strand
TGAACTGCTTGTGTGATGTGCTGAATGTGAACTGCTTGTGTGTTGCGAGTGCCGAATCTGAACTGGTCATGTGCTGTGATCCAGCTGTATGTTGTATGAAGTGCTTGTCTGTTGTGATGTGTTGGATATCTATCAACTGTGTGAGCTGAATGTGAATTGTTTGTGTGATGTGATGTGCTGAGTGGAGTACTTCTGTGATGTGTCAGGTTGAATATGAACTGCAAATGTGATGACACCTGCTGAATGTGTGAGTGCTGAGTGAACTCATTGTGTGCAGTGATGTGCTGAACATGAACTGTTTGTGTTGAATGTGAGGTGCTTGTGTGATGTGCTGAATGTGAACTGCTTGTGTGATGTGTTGAATGTGGGCTGCTTGTGTGCTGAATGTGAGCTGCTTGTGTGATGTGCTGAATGTGAACTGCTTGTGTGATGTTTTGAATGTGAACTGATTGTGTGAAGTGTTAAATGTGAACTGCTTGTGTGATGTGTTGAATATGAACTGCTTGTGAGATGTGTTGAATGTGAGCTGCTTGTGTGATGTGTTGAACATGAACTGCTTGTGTGATGTATTGAATGTGAACTGCTTGTGTGGTGTTTTGAAATTGAGTTGCTTGGGTGATGGGTTGAGTACTAAATACTTGTGTGATGTGTTGACAGTGAACTGCTATGATGTGTTGAATGTGAACTGCTTGTGTGATGTGTTGAATGTGAGCTGCTTGTGTGCTGAATGTGAGCTGCTTGTGTGATGTGTTGAATGGGAAGTGCTTGTGTAATGAATGTTATGTGCTTGTGTGATGTGTTGAATGTGAGCTGCTTGTGTGATGTGTTGAATGTGAGCTGCTTGTGTGCTGAATGTGAGCTGCTTGTGTGATGTGTTGAATGTGAGCTGCTTGTGTGGTGTGCTGAATGTGAGAGCTCTGGTTGTGTGATGTGCTGAATATGAGCTGCTTGTGTGATGTGTTGAATGTAAGCTGTTTGTGTGATGTGTCCAATGTGAGCTGCTTGTGTGATGTGTTGAATGTGGGCTGCTTGTGTGCTGTGCTGAATGTGGGCTGCTTGTGTGCTGTGCTGAATGAAGTGCTCGTGTGCTGTGGTTTTGAACCGGTCAGTTATCAGTCGGTGTGTGTGTGTGTGTGTGTGTGTGTGCATGTATGTGTGTGCCTGCGTGTGTGTACGTTTGTGAGAGGTGAAAGCCCAGGTACCTGGTGACTAGTGACAGCACTTTTGTGCACTTGAGATTTGTGCGCATGTGTGTTGTGTCAAAACAGGCAGATCTGTCTGAGGTTCAGTCGTCCCTGCTTTTCCTGTGTGAACAAAGAATTGTGTGTGTGTGTGTGTGTGTGTGTGTGTGTGTGTGTGTGGTGTGTGGGTGTGTCTGTGTGTGTCTCTGTCTGTGTATGGTGTGTGTGTAACAAGATGTACGATTTGCACGACGACTTCGGTATGAAATTTTAGATTATCATTTGAATCTGATTGACATGGAGACCATTTGATCAGTTCGAGTTTGTGGTTTTTGAGTCTGGATGACGCATTGCAAAACATTCAGGTTGACGTGAATTATTGGGTGAGCTCGCTTCAAAGTGAAGAGTAAAAACTCTGTTGTTCGACTCTCATCAATCAAACGGCCTTGTGTTCTCTTGACTCGCACCACCTTCACACATATCACAAAGAGGAATTCTTGAGGAACTTGACAAGGTTCTGGAAATTCACGGCAGATTTCAGGATGCTGCACCTACCTTGACTTTGTGGCACTGCGAATCACACAAAAAAGGTGAAGCGAACCTCTACATTTCGGAGCGGACGTGATCCACACCGCTCATCTCAGAAGCACTTGTGACGGTACCGGAAGGCACTGGCTGTGACGTCATCAGGTGGTGACGTCATCCTTGCCCGAGTCCCTGTTCCAACACGAGGTGATGGTTGTCTTTGGCACTGTCACTGTTTCCTTGAACGCTCGGTCCCCGCAATTTCCGCTCACTGCAGGCGTAGGTCTCGAGGACTCGAGTCCGAAAACCTGGCTTCTGCTCTCATCACGATCACCACTTGACGTTGCCAATGGTTACCCAGTGTGCGTCGATCAGTTTGATTGGCGGCGCAAACTGCGTGCGACAACCGGACGTTCAACAGATTCTCGAGTTCCTTCCTCTGACTGCTGCTTCACTAAAGTTACTGTTGTTCTGCAGTCCGTCAGCTGACGTAGGTCGGACGTACGTGTGAGTTCCCTGATATCAGCATTTCTCCGGTGACAAACTTGCGCCAGAGCTGCTGGCAGGACTGGAAAATGCGCTGAGGAAGCGCGCATGGCTGCAGTTTGACCAGATACGAACCGATGTGCTTGATGTAATCTGTGCACCGGAGTCAAGGAGAAAACTGACAGTACCGACAGACCTCAAGACCATCCAACTGTTTTCGCGTTCGGCAGATTTGCCTTGGGGTGTGGACACACTGAAGAGTGATGCGCTGTTGAATCGTGCTACCCCATCCTGCTGTTGCGTCGCCCTATTGGGTTTGTATTGGGCTGCATTTGCATTGCCCCAACCACTCCCAGAGCAGTTGGAGCAATGGAACAGCAGCCTCTGTACAAACCCAATCGGGTGACACTACAGCACGACGCTGGTTGCTGCGTCGCTTGGCGTGTGTTCCCATCCTTACAATCTTCTTCATTTGTGTTGGTAAAGGATATAGCAGCGTCCAGGGCGGCTGTCCCCCGTTGACGTACAGCACATAGGAGTAGCCGTCGCGAGGCGTGCCCTGGATGGAGTAGTAGTAGGGGAGGAAGGCGTGCTGCCGGAAGCTGCGCCGCTCGTAGAACCGAATCGCCGTCGCGTTCGATGTCAGCACGTGCAGGTAGAGACACTTGCAGTTGAATTTGTCCGCCGAGGTCAGGTAGGAGACGAGGTTGTCCAGCAACAGTGATGCTGCAAGAAAATGACGTGAAAAGTCAGCACTTTTTACACATCAGAGGCAGCAGGCACACCCTGGTTGTCCTCTTTCTTTCATCCTTCTTTTGCTGATTTTTGCTGATTTTTTTTTTTTTGCCTGTTTTTGCTGATCCCTTGTTTGTTTTGGGCGTTTACTTTTTGTACAAGAAACCTTTGGGTTGATTTTGCGGTGTCAGCGGGCGTGGCATCTTGTCCTGTTACGTCATCGCGTGAACAAAGAAAAGAGGTGGCAAATGTTACGTCAAAAAAAGAGGTGGCGCACCGATGCCGTGGCGGCGATACTCGACGATGACGCCCAGACTGAGGATGTACGCCATCTGCGTGCTGGGCGGGAAGTGCGGCGCCAGGATGTCTGCATCCTGCAAGGAGAGCTTGTGTGTGCGTGCGTGTGTGTGTGTGTGCATGCAACGAGACCATGTGTGTGTGTGTGTGTGTGCGTGTGTGTGTGTGCGCGCGTCCTGTTCCTTTCTTTGCACGACAGAAATTGACCCAGAACCCGTCGCGCGGAGAACATTCTGTGTCGTTCATTGGTGATTGCTTTGTGGCGTCTCGCTTCCGCATTGCGCAGTCGCAGTGCCTTGATCTATCAAATACAAACTCTGCACAAAACAAAGTCTGGTTCGCATTCGACCATACTTTCGCTCTCCACGACAACTGGTATCAGGTATCACACACTCGCTTGTACTGTACGTACCTCCCTGTTGCAGCGCGTGCGCGGCTTGATCTCGGAGACGATGATGCCGATGATGCGCGAGTTGAGTGTCGCGGCGAGAGAATAGAACTTCCCACCGCCGGTGATGTCTTCATACCACTGGTCGGGGTAACTGGCGGAGGGAAGCCAAGTTTGAGATCGTTGAAGGAGCATACGCATGACATTGCCAAGGCCGTCTATCAGAGCCAGAGTGACTCCCACAATTTTGTGACTTGAAAGCACTGTGAGCCAGGATGAAATTGGCACGTCACACAGGCGCGAGGGGGAATCCAATTCTGCCTTTCGCGACCTGATTAGGAAACCACTGAAATTCACTGGCGTCAAAATCAGGTCGCGAAAGGCAGAATTGGATTTCCCCTCGTATCACAACAATTGACACTGAACATGGAGAGCTGCGAAAATAAAATAAAACTGGGAAAGTTTGTTCGTGCATTCAAGTGTCTCACAAACGGTCCCCATAACGGGTCGAGTTCTGAGCACTTACTCGATGGGGAACCACTCGGCGCAGAGTCGCTTCAGCTCGGGGATGTCCTCCGGGCACAGGAAGCGCAGCTGCACATCTTGCTGCGCGCTGAACGACACGACCTGCGTCATCGCCTCCGCTGCCTGCGACAAACGGGGACCAGTCAAATATCGCGCGGGTTGAGATCAAATTGAGCTGCGTGCAGATTGCAAAATCATAGTCAGCACAATTGAGGGACATTTGGAGACCAAAAGCACTGGCGCTTTTTTCAGCCACGGAAACCAGTCCTTGTGTTGTTGGAAATAGTTCGTCCCTGAATGCGGACCTCGGAAGCCTTTTTTCGTAAGTGTCGGCGACCTTCGCCGTGTCCCATGTACTTGTACATTCATTCAATTCTTAAGACCAATTGTCTCTTGTCGTTGATCTCAGTTGGAGTGCTTGAGTGGCTGAACAAAGAAAATCTTTCGTCTTGCTTTTGCGACAGAGTGCACGCGGTACATTTAGCGCAAGCCCGTGTGGGTGGACAGGAGTACGAGCGTACATCGCGTCTATAACTCATAAATCTCCATCCAGCTGGCAAAGCTGATGTTGACTGAACTGAAAACGTTTGATGTTTCGCGCCAAGAGTGTGAACCAAACGCGACAAATGATAATGTTCTGTGTGACATTTTCAAGCGCTTATCACAAGGTTCGAAGACCAACAACTTGACAACGGAAACAAAGAGAAGGTGCACAAACATACCTCCTGCTGGTGTCCCATCTTGTCAGAGAATATTTTCCAGCTTCCATCGATGTGTTTCTTTCTTCCGATCCGGTGAATCAGTTGGGGTCTTATGTAATAGAAATAATTTGATCGCATTTTCAGAAAGAAAATACATCTGGTCAGACTCCATGCGAGTCGAGTCTGGACTCGGTTGGCACAAGAATAATACTGATCAGGTAGAGTCTAAGGCTGCTCGAGTGCTTGGTGCTGACTGTTTGGTTTTGTCGGGTACGCGTTCTTAAATAGGATTCTAAACTGGGCAGGGGAATGCTTTCTGAGGCGTAAAAAAGAATTCGCTGACGTCTGGACTCAGTTGAGTGAGCAGCACCCCCACCCACCGTGACCAACCCTCTCTATTCGCCCATCCACAAATTCCAGCCCCTCACCTGGTATCATGCCGATTCCCCTGTATTGAAAGCGTATTCCAAGATATCAAACAAACAGTATGACAGTCACAATGAGCAATCTTTCCTTCAAAATTGTGTCGTCTATTTTTTTGGTGGTTCTTCTGCGGAAGTACTGTGACGTAGGATCCTGGGATTCAAGATGGCGGCGCCCACGGGTCAACATGTTTTGGTGAATGATTTCACAGGTCAGTTTGCCACAAGTTCCATTAATACGCGGTATGCTCTCCTCTAATTTTAATACTAATAGCATATTGAATAGTTCGTGGATCAATTTTTTTGAGACTGATGAACAGTTCAAGTGTGGCGCTGACATTTTGAAGGATGTGGGCGATAATAAGGGTTCTTTATATCCATGGTCTGCAAAACACAGCAGCGGTTTCAAAACTCCGTCTGTGTCCCAATAATTTATTGAAAGCCCCTGAAGTTTCTGCCGTCACTGTCGGGTACAAAGTTAAATCGTGAAGTTTGGGTCCCAGCACGCAGACATGGCTGCAGTTCCGCAATGTCACGCAAGTGTTCAACAAACCTTGGAACAAATGTGCTTTCTGGATTTCAGTGATTCCTGTTATGTTCGACAAGAAGAGCAAAGCTGGGCATTATCTGTTCGTAAAGGAGCACAATGTTCGGGAGAGTCACGTGACGAAACCGAGGGATCGAACGCTGTTCGTTCTGAACGTTCCACCTCACTGCAACGAGGTATGTGGTGGCGTTCGATTGTGTGTTCCAGTTCACGTATCGTTCGGAAACCCTGAAACTTTCTGAACCCAAACAGGAGTTCTTGAGCGGATGAATCTGTCTTCTCAAAAAATTTGTGTGTCTGGGTTCTCATGCTGTTCAAGTACATGCTGTTCAAGTACATTTGTGTTCAGAATTGTATTTCACACCCGCATTTGCACTTATTCCAGTCTTCTGTGTTCGATTCGTTCAAATTTGTTTGTTGTATGTCACAGGAGTGTCTGGAGAGGTTGTTTTCTGGCTGCGGTAAAGTTCAGAACGTATACTTGCACAAGAAGCCTTCAGCTGGAGAACCAGAGAAAGCCTCAGACTCATATTTCAGTCTAACAGACGGAATCACGGTAAGAGTTGGTCATTTCGTGCTTGCAAACCGTTCCTTTGCTTCTTGATGGTGTTCGCTGTTGTAGATCTGTGACGTACGAGTATGTTGCATCTTTCAGGGTTTCAAGGTTGCCTATGTTGTCTTCGAAAACCCCAAGTCAATCGTCGCTGCCAAGAAAATGTCTTACAATGACAAAAATGTGCTGTCGACCGACGAGCACCCGGTGGAAGTTGGAATGCAAAGTAAGTTGGAACACGGCAGAGTGCGAGCTGCATCTCAACTTTTGTTGTGTTCCAAATTGAGCTGTTGTGTGCAGTTGTGTTCATTCTATTGCCTCCTGTCAGAATGGTGCTCACAGTACGCACGTCGCCGTGTCGACGTCAAACGGCTACAGAAAGAAATTGACGAGTTCATGGCTGATCACGACAGACGCGTTGAGGAGGTAAGAATTCTCTTGGATCAGGCAGTGACGGGCACTGGGTATGCTCGTGAATAGCCTGGAGGGTGCGAATCAATCAACAAGGCTGGATTTTGGCTTTTGTTCTTGTTGCCAATTGTGCATGTTTCACACAGGAGAAGAAGAGGGCGCAGGAGCAGGAGAACGTGGCGGACGAGGACGGGTGGATCACGGTGACGAGACACGGCCGCAACAAGGGCGTCCCGCGCACCGAGGCGCAGGAGAAGAAGACGAACCGGAAGGAGCGCCGGAAGCGCAGACAGAAGGTGCGTCGCGCGCATGCGCGCCGGGAGGTGTCCATCCAGACCAACCTGTGTGTCGAGTGGACATAGGAAGGGTGCAGACACACTGAAGAGCGACGCATTGCATCGTGCTGTCACGTCGTACTGTTGCGTTGCCCCATTGGGTCAGCATTGGGCTGCTTTTGCATCCAGGAGCGGTCAGGGTGATGCAAAAGCAGCCCAATGCTGACCCAATGGGGTGACGGGACACAACCGTCGCTGGTTGCGTCGCTGCTGCCACGTCGCCGGGAGTGTGGTCCCAGCCTTCATGAATCTCGCACTGCATCGGAGCAACACCACAGAAAGCGTCGGGCACACAACCCCGAACATTCCACTGGTGTTGCTTTGTTTGTGCTTTGAGCTGAACTTCTGCATTATTTCAGGAGCTGCTCAATTTCTACACATTCCAAGGGCGAGAAACCAAACGAGAGCGTGAGTTTATTCAGCCACTCATTCCGTGTCGATTCAGTTTCCTTTCCCAGGCTCATCGCACTTTTTCTCCAGTTTCTTTTGCAACTGTTGTACTAGCAGGGCGTCTGCTACATCTTGCTCTGTAAATCGTACTTCTTGTCTGCAGATATCGCACAATTGCGACAGAAATTCGAGGAAGACAAACAGAAGATTGCACTGATGAAAGCTTCACGAAAGTTCAAGCCTTATTGACACCAAATATTGTGGATTTTCGTTTGAAATAAATGTTTTTTTGCAACCTGCGCGTTTGGTGTTTGTGAAAGCGTCACAGCGCTCAAATCCAATCCAGCACGATGCTGGTCATTGCTTTCGATTTTCTATTGTCTTGCTGTGCGAGAACCTCTCCTCTCAGAGCTGTCAAGTTTCACTCCAAACAATATTCAATTGACCTAAATTTAATGTGTTTACCCTGCCAAACTTGGTTGCCTCTATTGAGTGTGTTTCAAATCAAAATCTCAAGTGAAGACCAGCATCATGCTAGATGATAGTTCTCACACACTCTCTCAATTAAAGGAGGAGATGAACTTGTCTTGCCACTGCGTGGCTGGACAGTTCTGATATCTCCTCCTCTCATCTCGAGAGTAGTGCGAGAACTCTGTCATCACCCATCTCTTCATCATGGCACATGGGGAGTGTTCGTCACGATAGATGCGCATTACGACTCCACTCCACTGGGAAAATATCGCATTTCGATTGCTTTTGAATGGAGTTGTGGCAACAGCTGCAAAACTTCGTTCTTGGAAACATTTATTTCTTTGTGAGCTGCCAATAAGACCAACGTAAAATCGCAAATGAGCATTGGACATGTAACAAAGTCCGGAGAATCAATGCGCAACTTCAGTTTTGTCCCATACAACCAACAAAACGCTCTTGTTGGTCACTTCCTTTCATGATGCATGGGCGGTGGTGCTCGAGACAGGTGCTGATTCTGAAGGATCTGCAGCAATCTGAAAGGCAATTCATTCGCCAGTCTCACAAAGGAAAGTTGTACCTGTATTTCGTGAATTTCAGAATATTCATGCATTTCTGCGGAGGAAAAATTCACGACTCACCTGTTTTGTGGAAGAAGTTTGAAAATGGCCTGCAGATCAGCTGCAAATACGAAAGGTTCGGTCAAACAGACGTTGAGAAACAGAGACACTGATTTTCCACTCATGAACGATAATTCCTCTCGAAGGGGCTAAATTGAATTTTTTTTTGTCAAACTCGCACATGAAGCTCTGCTGAGAAGAGACCACACTGGGAAACGATCGGAAGTCGATCACTCACCCAGACTACACCTGAAGGCTCCGGTCCCCAAACTGACTTGCAGCACCTGAACTGTTCTGTCGACCGACGTCTCGATACATTGCGCGCCATAAGGGTCCTCCGCCAGTCCTTTGTTCTTCGCCTCACGTATCAAGGCCACAAGGTCCTTCACAATTCTGTTCATGTCGGCAAGTGTGACAAGTTCCAGCTGGTTGGCTCCTGTCAGGTTCGGGAAATCCATGATGGTCTGAATCAGACTCAGATGGAGTTGGGACCACAACTGCTCAGTTTTGTGCTGCTGTTGCGTCAGTTCTGAGGAAAACGACTTGGAGTCATTCTGGGATTGTGATTGGTTTTTGGCTTGTGCGAGAGCATGAGCAATAGGCGCTTGCGTACACCAGCGGACGAGCCCAGGCACTGGAGTTTGAGTGTTGGGTTTGGTCGGTGAAGTCCAAAGACTGCTTCGCTGGGGCTGAATATAAGCGCTCTGCGATTGGTCAACAGAAACGAGGCTCAGATGGGCGTCCTTCGCAAGCCAATCAGCAACGATCTCCACAACTTCGGACTGTAGAGTCTTCTTCATCTTGCCTCCAAAGCCTGACAAAGAGAAAGAGACGCAAACGATCACGTATTTGTCACTGTAAGCCCACCACGGGGCTCAACTTGTCACGTGTTCGCTTTTGAACAACAAAGATCAAAGATGAGAGCTGGATTTTCAATTCACCCAACCACGATGCCACGTGCTGTGACCGAATGCCGCGAAAGCGGACCAGACAAAACAAGACTTCAAGTTTAAAATCAGCCGCGTGGCATGCAAATCTCCTGCAACACTTGTCGCTTTGGTGAAACCAATGATCATTATATGACACCAGCTGATCAGTTGTGTCAAGGACTCATTTTGGCAAGAGTTTTTTGAGTTACAAGGAGAATATGAGCCAGATGGTGCACCTGATAACCGGTAAAAAGCAGTTGGTAAGCTGAGCCATTTTTTGCTCAGTTTCTTCACCCAGCGAGGTGGGGGGGGGGGGTTGAAGCAGTGAAGTTCAGTTCATTTCATGAAACAAACACAACTTCAATGCTTCACCCCAACAAGAAGGCTACCGCCTAAAAACCGCGCAGTCCCCTGAGAGGTTCAATTGGCTGGTTCAGTTGCCCAACTGAACCGCAGGGGGGGGGGGGGCTTACTGAACTGTGCAAATCATCCTGGTGAATTTTTGGTACAGTTCAGTTTACCCCGGTTCAGTTACCCACCTGAACTAAAAGTGACCACATACATACACGCAGACTGTGTGTGACTACAATAAGCGCGCGTCCTCTCGGCAGAGCCGGACCGCGCGCTAAAAAATCACGCGACGACACCAACATGAGGGCGCTTCATACCGCGGCAATTGTGCTTGTTTCGGACTCACCACACGGAGTGTACACAGCGCTGACGGCAGTGATGAAATTGCAGGCAAAGTGCGGGGAGAGGTCAGGTAGACTGCGTAGCCTCGCCGGCGCGTCAGACGCCAGGGTGCAGTAGTCGCGCAGCACGGCGGAGGCGATGTGCGTCACCTCGTCCGACCCGCAACCTTGTCGCTGATCAACGGGAAGTTCAAACACGACGTTTGAAATTGAAAATTTCAACCTCAACATCGATTCTTTTTGGGGGTGCCTTGATTTTCCCCCATTTTGGGAGTGATTCTGCCTTTTCAAAATATTGTTGAACAAAAATGACCCAACAACCTGGGTTTGCTATTTTGAATTTTTCTGTGTGAGGGGATCCAAAGTTGATGCGACATTTGAAGTTTTCACTCCAAACGTCGCTGTTTGTGATTCCCTCTTATGGTCAATCAACGAACAACTCTTGAAATCGCCTTGACAACTTCCAGGTGGATGTTGCATTGGACTGTCACTGAAATCTACCAATCTTTACGGGTGGAGACTGACCTGCATCCACACTGCAGCGCAGTCGAGGAGACGCTTGTTGTTCACCGCGATTGCCATGGAGACGAGGCGCGCGAGGATGCCGGTGCGTTCCGCGTCCCCCGAGACGCGCGAGAAGAGCGTTCCGAACATGGAGTGGCGCACATCGTCCTCCGGCGTCACGTCGAAAAACTCATTCAGCGCGTCCAGCAGCCGCATGTCCTGATTCGGCGTGAGTTTCTGCAGCAGAGATGACAAGTTGGTCAAACACCCCGCACAAGAACAAGCTCACTCATTGTGCGAAGTCTCTTCAGGGCAAGCACCTGGTGGTAGTGCGGTATCGGCAGCCTGGGCCAGATGGCCCCATCACACTTTATCTCTCCCCCCCCCCCGGTGGACTTTGTCTCCCCCCTGCAGACTTTGTCCCTCCTCCTATGTACGGTATCTATACAAGGCAGAGCACCATGAGCCTGGCATGAGATGAAACATACGCTACTTGGGACTTCGCACTGCAGTTGCCTTGAGCACTGCTTCTCTTATTTACGCTGTGAAAGAAAGATACCGCCAAACGGAACTTCACCAACACCAGTGCCAACGGCAAAAACTTTGATGCCGGGACACAGGTCCGTGTGAACTCGAGAGGAAGACAATCACAGCTGCGTCGATTTGCAAGATGCTCACACTGATCACAAATGCCCAATTCTCCAATCCATTCACCGCGGCGGGGGGGGCGGGGGGGGGGGGGGTGGGTGGCGGGGGGGGGGGGGGGGGGGGGGGGGGGGGGG
>JAAUXT010071083.1_pt1 | contig 11491 bp, 11 predicted proteins | sample 7278171 | NCBI WGS metagenome assembly JAAUXT01 (sample SAMN14350112, study PRJNA611818) | marine sediment metagenome | isolation source: surface marine sediment (1.8m) | place: French Polynesia: Moorea | collected 2018-08 | reverse complement strand
TCTGTGATCACTGGAACAGGGGTAAAACGGAGGTTTTGTCTGCCCAAGACGGACGGATGCGGATACAGGGGCAAACCAATATCAGACCGCTACCGCGGCTGATAAACATGAATGCTACTGGTTTTTAAGACGTCAGCGGCACCTAGATGGCCCGCTACTCGCGACCATCAATGATCGATGTTGGTCAACCTGACTGTGAAGGAGAATTCAACATAAATTAACACAGCAGTACGTGATGGAAGAAAGGGTGTTTCGAAGGGACTTTCTTGAAGGTGAAGTTTGGCTGAAGGTCGGCAAAGATCAAAGGTCGGACTTTTGGTGAAACGTCGTGCATAAACTCCCCAACACCTCAAAACTGGATTTCAAAATCACAAAATTTGTTGTCGGCGGATGAGTCGCTGGCTGTTTTTCTCTGTTCGTGTGGCAACATTCTTTCGTGAAGAACCACAGTTCGATGGATGTGAGTTGGAATTTCTGCACGGAGCAGACATTTTGCACGAACTTTGTTTCAATTGGTGTGTGTCATTCTCGCACAAGCTGCTCAGACGTCAATCTGACGTCCACTAACTGATGTGGTGGTACCTTTACGAGTTGTAACGGAACGAGACTCCGTGAACAGAGCAAGGCAGCGAAAATTGGCCGCCGAGAGGACAGAAATGGCCACCACTTGCTTCAAGGTATTCTCTGCAATTCCCGAGGCAACAAACTCTAGTCCCTACTCAGGTTTCCAGGTGAATCTTGTGGGTGTCTATATTTGCTTCTGTTCTGTTCTTGCTCGAGCCAGATTAATATTCCTTTCCGATGAAGAAATGTAAATAGAATCGCAGCGACTGCATCGTGATTGTGATTCTTCCCACGTTTCCTGAAATTCTACGACCCACATCAATTGCTCTTCTTGCTTTGACTTCAACACCAGACCAAAACCAACAAGTTTTGAAAATGGTCGCCAACTTAGAATTCAATGAATCATCACTGAATGATCAAAACGGATGGATCAAAACTGGATGACGTCAGTCAAGAACACAAGAAAAGTGACATTTACAAGCGTTTCCTACTCTAGACAAGTGCTTTTGTGCCTGTGGCTGATGCTGGGGTTTTCCAGTCAACTAAAGGGAAAGAGGGACCAACATGAGTTCAAGAAGAAGCATCTGACTGAAGACAGAAGCAGCAGATTCACTTTCGTGAGTGAAGCAGCCTGGTGCGACACAGGTTCGGCTTCAGCATCGACAGGTCCGAACTCAGCAAGAGCAACGTTTTCCTCGTGATGAATTTTTAGCAACATCGCAGCTGACAGAAGCCAATCGACTTTACTGGATATTCTGGCCTCGTTGCTGCGTGTGTGTGTGTACGATCCATCATGTAAGGTCTCAGCACTTTCATCCACAACCTGTGTTGTTGTCATCACTGGGAATCTTTTAATTGTTTCACACTTCACAGGCATTCGTGCGCCTGGTCTTTCACTTCGGCCACCAAATTCGAAGTTCTGGTGGAAGTAAGGATCTTGATCGTCCTGAAAGAGGAGTTTGAAATGAAACCAAAACATTCACCTCTGGCAAGGAGGAGGAGGAGGAGGAGGAGGGCAGGGCAGGGCAGGGCAGGGCAGGGCAGGGCCACAAATTTAAATGCGTGTGTGTACTGAGGAACTTCGCAGCAGCTGACCTAAATCTGTGGGCAGGGCACCTTTTTGCCCTCCACTGCGAGACTGTGTTCAAAGAGGCCTTCCGATGTGTTGTGGGTATCTGGTGATTATTCAAACCAATGGAAATGAACTTCCCGAGTTAATTTATGACTTGGGATTGTTGCACAGCCATAAAACTGTGTACAGCAAGTGCCAACAGCCTTTCCTGACAGAAGAACGAGATGGCCCTGCGTCTTCTGTAAAGGTGGAATGTCTGCTCACAATCAGGTTTCCTTTCTGTCAGAGACAGGAAATGCTCAGTTCATTCCTGGACACGCGCACAGGAAACACATCAGGAATCCAATTGGCCACTGCTTCGTTGTGTTGGATCCAAGCGGGACAAGCGGAGACGCAAATCGACCGAACAAAAAAGCTTTTCTTTCACCCTTTTGCCGGCACACGCTGCACGTTTACGCAGATGCACATCAAAACGTTTTCTGCTCTCATCGTGTTCTTTGCTGTGCAAAGGATCAGGGATTTCATCGCTCAGCGAGACTATCCACAACTGCCTCTTTCACATTGACATACGCCCTGCAGGTGTGGCTAATAACCAATATACCTGGTTTCCACCTCACGTCAGTGCGATGGTTCGTGTCGGCTTCAAAACTTCCAGGCTCTTGGGAAGTGCAGACACCGTCAACTTTCCCTGCAGATAGGACTCGAAATCCACATGGGATTTGTCGCAGACACATGTTCTGAAGTGGCAAATCCAGTAATCCACCAAATGACACCTTGTGACAGATTTCTCCGCCTTCTCGAAGCCAACACGCTCAAAAATTTAAACACCAAATTATTTTTTGATTTCGTAATTCGTGGCGAACTGTTCGGAACAGCGAACGTAAAATCTTACAAATGCTCTCGTGTTCTTTCTGAACTTGGGCAAAAGGCCAACCAACCCACACAGGTGCGGTTGCCGCTGCAATTTCTTGGTCCAGTTTTCGTGCAAACAAACACAACCTGCGATCAAGTGGACCAATTTCACGCCCCACTGCAGGTGCAAAACAAAACTCTTCCTCTGTTTCCCACGGAGATTGACTGCCGTGGTTTTGAACAATTCCCCATGCATGCCACTCACAAACTCCAATCCCACCTTTCGAAAAATAGCTCCCGGTTCATTCCGAACAAATGCTCGAGAAAAGAAATGGAGACAAAATGTTTGAATTGTACTCACGTCGATCTCGACCTCGACGTCGCTGTTGTCGAGGAGTTGCACCCGGCACAGCACCATCCTGGACGAGCGTTGCGTCGTCGGCTGCTTGACTGGCTTCTCCTTGGGCGGTTTCGGCTCCTTGGGCGGCTTAGGTTCCTTGGGTGGTTTTTCCTTCTTCTCCTTCGGAGGCTTCTCTTTCTTCTCCTTGGGTGGTTTTTCTTTCTTTGGAGGTTTCTCCTTCTTCTCTTTCTTTTTCTTATCCTTCTTGTTATCCTCTGTGGCAACGGGTGTGGTGACGGTATCTATTTCCTCATCTGAGGGCGAGTACGGAGCGCCTTCGCTCGCTTCTGCAGGGGCCTCCTGGAAAAGCGCAAAAACAGGACGGTCAGCACACATTGTTATGATTGAAGCAAGAACACTGTGTCATCGAACAGCCATTCCACCGGCCACAACAGACATTGATAGCGAACTGTGCCGGAAAGCCTCGGGCACAAAAACGGCTGCGTGAATTCCTCCTCCCCCCAGTTAAGTTGTTCGGCCAAGTCACTCAAAAATTTGTTTTGCTAGAAAATAATAAGTATCAAATTTTCACCTGAAAATTTTGCAGAGTGACTTTCTGCCCCCTTCCCCTGTCACTTGCACAGAAATACACATACCGACAGTGATTGTACCAAGCCCGCGGAAGTGTCAAGCGGCCGAAGCACCGAAGCACGGGCAAAAAACATGCTATATCTGGCTGGCCCGTCTCGAATGATCACCTGAGACCACTTTGTTTCTCAGCAGTTGTCCAACCTCCTCCCAGTGCTGATCAGGGTGACGGTTATGCGCTGCCCTCCCAACATTTTCAAATTACAGTGTACAACCACCACACCAAGATTCGAGAACTCAGACTTGATCTGGTGACTCGAAACACGAGTCGGATGATTCTGAAGCAAGTCTGCCAACGACCCACCTGGGACAGCCACAAAACTGCGCAGCCAGAATGTGACGGGATTCGAATTTATCCCCAAATCATCCAGAAAACATGAGAGGTTGGCAATGCGCACAAAGGATATGCAGGCTTCGCTCATAAAACGGGGATTGCTATCCCAGTAATTCACCTAATCCTCAGGCAATCAACCTTTCACATGCAAACGTGGGTTCATATTTATGCACGGATTTCTGCAGCATTCTGCCTCCGAGATCCAGACATGAAATCAAATGCCATGAACATGGAGGGCAACCAAGGTTATATGCCTGTACATTTCCCCCTTCAAAATATCAATTTGACCACACTGCATCAACTCCTGTTGACAACAATACCTTGTGTACTCACCGTGAAACAAAGCTCTGAAGGACAACACTGACAATGTCAAGCATGAATGGATGCCCGACTGTTTTTGTTCAAGAACTTTCGATGCACCGAGAAAGGGGTAAAAAGACTGAAACTGTCGAGATTTCAGCCCAGTGTGACGCAAATTTCCACGCAGCGAACCAATCGTTTGCGAGAACCATGATTCTGAAGAAGAAAACGCTTTTGGCTGCCTACCTGACGCCAATCATCAGGTTGCTCAGTTCAGCGGCACCGTCTCGTCCGCAATGAACAAGCACATTTCGTCGCACCAACTGAGGAAGTGTAGGCGGACCACCTGCTGCGTCCGGGCAGCTAATGAAGCAAGAGGCAGCGACAACCTGGATTTGGCTGCTAATCTCCCAATTCGCCGGCCCAAAGCAGGTGCTTCGTCTTTTGGCCTTTAATTTGACAAAAACAGCCACTTAACTTGCCTTTGATTTCCATGTCACAAGCCAGAGGAACGAGTATACATCACTGAAGATTTCCGGCAACCCCACAAGGAATTTCTTTGTGGATGTTTTACGGACACCACGTCAGAGTGTGAGATCAAAATCTTCCCTTTCGTTGCGATACGATCCTCGCAACACAAAAGCCAGCGTTCACCACCGTTTCCACTTTGCTTCTGTGACTCTCCTCGCAGACTCTTGTTTGCTGCTTCCTTGTTTGGGTACAAAGCGTGATTGTACATGTACCCTCTTCGTGAGCAGCATTTGCGTCAACATATCGACATACACAAGCAACTCGAGCATTCAACTTCCAAATCCTCTTCAGACACTTGTCTCAGTGACTTCGATTGCGTCTGTCACAGCTGTCTGAGAGCAAACCAACGGTCATGAATAAGTGAGGACAAGAAAGAGTAAAATTCAACACGCACGTTGCGTTCCCCAACCGGAGACAAAACAAACACACATGCGCTGTTGACACAAGCTGGTATCGATCCTGCTCACCGTTTATTAGCATCCGATCTGCACGCAACTTGCATATCAAACCACAGAATACTCAACTGTGAACAAATCCTACATCTGCTGCGTCGCGTCCTTTTCGGAAGCACGAAAGATAGCATCAACCTTCAAAAGGACTTGTCAACGTGCATAGCACACAGCACAGCGGCAGACATTCATGTCCACAAAAGCATCCCTGACACGCCAAGCGAAACTAATTCAGCCGCAAATTGAAAGGCCATTCTAAATCAAAATAGGTGATGTGCACACCTGCGGAGAACAAACGGCCTTTCTTTGCCCATTTTTATCACCACTTGCACACTTGCGATGGGTGAAGACACATTGCGTTCTCTCGACGCGGAACATGTGCAGCTTTGAAACCACAGCTGAGGAACTGAGCACTTGACGTCACAGACAAATGACAAGGCAACACAGACTTGATTAAAATGCATTTTGTATCTGTCCGAAATGCCACCTAATCAAATTTGTTGGCGTTAACGAGTGAAAGGTTCATAAATCGCCTGCACCAAACCAAGCTGAGCGAGCCGTCGAGAACCAGATGGTGCCTACAATCTGTACGCATGTCAGACACAGCGATAAGACATCAAAGTCAAGATTCCATACCAACGTATCAAAGCTGGACGAAGGGGCGGTGGAATCTGCTGCCGTTGCTGCTGTTGCTAGGTTCTCTGTTGTGCAGAACTCGCGAAACAGTTCGAACTCGCGAATGGAGACCGAAGCCTGCGTACTGGTCGACTCGGAAGAATCCTGACGAAATTTATCACGTAAACGCCATGATCTACTCTTCATGGGCAACATAGGTGACACGTCGACGCTTCTTCTTCTCTGAGACAATAATGCTCCATGACCTTTCTTCCATATGCAACCAAAAACGGCTCTGGCTGCTCTTGTCACACTCAAAACTACAGCTGCCGCAACTAAATCAACTCCTGCAGCTTTCTTACTTCAACTGGCAGTCGCGGCCATCAGTCGTCGCAGGCAGCTCACGGTCTCCCCAGCCCCGCCCGTCTCTCCCTTCGGCCAAGACAAACCCAAATGACAGCCACAATGGGAGGATGTCCCCCACCGCCGAAATTTGATGGGCCCAGATATATCGATGATTGCTGAGTGCCTCTGAAGAGGAGGCAGCTTTCCACAACCAAAAATATCTGCCACTTGCCTCCCCACAGAAAACCATACCAAGCTGCATTATCTCATGAGCACACACAGATAGATGACAATTCTCTTCTGAATTTCTGCCCAGGACTTGGCAGACAATGACACGGCGAGAGCATCCACCTGCGATCTCTGCAGTCCTGTTTGCAAACGAAAGATATGGCAAACATCTGACAAAACGCACGAGTTCGGCGGTGTGTCACACTCACGCGCACCTCCGTTCGCAGTCAAAGCACGAACGCTTGTACGAGTAATGTTGTGCACTCCAGGAGGAAATGGCCATTGCGCCCGGAATCTTCTTTCGCTTCGAACGAGCTCGCAAAAAGTTTATGACATTCAGGAATGCAACGGTCTCTTTTTGCAAGCAACGTTGGCAATTTTTGCACAGATGGCATGTGCACCGCGGACTCGGGGCTCTCCGCGCTCGGGTTTCCAAAGTTCATCTGAAGCCGCAGAAACTGCAAAGCTGGGGTCGTGGAGACTCGTCACTTCAATATGAACCTGTCCTGTGTTTTTCCAACGCTGGCATGCAAAAAAGTCTCACTGCAAAAGTTCAGTGACGCGTGCAAAACGACATGTGGACAACCCGCTTGAACTCGGGTTGGTTTTTGCTGCCGAGCCGCAAAAACTGAAACCTTCGACTCAAGCAGTGAGGTCAAAGTTTGCCCAAGGAAATAAAATCTCGGGGTGCACAAGATCGCATTCATGACAACAGAAGTGCTGGCCGTGAACACACTTGTCAGAAGGACCAACACACTCTCAAATCTGGTGAAACTTGTCCTAAATCGGCAGAAGCGTATCAGCTTCAAAACAAAACGCGTGAGAGGCACACAAGCACCCGTTGGGAAATTATCTCTTGTAATCCTGATGGCTTTTACAACAAGCAGATTCTATTGCTGCATCTCCACAAGCACTAACTACCTCCGGAGTCACTGGGGTAATAAGGCTTGTAACATTCAAACTGACATTCATTTGGTGCACCAGAACCCCAAACAGCATCCGTACTACGTGCATTGTTACCTCTCAGCTTGTCGGCTGGAAACCTATGCTTTCCCCTTCCCGCATCGTCACAAAACTCCCGTCAAATATTCCGGTGGCCAATGTCACTTCCCACACGAGTAACCACAGCAAACATTTTCCCTTTGCAAATATCCAGTGTTTGCAATCAGAGGCCCACGTAAACTGAACATCAGCAGTGAAGAAAGAGTACCGCAATGCAACTCCAGTCTGCCCCACTTTTCAGCGGCATGCCATCTCTTCCAGCTCTAAAGCATCTGACATCACTTAGGCAATGAACAATGAAGTGCTGTACTTCTGCACAACGCCTACACTATGCAGAAATCACGAGCATACTTACCGGGTTTTAAACGCTTATCTCGCGACAGAGATAAATTCCATTAATCCTCCACAATCGGCTTGTTCCCTCGCTGGACTATACCTGGCTAAATTTAGCTCCTGCTTCATTTGATATGCAGAGGCCCCTTGTGCATCCAACAACTGCCAGAAATGGCAGCCTCCACAGAGTAAACAAAGATGGCCTCTTACAACACAAATAAATTCCCTCCGAGTTGTTTCAGAACTCAGTAAATTCCAATATTGACAATCCTGATGTGCCGTTTGGAATGCAAGCAGCCTGGTCCCAAGGAACCTCGCGAAACGCCAGTGATGACTGTGCGGCTACGACTGACAGCGCTGCTGGCAAGCAGATGCTGTTGTAGCGGCGGCGAGGGTCTGTGACTAAGTGAGGTTGCTAGGAAGCAGTCATGCTCCAAGCCTCATCACCAGTGTGATTTAGGAGCGACTCACTCCGAACAACAACTGACTGGCAGTGACTGCACCGCTGATAGCCAGAACTTCCAGACTGTTTCATGTGAGTGGAATGCACAGCAAACCGCAACTCGTCAATGCCTCGAGCTGGAGAATTCCAAAAGACAAAACAGCCCCGGTGGATACTTGGGGTGCATTATTCAACGCTGGGTGTATTGTTGGATCCTGATCCACAATCACTTCCCGTCGTGACAAATGGCAAAAACAAGAAGCGGAGAATGACAACACCACGCCAAACTCCCATTCCAGCAAATTCGACCCACATGATTATTGCTGCAAAAACCGCCACTTCCGTCGTCAAGTACCGCGACCGCTCAGCATCCGTGGGTGAATCGAACAGACATTGTGACATCCGGATGTTTGTTGGTCAGGACCATCCCTGCAAAACACGTTCACGGGGAACGGGAATAGGAGAGGGGGGTCACCAGAATTTTTAACGAAACCCAAGTTGATGCCACCTCCTGAAAAGTGGGTCTCCAAATACCCACTAACTTGGGGAAGGGGATTTTAGCTCCACATTTGCGAAATCTCTGAAAACAAAGTACCAATGCGGGAGCGGACAGCAAAATATGTTCGGTACCCAAACGAAGTTCGGAGACCCATCATCTCACAATTTTGTTGCACGAGTGTGGAAATTTTTCAAAATCCACGAACAAAGTATGGGCTTCAAAATTTCTCTGCTGGCCAGACGTCATTTGTTGGTGGAAATGGCGGTGTTGTTTTCATCTGAAATTGCTCTTTTCGCCTGCAAAATGCTGAGAGAGATAACCGGCCTTCAACACGTTCTCAACTAACTCAGTGCGTAACCCTTCTTTGTTTGCAACAGCCATCTGAAGTTTGCATCACCAATCTGAAGCGTCAGAAAATACAGCCGGAAGATCAAAGAAGGACGAAACAACGGAAAAGCGCACCGAAATGAACAGATCAATACCCACATGGAAGCTCGATCACGCAAAGTGACGACGTTCAGACTGACAAACAGCTCGTAACTGGCGATGACGTTGAACACAGGAGGAGCTCGCAGCTTCGACTTCGGGTTCGAAATTTTGTCGAAATCCGTGGCAAGACAAAACGAGGAATGTTTCGTAAGTTCTGCAATTTTTGTTTGAGAACAAGCGAGGAGAAAGTTGGAGACGCACTGGACAGATGGCAATGATGCTGAGCCACCAATACCAACAAATCACAAGAGTCCGTGACTTCACGAACATCTTCAATCAAGAACTTTTGCAACGTTTCTTGTGTGGCAAATGGCTGCAGTGACCAATCGTGTCACTTTTCAACAGATCAAAGAAGTAAAGATGCCACAGCCAACGTCGCAGCAGGAAAAGAGAATTATGCTGGAAAGGATTGGGGTCCGCGAAAGAACAAAATTGCAGGGCAAGAAAACAACTGGAGTGGGCCTGGGTTTTTGTCAGCAGCTTGAGCTGACACAAAGCGAAGCGATGGTTTTGCACCACGAAGAATCGGAGGCCTGAACAGAAATTGCAGCTGCGACCAGTTCTCGTCAATTGAAGCAAACAAAGAGAGACAGTGCGCACCATGAGAGGGTCCTGCTCGGCCGGCTCGTCGTGGTGGCCGTTCTGCTGGTCCTGCGGGACCTGCTCCCAGTCGTGATCGTCCCTCCTGTCAGACATCCTCGCCTCCTACTCTGCCAACAGACAACAGACAAATGTCATGTTTACTTTGCAACGTACCCATTACTGAAATTGCTCTCGACTCTCACATCATCGCCGACGAACGGTTTGCACGAAGCAGGAAAGCACTTCGCGCATGACACAAAGCGCATTCTCTTGATCGCCGCCCAACAGACACTTCCCCGCTTTGGTCGTCTACTGTTTTTGTTTTGGACATTTGCCAGCTGAGATAAACACCAGTGTGGTCAATTCCGGCCAAACTGCTGTCTCTACCACCTCTCCATCTCATTTCGGGGGAAAGAACACAAGGTTTCTGGTAGGACGTGGCCTGATGCTTGCTGTCATCCTACTTGGGGGTGGAAGGTGGGGGTGGGGGTGGACACTGCCATGTTCCAGGTGCTGTGACCCCCTACCCCCGCCCTCCTGTGCAGACACACAGACATACATACAATCATGCCTGGACGAAGCTCGCGGAACACTGAAAACCACTGGCTTGAACATGAAACGAAGTGTGTACAGTGAGTTTTGGACCGGTCAGGCAATCAATCGAGGAGTTCGAGCAAAGTTGTCTCTATCTTCATAGTTCTTCCTCCCCCCCCCCCCTTTCAGTCAAAACCCAAGAAAATAAATTGAGGAGTTGTTCAATATAAAGCTCTGGTTGCCTCTTCCTTCAGTGAACCCAGCACCAGTTGGAGCCAGACCGAACCCTTTGCTTGAAACCGGTCCTTTCCTAGTTCTCGTGCATAAAATGTTTTGTCTTCACATTTGAAACGGTGACAGTGAATGAACCCTTGCCCGTCTTCGCACGCCAGTACAAAACCAAACGAATTCAACCACCATCTCATTTTCTTGGCCAAACATATGTGCACACTCTCATCACTTGATGTATCATTATGGGGCAAACAACAAAATGACATCTGAGAAAATTGCTTTGCGGAAAGAATGAGATCCAACAACTGAAATGCTCGGAGACAAAAGCTTCCGAGAAACATGCAATCCTGCCATTTTGCCCTGCCCATTTTGAGAACTGTCACGAGGCAAGTGTAAAATCCTATTATCTGTGTCTCACATGCTCGATTTTTCATTTGCCTAATGTAGTGAAATTACCATTTTCTATGTTGGGTGATGTGAAAACGAGAACCCATCCAGCTGAAGGCGACCGAAAAGTGTGTGCGCGTTGTCCGTGCATTTGATTTGTTCGGCGTTTCTGTTCGGGGTCTGACTTGAGTGTCTGAAGGTGTCGGGATATGTGAACGTTCTGCGTGTTGAGTGTTGCCAGGGAACAAGTTTTGTCGAACCAGAAAACATCTTGGGTTTCTTCTTTCAGCTTTTGGAGAAAAAGATGCAGTGTTCTCGCTTTGAGTCGTTCTGGACAGCTTTCCACACGTGACACGAGCGGTTACTCCAGAGAGAGGACGGACTGCACACCAAGATCTTTTTTCAAAGACTGGACACAAGGGTTCAAAATCTTCGCTTCATTGCCATGTGTGGCCAAGCATGTTTGACTCTTTATCTGAAAACAAGAAGACTATGCCTGAAAAGCGTGTGGTCCATAGAAACGAAAGAAGCCCATTTCAAGAAAAAAAAATTTTTTTTGGTGATGACCCATATTGAGTTAGGGGGCCCTGCCCCCCACCCCCCTGAACTCAACCTGTCCACATACAGACTGTTGGGGTTTACACTAAGCGTGTGGTTACGGCCCTTCGGGGCCCCAGGCGTAAAAAGTTAAGGTTGTGGTGGGGTGTTTTTGGT
>JAAUXT010146020.1_pt1 | contig 11493 bp, 11 predicted proteins | sample 7278171 | NCBI WGS metagenome assembly JAAUXT01 (sample SAMN14350112, study PRJNA611818) | marine sediment metagenome | isolation source: surface marine sediment (1.8m) | place: French Polynesia: Moorea | collected 2018-08 | reverse complement strand
TTCCTGTGTGCCGACACAGGCCATTTGCCTTCATTTGTTACGTGAATAAACCCGCTGCACTTGCAAGTGGCCGCGGACAGCGAAAGGGAGTTTTGGGATCAGCCTCGTACGATGATGAACCTTTTGTTCAAGTTTTGGAGACAAACGAGGGCCACAACAAGCAGTCTGATTTCGTGTTCTATGAGCAATTTCTATTCTTGCGAACATTTTCACTTGGTGCAACCAATTTCCCTCTTTTGTTCTGCTCTTGCTTTGGTGGTCCACACTTCCTTTTCAAATCGCAGCGCATTTCTCGTTGCACACAACTTCGTTCACATTTCAGATCAAGAGACGAAGTGTTGAGCTGGTTTTCACTTGTTCGCCTGCCGAGTACGAGTGACATCAGAACAAAAGTCACCCTTTTCAGTGACACTGGTGACTGGAACTTTTCCATTGTCGGTGCACGCACATTCCAGGTCAACGAGGGCGTGCATGTTGGTCACCTTTCTGCATTCAGGCTGTGCACCCGGTGCACTGGGTGGTGGACACTGCTGCACCGGGGAAACACAGATACTCGGCGTCTTCGGATGTTGATGGGTTCAGCTGGGTGCAGTCAAGGTCACTCCGGAGATACGGATTATCAAATGGCCCGACGGGCTGCACAAGTGATGCGTCCGAGTCCGAGGAAGCCTTGTATGAGACACGCGCTCGTACTCGTGCAATTGGTGCAACACCAAAGGAGACTGACCTTGACTCATCCTTTTCTTTTGTCTCTGGTGGCACCGATTGAACAGAAGTCGCAACATCACGGGCAAGACTTTGAATCGCCCTAAGTCTCGCACACACCAGAGAAAGGTTGGTTGGTCGTCTGCAAAATGAGTGGAAAATGGCGTGAAGATCCAGAACTCTTTGGGTGTGGCGAGTGGTTGAGGTCTCGGACGTCCAGAGATTCACACTGCACTGACCACTCGTGAGGTCGTCGCAGCGCTTTCAAATTGGAAAAGCAGACTTGCTCAAAGTGCTTCAGAAGTTCACACACTTGTCCGCAAACGCTGGTTACTCGTACGTACGGATTTCACGAACAAAAGGGAACGAAGCAGCACCTGCGCGAGGTTGCGTCCCATCACCTTGTTGTGTCTGTTTGCAGTGACAAATCCATGCGGAACAGTCGTGGTTGTGAGATTTGAGCATTTGGACCGCTTCAGGCAGGGTGAGTATTGCTTGAGAGGCGATTGTGGTCCTCACGGAGCGGCGCGCCAGTCAGATGGGGAAGTGAGTGTGACGGTCTCTCTGTTGATCTCACCATTCGAGGCGTTGGTTCGATTGTCACGGCATGCACAAACCTTGCGACGTTCACCGTGTGTGTTTGAAACTCCGAACTCAAATGCTTTAAAAATTCAGGATCTGGCCCTTTTGGATCAAGGCCACACGGAAGTGAGCAGAACGACCATTGACCAAATATGAATCAGCATGTGCTGCGTCAGGATTTAGAGCATCCTTGTTTGAAACCTCGTGGGGTGGTGCCTCGCCCCACCCCTCCCGCCAACCCCACCGACCTTCCACCTGTAACTGCAGCAACAAAACTTGTTTTCAGCGGCGAAGTGGGCTGATATTGGCGTGCTTTTGTCTGTGAAAGCAACTCAACTTGGTTGCTTTACCGAGGGGGGGGGAGAGGGGTGAAGCAACTAAGTTCTGTTCGTTCGTGAAATGAACACAAGTTGCTTTCGCAAAACAAACACAAGCTGCTTTACTCCCGACCCCTGTTGAAATGAAATCAGCGAAGTTGCTTTGCCAGGAAAATAAACTGAGTGAAAAACTGGTCAATATTACCAGCTGCTTTTGAAATGAGTGGAGGATTTGTCCAACTGGGGGTTAAAAACAAGTCAATATTCCAGCTGGTGAATGTTCATTTGGCACCAATATCACCCACTGGTTGGACCATTCCTCCTTCATTCTTTCAAAATAGCAACTGATAAATTTAACCAATTTTGCCAATGGGTCCAAACTGACAAAGTTTGACACAGGCGTGAAGAGACGGGCGAGTCACATTTTGATTTCAGGGGCGACCTCGCACCCGTTTTCCATATTGGCGATCTTGTGTTCTCGTTCTCATAAACTTCGCATTTTTGAGTCCCCCTAACTTGGGGTACGTACTGTCCTGAAGTGTGAACATCAGCCCCCGCTTTGCAACTTGTTCTTGTGACACGCCTCCAGCCGCACCACGACGCGATTGGCGGCCTCCATTCCCGTCGAATTTCGTGCGCGAGTTGCGTGACGCTGCTGCTGCCGAAACGGACACAGGAATCTGATGATGCACACATCCGTGAAAGATCTGTGGATGTACGAGTAAAACATGTGAAACTGTGTGTCACCAGAATACCCAGTCGAACAACAGACCAGTTGTTTCGTTGAATAGTGAATCAACGTCTTCTCAGCAAGTGATGTGTGTGTGTGTGTGTGTGTGTGTGTGTGTGTGTGTGCGGGTGCGGGTGCGGGTGCGCGGGGGGACATTTCAGAATCTCGTACGAGTATCGTGTCGTCTGTGAAAGGCTGGGCCCTTGGTTGTCGAGCAGCTGCTGTGTCATTGGTTTCAGTCGCCGACGTTACGCCTGAAATCTTGATCAGTGTGTCTGCTCTGTGATCTGGAGATTGCGGCGGCAAGGTTACAGTGATCATGGACGGGACTGACAGCTGGATCATGACGGTGGGGAGGCCGTCTGTTCCTCGGTGTGGTTGAAACCACAAGTGCATTCAGGTGGATTTGTTGACACGATCTTGTGGTTCGGAAAGGTCACGTGAAACGTGAACTTGGCCGCACAGGTGTTGCCTTCATTCAGCACGAGTGCGGACTTCCTTCCGTCGGTGGATGAATGAGTGATCACTGTTTGGCTGCTCGGGTAATCAGAGCGCAAGACCCATTCGAGTGTTCGCACTTCGTCTTGCGGGCTGGAGTGGACATCAGGGGGGGGGGTCATCATCCATGCTCGAATGAATACGAGTACGTATTTTCAGGCTGTTTCATAAGTTGCTCGTTTGCTTGCAGGCACTCGATGGATGGGGGTGAACGTGGGAGGTTAGCACACTCGGCGGCGTCGCGGTACGCCCGGCCCCCGCCTCCTGCTCCCGTGCACACGCCACGCGACTCGACCACAGCGGCGGCGGCGGCGTCCGCGGCGGCGTCGCGCGCCTCCTCGCGCGCTCTCAACAACACGGCCATCACACTCGACCAGGTGCGCACCGGACCGCGGCCGCAGAATGAGTACGTGGACAATCCGACGGCGCAGGCCGTGCCGGCCATCCCCCCGCGCAGCCGGGGCACGACGAGCCACGCGCTCGTCAATCACAACCACATGGACATTCTGCACACGATCGTCCCCCGACCAGAGACACGCAGTTTGCTGGAGAGCAGCGAGAGGACGGCGCCGCTGTCGGCGCTGTCTCAGCCGTCTCCCATCTTCCGACAGCCGACCTCCGCGTCGGTCACGACGACACACACAACGAAGGTGCCAAACCTGGACTCGAGGACTTCATCACAAAAGGATGATGTTCTCAGCAAAGACTTGACAGAGCACGCGCGACAGCACTCGGACAATGACAGTATTATCTGTCGGCGATGTGGCAAGTGTAAGTGCCACCAGTGCACGCAACACCGCGAGTTGCCGCACCGGTGGATTTGCGGCAACAAGGTGCGGTGCGGCGCCATGGATATGGTGGAGTACTGCACGTGCGTGTGCGGCGTCAAGGCGCTCGTTTACCACTGCATGTATGACGGCGAGTCAGACTCTGGCGGCGACGACGACCCGTGCGGCTGCTGCGAGCAGGCGCACTGCTGCAAGCGGTGGACGCTGATGGGGCTGCTGTCCGTCTGCTTCCCGTGTCTGTGCTGCTACTGGCCGCTGCGCTGCGGCGTCGCCGCCTGCACCGCCTGCTACAACAGGTGCACCCGCCGCGGCTGCCACTGCCGCAAGGACAAAAGCCAAAACATGTCGCGGCTACTTATAGATTCCGAATCATCCTCCACATGATAGTAGCAGACTGGAGTTAACTTTCTCACCCACGGTTCTTGTGTATTATTGTAGCTGGGAGAGCGGCATTCTCTTTGGTGATACAAGCACATAACGTGCACGCGCATTGGCTTGATATTGTTACACGTGAGGGGTGACTTTACGTGCGTCGAGTCGGGGGGGGGGGGAACACAGGTACTTCAAACAGATCCCAGGAAACTGATTCCAGTTGATAGAAGCAGAATACGAGCAACGATAAATTGCCATATGTGATGTGTGTTTTGGAGACTTTTGAATTTTCTGAGTTGTGTTGTCTTGCGGGGGGGAAAGAGAGAGAGAGAGAACGAGTATGGGAGTGATTTGCTCAAATGGTGGATTTTTGAGTCTGCTACTGTTTCATGTGATCACGATATATGAATTCTCTACATTGACGAGTTACACTGAAGAAACTCTGCTGGAAACTTTTCAACTTTTTTTCTGACGTCGAAATTCATTCTGTACATACCATTCAGCTGCACGACGTAGTTGCCTATACAAAGCTACTTAGGTTGCATCCTTTTGTCGAAAACAAATTCGATGAAATTCAGGAATATGAATTGTACATGATGAGTTGGAATTGGTTGAGAGTTCGGGAGGGTAGGAGACAGATCGCAACACTGCCAGATATGCGTCTTGGACAAAAGTTTTCGTTGATCAGGAGCTGCAAAGGACGTTTTGGGGGGACACGAAAAGGTCAGTGTTTTCGTTCGGGTCCTTTTCAAGACTAAGTTGTGTATTTTGAACGGTACTCACTGAAGCTGTAAACAGATGTACAGAAACTTCAATTTAAGGCCAAGTTTGCCGGTGTGGTTCTTGGTAGTCATGTAAATAATATGAACAGCATTTACTCAGAATTGTTGAGTAATTTGTTAATTGTTTATTTCTCGTATATTTTTTGCTAGCAGTTCTTTGTAAGGAGAATATTCCTCAGTGATACTTTGTAAATGATCGAATGGGAGTTTACCTTTGCATAAAACGACATAATCGTGAAAATAACGTGTGACCAAAGTGTGAAACGAGTTATCTGTACAACGTTGTGCAGCCCTCTGGACGCAGAGACGGGCTCCACGAACGGGACACGGACACAAACGCACAGTTATTCTCACCTCCCTTCAGGGCCATTTCGATTCAGAAACCATTGGACGTCGGTCTGTGTGCTGTGAAACAAATGACCCACCAGTAGTGCTTTTCTCGGTGAAAATGTAAATAACAACAGGAAAGACTGCAAGACGAAAACAAATCACCTTTCAGCTCCGTTGTTTGTAAGAAAGATATTTATTTCGTCTCCATACACATACTACATGTAAAACTATTTTATATAAAGATATGCTATATTTATTTGTGTCAAAGGAATATGTTGATACCAAGAAAATAAAAACATGGTTAGTTTTAAATATAATCCACTGGCAGGGCTGATTTTGATTGTTTGAACAGTGTAGATGGACACGGTGAACACTGTCGATCGAGAGCTTGTGAAGCGAGTCGTTTTGTGGGTCCTTCCTCTGCTTGGTTACCATGGGTTTGTGGATTTGTTCCTCAATGAGGAACATTGTTCCAAAGTCTTCTCGTCGTAGTGCCAGGCTAAAGTTTTTGGATGCCGCCGAGACTTGCTGTGTTCCGTGTGCTCATGAGCACTGAAGAAACCCAGAAGCCGCAAAGTTTGTTGAGTTCCTCCACTCGTTCTTACCCGCAAACCCGTGTGGAGGTTCTTACCCGCAAACCCGTGTGGAGGTTATTTTTAGAGCAGCTCTTAAACCATTCAGTCTGTTGGGCTGTGGGTTGTGAAGCGGTGGGCTGCTCGCGCTGAGCGGAGGCCAGTAATAATACCCACGTGAGCCTTCCTGCTCACCTCTCAAGTGTGCGCCCCCTTTTCCCCCTTGTTGCTACATCGTGCATGTGCAAGTGTTTACTGCTTGTGATTTCAACTTCCTGTCCAACTGAAAGCGTGTGAAAGTAGGTCTCAACAACAAAATGAGCATGTTTATCCATACCGAGCATACACGCAGCGCAGTTTCCCAGACTTGGAATGCACAAGTCCTCTGCATTTTGGCTGAAACGAACGCGAGTGGTGGAGAACTGGGTTTGAGAATCTACGCAATGACGACAGAGATAAACCGGACATAACGGGCTTCAGTTGTCTTTTTACCTGTTTATGTGTGGCCTTGCCCTCGATAGATGTTGATATGTGAGTTCTTGTGCCTGTGTGTTGATATCTGCGAATGTCTGAAGTTGTGTATTTTAGAATTTGATAGGTGTTGAGTAGTTCTTTCGTCGTATGGTCCCAAGAGGAAGGCGGTGGAGACCCAAACTGGAGACGCCTGGAGCCCGGTTCCTGGGGCATAAAACTTCGCATGTCGAGCACGAAATATTGCGGAGGAGAAAATTGCTAAATTTATGAAACACATCTGGATTGCTCTGAGAGTTGGCAAATGGAGCGCAGAGATAAGTGTTTCAGACCAAAGAGCATTGTGCTGTGTACAGTGAAAGCACACAAGCGCCACAGGAAGTGAAGACCTGTTTGCTTTAGCCGCTCGCAAAGTGGCCTGGCTCAAAAGAGCAAACTGTGTTTTGTACATTGTTATGCTCTGTTCCTTTCCGAAGCGGATGTAAGTTTGTTGACACAGTACAACCCATTCGTAATTTAAATATGATTGATAAAGCCCACTCGGGGTAGAACCTTTTGACCATGCCGAACATGTCCTGATTTGACGGTGAGAGCCGAGGCTAGATTCTTGGGATGGGAAGATCTCTTGTTATCTGTTTTGGTCAGACAGAGGATGCAGCACAGACTGTTCCAATGTCGACAAGGAAACTCATGGTTTTCGTTTTTGGGTCCGAAACTGCCTCAAGTTGCAGTTGAATCTTTGTTTCATAATTCGAACACTGCCTGAAGATACTTCGATGTGGTGGTATTGCCGGCTGAAGTACGTTATTTTATCAATACTGTCAGAGTCGAATCTCCAGTTTCCTGTGTACTTTGTGGGCATTTTGTCAACAACTGTTTCAAGGGTCGACCTCGTTCTTTGGCAATTTTTCTCAATGAAAGTCAGCGCAGTTTAGCGAGTGTTCGCCGTTGCACAACAGAGCTGAACCCTGGTGCATCAGAACATTTTCTGCCCTCACACTTTTGCCATGCTTTTGGCCCGACTTGTTTTTCTTGCTGGAAGCCAGGAGCTCTGCTTTTCAGGAAATTAAACTCATTTGGGCTACTTGTGCACAGCGGTTCGTGCAACGAAGTGGGGGCAATGTCGGAAAGGAACCCCGCTGCACCTTCCATTGTGAACTGTTGGTGTATGACATGCCGAAGTAGCTGCCAATGCAGCGAGTGAAAGGCTGAGCCGAGAGGGTTTGAAAAGGTTGCAATGAAGAGACCGGAAATGCGGGGTCGAGGCCGCTGATACAGAGACCCATGATTTACATGCTTCTGATAAATTCTAAACACAGGCCCGCACTGTGAGCGAGCCGCCCGCCCGCCCGCCGCACAACGCCGCTGCTCTGCCTAGTTGTCTGATCAGAACAGGATGCGTGCTTTGTGCAATTCGCACAGGGAAAAGCGCGATCATTATTCCACAGCAGAATGTTACAGTTGTTGTTCTTCGTGGACACCATGTTCTCGAGTGCGTACCAATAGTACGAAGAACAAATTTACTTTTTGCTGAAGAACCGAGGCTTGTACATCTACACACAGTGTAAATAAAGGCATTTAGCTGATACTGAATGAAAAAGGGGTCACCTAAAACTGGCACTCTGAGCCGCATGTTTACGGCTCAAGAGACGTTTTAAGTCTTCATTGGCGGACAGTTTTTTTGCGCCGTGTGAAAGTCAGTGGAATCTCCCGATTGTGAGCGAAACGCACTTGGGTGACAATGTGTGTCTCACGGGAAGAAAGAACAGGAAACGAGAGACTGAAGCGGTGAGTTGTGAAGCCCAGATCTCCCTGACACTCTCGTCCCAACGAAACGGCGTTCGAAAACACAGGTGCGCAGCCAGCCTCCACGTGGGACGGGACTGCTTCGTCAGCCGTGACAGAAATCGAGGGTTGCAGAGGAAATGCACCCTGTTCCCGCTGGTGTCCAGGGTTGTACATTTGCAAATAGATGACAACATTTCAGATCGACGGGGAAGCCCGTCTGCATACTTGCGGTTACCCAGCAAACCCGACAACACAACAAGCTTCGCAGTGACGTGCGCAATGACTGTTTTTCATCAAGGAAAACATATCCGGAATCTGCAAGCTTGAGAATTATTTCCCCAGTGCATCTGCGATTCGCAGAATATTGTGCGAGAATCAAGTTGTGTTGTGTTGAGAAAACAGATGTGTCAGTCCACAGGAATTCAGCCAAATCAATTTCAGTCTGTCTTGGTGCCTTGAGAAAGGTGCACAAAACGAGAAATCACGAAGAGCAAATGTACAAGCAATTTCAGGAGTGTAAGTTTGAATGCAGGTGGACAGAATCGAATCCATGCCAATGTTGTGAAGTGCAAACAACAATCGCTCAATTATGCATATCCTCCCGGGGTGTGAAGTGTGTCATTATCACTGAAGGGAGCGGATGTCGGAACAATGCCTCTCCAGTCACGGTCAGCCATCACGTCGTTCTGCCCCAAAAGCGTGTTTCTTTGAAATATTTCACTTTTGGTTTTGTCACCGGAAAAGTGTGTCACTTTTTCAGAGGTTTTGAACATCTCGGGTGACAGCTGTGCCACGCTGGCCAAGAGATGCGAAACGTTGGCTCCATGAATTTCGTTGTCCGCTGCCAGAGGAGTCCGCTCGGAAGGGCTTCCTTCCAACGAATTTTGTTGAATATAATTTTTACTGAATCTTCTCTTCTGATTGAAATGTAGAAGAGCTTTTGTGAAAGTTCCTGATTTTCAGTGCTTTCAATGTTTGAGAAAAGAAAGATCTTTCAGCTTTTCGGTCTTGTACCGTCAAATCTCGTACATACCGACGAAACTCGGTCTCGTGTGATTTTGTTGCTCCCACCGCCCAGTTTCACACTCTCACCAACAAGAAATGCTTAATTTTGTAAAGAAAATGGGCCAATTGCCTCCTCATTCAAGCGTGGGTAACAAAATGTAAAATGTATGAGAATTGCTGGTGAGTCGTTGCGCTATATTTGGAAGCCGGTCCATCGACTGAAAGTGTTTTAGCGTGGGCGGGTCTGTCAATGAAGGGAGCTATTGACTTTTAGGCTGCGCGAACTGCAGGAAGAGAGGCTCACAGGCAATCATTGACTGGAGACTGATTTCCTTGATTGCTGAGATGTATGATTTCTGCTAACTTCTGCAAGGAATCAATGAGAGAAAAACAAGCCTGTAATGACAGCATGTTTGCCGTCAGACTGAGAGGTGTGTGGGGGTGGACCAAATTGCATTGCACTGAACTTCTCCCCCAATTCATTTATCTCTTCCGTCGCTCTGCACAGCTATGAACAGAGTTGAGAACACAGTGTTGGCCGAAAGCCTGAGAAAACCATACCCTTTCATCCTGATGAACTTCCAACCCTCCCCTTGTGTGCCGTGTAAACCCCAAGTGGGCCAGCAGTCTCGAACGTCATGGGACGAACATCGTCATACATAATCCGGTCAGGTGAACGAAACCCGGAACTAGAAGCAGAGGGAAACTGTCAGAGAAATGGTGAGGTCACTCAGTGCTCGCCGTGTTGAAGGGTAACATGTACAGCTTCCTGCCAAGTCTGATAACTGTCATTGTTGCTAATCTAGCTTGATGGAAGCCCTAAAAGCGACGGATAGGCAACTGGGGAGGCGACGGATTTCCGCTGCTTTCAACGGATGTTGCACGACTTCCATGGCTGTGGGACTCGAGTTGCAGGCTCTTCTGCAGTCTGCTTCGTGCGGTGCAGTTTCCACAGACAGACAGACAGACAGACAGACAGACAGACAGACAGACAGACAGACAGATACAATACCTTTGTCAACCTTCTTGCAGGCATGGACTATGAGATCAGAATCTGAGGGAAGACAAGAGCGTCACGTCAATGTTTGATTGTGGGCCCACGTACCACGCACAGGGTTCGGCGTCTCTGTCGCGACGCGGCGTTACCATGTTCCGGGGTCAATGACGCCGCGGTTCCGTTGAATATTTGAAAGCTGCAGCGTACAGCACTGCTATAGTGGTGTGCGCAGTTGGTCGGGATGGACGGAAGAAAGCAGTGGAGGGGTTGCTTGACGTAAATTGAAGCTGCGCGGCCTGCGGTGGCCACGGTGCGGTCGAACTGAGGAGCCGACAAGAGCTTTACATCACAGCCAGATCGTGCTGGCTCAACTCCCACGCAAATGTTGCTGTGTAACTGGTAGGAACAGGAGAGGAGGCGCACTCGCAATCAATGGATTTCCTAACTGCAACGAAATTTAACAAAACACACAATGTTTTGAAAACCAATTGTTTTCATTCGTGTGGAGGCTTTCTGCGCTTGCACTTCAACTCGCTTGAACGTCCACCAGCCCAAAATGAAAAGTCCAAACCCAACAGCGCTCGCATTTGGCAACACGTTCTGTGAGATATTGCCTTTCAACAAATGAAAACTCTGGCCTTGACAAAAATGTGATGGGTGTGTGTAAACTTGACCGGGGCGTTGATGGATTGCAAGCTTGACACGGCTATCAGTCCGATAACCTTTGCTCCCAACACAGGAAGTGATCAAACTGCTCGGAAGTAGCAGGCAGAGCGAGGATTCACTTTTGTTGACACATTTATTGCGGAACAGAGACGTTGGGCTCGCCGTTCGTCTGTTCACTAAGAAAAACCAGTTTTGGCAACTTGTCTGCATTTTGGTGAAGAGGGACATGAAATGGTGTTGGGACCGTTCGGCAGCTCATTTAAATATTTGAGCTGACCTATTCAGACTCGGATTCTTCTTTCTCTTGTTTCTGGAATCTTGATATTTATCTTTCCGTTGGAGCAATTCGTTGGCGAAAGACGCGACTTGCAGTTTGCGCTGAAGGATTTGTGGTTTGAGGAGAGCCTATTGGATTTCCATCTGCTGATCGCAGCGTTACGGGGAGAACACGGCGCGGCAGCAGCGTTGCGCCGAGCCATCTGACAGCGTCTGGTATCCAATGTGCACTCACGCCCACTTCAGCACAGGAAATCAGAAAAAGGGCAGGAAGAATTGTTTTTACAGTCTTTCAGCCTGCGTACCAAGTGTATGTCGATGGTCATTCATCCTCTTCACGTGTATGACCAGAAAGCGGAGAATCAGTTCTCTTCTATCTTTACGCGCTCGTCCTACTATTTGTGTCAACAAAAAGTAGTTTCCGTGTACGAGGCAGAAAATTTAAGTGACCGATTGGCTGTCGTATTTCAAGAATGACAAATTTGAGTTGCTCAGATCTCTGTGTGATGAAAGACCAATTGTACGCGGTAAGAGCCATTGAAAGAGTTCCCGCTGGTTCCTGCCATTTTCCGTGTTTTACCGATCCATCGCAGTCGGTTGCGAGCTCTCTTTGC
>JAAUXT010103338.1_pt1 | contig 11493 bp, 11 predicted proteins | sample 7278171 | NCBI WGS metagenome assembly JAAUXT01 (sample SAMN14350112, study PRJNA611818) | marine sediment metagenome | isolation source: surface marine sediment (1.8m) | place: French Polynesia: Moorea | collected 2018-08 | reverse complement strand
CTATGACGATGGTTTTCAAAGGCCAGTGATTCATATAGGTCGCATATGAACGTCAGCTCATGTTTTAGATAAGTAAAATTTCGTCGTCGTCGTCATAATTATCGTCCTCTACCGTGGCCATGTCCTCCACCATGACCATGCCCGCCGCCATGGCCATGTCCTCCACCATGACCATGCCCTCCTCCGCCGCCACCACGACCGCCACTGCCGCGCCGTCCACGGTCATCGTCATCGTCATCGTCATCGTCATCGTCATCGTCATCAGGCTCTGGCTCAGGGCTTGGTTCTGGCTCTGGCTCGGGTCTCGGTTCCGGCTCAGGCCTTGGCTCCGGCTCCGGCTCCGGCTCGGGTTGCGGTTCCGGCTCGGGTTGCGGTTCCGGCTCGGGCTGTGGTTCCGGCTCGGGCTGTGGTTCCGGCTCGGGCTGTGGTTCCGGCTCGGGCTGTGGTTCCGGCTCGGGCTGTGGTTCCACTTCAGGCTCGGGCCCGGATTGGGGCTCCGCTTCGGGCTCAGGCTCGAACTCGGGTTGCGGTTCCGATTCGGACCCGAATTCGGATTCGGATTCGGACTGGGACGCCAGTTCCGGTTGCTCAGAAATGGCTTCGGCTTCATCGATCAGCTCAGTGACTTCGGCATCCAGTGCATCGATATCGCTGACGAGGTCCTCCACCTCTTCCAGACCAGCGATCGGCTCGGCGCTGATAATACCCTCTTCGTCCGTCGCAATGATTGCTCCACCCTCGATTTTCAACCTGACCGAACCATTCGGATCGACAAATGGCGCACTGGGAGACGTACTATCGATAACACCAATTCGCCCCTGTCCTCGACTGATGACACCGACTTGACCCGCATGCAGGGTAATACTGTCATCTGACGCTACCGCGGACAGCTCTAATTCACCCTCCATCAGCGCGACCGTCGCGGTACTTTCCGTCACCTGAACATTGAAGGTCGTGCCCTTGACGACCGTCACCAGGTAAGGTGTTTTCACTTCAAACCGATGTTTTGGGTCAGGCTCCACATTGAACAAAGCACTTCCCAGTTTTTGCATAATCCGCGTCAACAACCCGGCGGATCTTGGCTCGGCCCTCGGAACCTCGGTAACGCTGTTCGGGGCGACAGCGATGCGATCGCCACCCCGAGTCAACACCAATCGACCATTCCCACCGGTACGTATGGAGAAGGGCGCTTCCAGGGTTTGATCAAGCCGTGGTGCGAAGGGCGCGCTGCGCGGGTTTTGGACGCGTATCTCCACACTACCCTGGCGCATGGATACTCGCCAAAGATCGGCAGTTTTCGCCGCACCGGATGCGGAGAAAATTCCAAGAAAAACCAGCAGTACCGCAAATATTAATAATTGTTTTTGAAACATCGCCCGATTGGTTCCCTTGATTCTGATCGGAAAATTTCCGCAATAACCGTACCAGTATTAATTATTTCCCTGTAGGCATCGATTTCGTTGCAAAGCCAGGAGAAAATGACGGACCCCATGAGGTCCACCTCAGCGCCATCCACGTGTGGTATGGCTTTTGCTAAATCTGCTTGGGTCAGGGAAACAAGACCGAGACGGACGCCACCCATCATGTTCACCGGTAATCATGCAAAGCGCGACCGCCATCGCAACGCGGTGGTCTTGGTGGTGTTAATCATCTGCTTCGATGCTCTCGCGTTCAGCAGCCTGGGCCGGGCGTCACAACAACCGGAAACGACACTTGCCGGGATAATCATTCAAGGCAATACGGTTTACGAGGAGCGGGAGCTACTGGAAAGCTATCAGGATCACTTGGGCGCCTCAGTGACGACATCTACGGTCAAACAGATCGCCCGGGCCATTCGCCAACGTTATCACGGAGACGGTCATCGATTAGCGCAGGTGGTTATCCCAACACAGCAGATCATGTTCGGTATCGTCCGTCTGCGGGTGTATGAAGGCGTTATTGAAAACATCACCCTCGAGGGCGGAAATGATGCGCAGCAACGGCTGGTCGAAGCCCGGCTGGCGCGCCTTCGGCAAAGCCGCCCGTTCAGCGCCAGCGTTTATGACCATACCCTACGTCAGCTCAATGCCCTACCGGGACTTCGGGTTCGTGGGGAACTCGAGCGCCTCGCGGGAGAGGACGGTATTTACGGACTCACGCTGCATCTCTACTACCGACGCTGGAAGAGCTTTATCCGGGCGGACAATCGTGGCAGCGAAGCCATCGGCCCCATCCGGATTTTTTCAGGCCTTGATCTCAATTCACCGTTTGGCCTCGGAGAGCGTTTCCGCCTGCGGCTCGGCACGGCAGAATCCACCGAAGAGCTCCGCTATCTCTCGCTCAGCGGCGACTGGCCGGTCAGCAATAACGGCATCCGCCTTAATCTGTCCGGGGCCTATTCCCGCGCCGAACCGGGGGCAGTGTTGGGCAACCCGAACACCAAGATCGATCACCATCGAATCAGCTTCGGCTTCACCAAACCCTTACTCAGCAGGTCCCGATACGGTCTTGACCTCACGGGTACATTCAGCATCAAAAACAACGAAACTCGGGAAGACGGCAACCAAATCCGCGAGAATGACCTCCGCATTTTTACCCTCGGGCTCGATTACCACTGGAATCAAGAAAATCGTGCCCGCGGCTATGTTTGGACTGCCGTTAATCAAGGCGTTGATGCCCTCGGCGCCGATTTAGCGACTGCGAAAGGCGCGGCTAATGCCGAACGGGACCTGGACTTCACGCATTCAAGAATCAGTGCCTACTATCGTTTTCCGATTACCCTGAATACGCATTTCCTGCTACGCGGTAAGGGTCAGTACAGCAACGATATCTTACCTTCCAGCGAGCGCTTCTTGTTCGGTGGCCGCAACTATGGCAGGGGTTATGAGCCGGCCGAGATCAGTGGCGACAGCGGCGCGGCCATTCGCCTCGAACTGGGCCATCGGCTGGCTACTGTGACCACCAAACCCAAACTCTACAGCTTTTACGATGGTGGCATTACCTGGCGTAACCTTCCCGACGACTCCACATGGCGCAGATCGGCAGCGTCAGCCGGCGCGGGCGTTGAACTCGGCTTCAAGTTCGGGAGCGGCTTTGTTGAGGTCGCAAAGCCCCTGACTCGGGAAGTGCGATCGGAGGGCAATAAAGACCTGCGTCTATTTGCAGGCTTTCGGCTCCAATTCCAGGATGACACTGATGCCGATTAACACCTTGGGTAAATCTTCCAAGGCGTATGTATAAGGCGCCTCAGCTAGTGTTGCGTGGCGTCGGGATTCTGCGTGAAGGCCGCCATCAACTGCTGAGCGCAGGCGCGTATATCATGGGTTAACTGGAGAGCGATCAGATTCTGGAACTGGTGGGCTATGGGGGCGTCCGCGGTGAACAGCAAATCGAACGCATTGACAGGTAGCGAGGCTGCCGTAACCGGACCGAGAGCCCTGTAGGTTGCCCAAGTCGGGCGACTATCAATAAGCGCCACCAGGCCGAATAAATCCCCTGGTCCCAAGCGTTCGATGATATCCATCCCTCGGATGGTTAAGCGCCGGTGACTGGCAATAACCGTTCCCTCGACGATAAGAAACATGCTCTCACCGCGGCACGCTTCACCGATAAACTCGTAGCCATCGGCATACAGGTCTACCGTCATGGCCTTTTCCAGGATCGCCAGATCAGCGGGCCTGAACTCTGCGAAAGCAGGCACATTCTGCAGAAAATCACTGAAATTTGATTGTAACTTTGCGTCCATATTTCTTATGTTTTCTCGTTCAATGCTGATCGGCACGGGCCCGGTAGCGTACCGCCACTGGCAAGACATCATTCATGAGACGAAATGTTCGAAGCGACCAATTCGCAAAAAGTCCTTGATATTGTCGAAATTCATTCTCTTTGCCATATATTCCTCGTAATCGCGCAACCACTCAACCAGATCCAACGACAAAGCACGTAACAGGTTGCTGGCAAGACGTGGATGAGTAGTCCGCAAAGCAACCAGTCCCGAATGCGCCAGAGACAACAATTCGCTGGCCTCAGCGGATTTAACAGTAAGCAGTGCGGGTCCTGGATCAATGACGCCCAAAACCCCCACAAAGCCACCAGGACCGATGTCGCCCAGGGTAATCTCCCGCTCCTCGAGTACCAGGGACAGGGATAGTTTTCCCTGCCAGAGGAGATACATGGTGTCGCAGTGATCACCGTTACGGTAAAGGGTCTCGCCCGGCACTACCTGGACGAACATTAAAGCCGCTAACAGCGTATCAAGCTCCGATGCGCTGAACTTGCTCAGCAAATTCGGAAACCGGGCCTTTAATGCCTGGGAAGTTATGGTCACGGCAAATCTCGCTTTTCTGAGAACCTTACTTTTAAATCTAGAACCGTCGCTTTTTTGCCTGCTGGCCGGCGTCAATCAGGCAATAAGCATACTTGACACGGGCCACCAATGCATACCTTTCTAATAATTCTCACTCCGCAGCAGGGCGTCCAGCGCTGTTAGGGTATCGAGCGCTCCGGCAGCCAGCGATATCGTACCCCGCGGACCTTGGGATTCCCGCGGATTGATGCGGACCAAAGTAGCACCGAATCGGACCGCCAGGGCCTCGCAAGTTTGTCGCACCGTGGGTACCGCCGTCCCGGCCCCGCATTCGATAATAACCATGGGTGCACCCGCTTCGGTTGACAACCACTGTCGAAACTGCCCTTCCTGGACGTCGATACGGTGCCCAACCCAGTATCCGTCACCGAACATCAGGATATTGGGGCGCGCCAACGCGTTGCAGTGGCGGCAGCGGGGTAAGGGTTCGCCGGCGCGAAAGCTCTCGGGGTTTACATTGATGGTCAGATCCAGCGCCGGCCAGATATCGTCACAGCAAATCTGCGTGCATTGGAGGTACTGCAGCGAGCCGTGGCATTCCAAAATACGTTGGTCGTCGAAGCCCGCCTTCTGAAAATGACCATCCACGTTGGAGGTGAACACAAAGCCGTTATCGACCTTCTCCAGCCAGCGGCGCAGAATCTGAAAGCCGGCGTGGGGTAACGTGTCCCGGTAGAGCTTTAAGCGGTGACCGTAGAAACCCCAGGCAAGGCTTGGATCACGCTCGAACCAGCTGGGATTGGCCAGATCAACGAATGACAGGCCAAGATGCCTGAAGGGCGGATAGGCCCGCCAGAACCCCTCTTTACCGCGAAAATCCGGCAGGCCTGAATCCACCCCCATGCCGGCTCCCGCGGCAATCAGCAGGGCGTCTGCCCGGAGGATTTGATCGGCAGCGCTTGCGAGGGTTGCCTGGCTTACCTGATTTAGCATATCCGCTGGCTCCATTTCCATTGTATTTGGGTGTCGGAAGGACGAGGGATGGCGTTCTTCATAAATGTCGGAGCTACATGGACAAGTCCATCAAAGCCCTGACGTGAGCCGCAACGCTGTTAGCAAGGGCTGTCAGATTATAACCGCCCTCCAGGGCCGAGACGACACGGCCACGACCGACTTCGGCAGCCAGATCCAGTATTTGCCGGGTGATCCAATGGTAGTCATTCTCGTTGAAATTGAGCTCCGCCAGGGGGTCCAGAGCATGGGCATCGAAGCCCGCCGAAATAACGATCAAGTCGGGTCGAAATCCACGCAGGGCCAACACAATGTGCTCGTTCCACGCATCCCGCAGATCCCCGGAACCGCTGCCCGGTGATAACGGCAGGTTGAGGATATTGCCGACCCCTCGCTCGCTCCTGCGTCCGGTCCCCGGGTACAGCGGGGACTGATGGGTGGAAGCATAGAAATAGTGGGCTTGGGTCTCGAACGCGGCCTGGGTGCCGTTGCCGTGATGGACATCGAAATCGATGACGGCCGCGCGTTCCAGGCCATGGTGCACCCTGGCGTGGACCGCGGCGATGGCCGCGTTGTTGAACAGACAAAAACCCATGGCGGTATCGGGTTCAGCGTGGTGGCCCGGCGGGCGCACGGCGCAGAAGGCATTGTCGGCATCCCCGTTCATGACCGCATCCACCGCTGCGCAGACGGCACCCACGGCCCTCAAGGCCGCCTCACCGGAATGGGGTGAGATGACAGTATCGCCATCCAGCCAGCGCAAACCATTCTCCGGTATGCTTGCCAACAACCGCTCCACATGGGTTCGGGAGTGAACGCGCGTAATCTGCTCGAGATTCGCCACGGGCGCCTCACGCCATTGCAGCGCCTTGAATTCCGGAGCCTGCAGGGCCTGCAATATGGCCTGCAGGCGGGCCGGGCTTTCGGGGTGACCATAACCCGTATCATGTTCTGCGAACACCGGATGGTGATAAAGGAGCGTGGTCATCACGGCGACTCCTGTCGCGGTGGCTCACCCGAGGTGGCGCGACGCAGGGCCTTGAGCACGTCCTCGCGGGAAATGATGCCGATCAGATTACGGTCCGCGACGACGGGAAGGCTCTTGACGCCCATCTCAACCAGTTTCTGCAATAACCGGCTCAGGGGCAGATCGGCGCTGACGGTAACGGGCTCGGTATTCACAACGGATTTCACCGGCTGGGCCATGATGGCGTTGTAGTGGGGTGTCAGGTTACTGGGATTGAAGGTGAAGGCTTTGAGCACGTCGAATTTGGTGGCTACGCCCAGCAGTTGGCCTGCGCGATCAACGACCGGGACACCGTTGAAATCATGGCGTTCGAACAGCTCTTGGAGCTCCCTGAGGGAAGTATCGGGTGTAACCGTGATAGCCGGGGACGTCATGGCGTCCGCGACCGTGTATTTCAGGAATTCATACATGCTGGTGTATCCCAACGGCAGATGGAGAGGTGCGTGGTGTTATCATCGCTCACTTTTGCGCACAGCGGTAGTCCTTCCGGGGAAGATATAACGGTACTCGGCTCAGGGCTTCGTCGATGACCTCGATACCGGCACCGCGGCGGTGGGCATGCTCGCTCAGGTAGCGGCGCCAGGCACGGGCGCCGGGCTGGCCCTGGAAGAGCCCGAGCATGTGCCGCGTCATGGACTTCAGGGGAACGCCCCGGGAGAGCTGCTCCACCACGTAGGGACGAAAGGCGGCAACGATTTGATGCCGGCTCCGAGCCGGCTGATGGACGCCGAAGAAGCGTTGGTCCACGCTGGCCAGAAGGTAGGGATTATGATACGCCGCGCGGCCTATCATGACCCCGTCCACATACCGCAAATGGTGATCGATCTGAGCCGAGTCCATAATGCCACCGTTGATAACGATGGTGAGGGCGGGGAACGCCTGCTTGAGCCGGTAGACAACCCCATAGCGCAGGGGTGGGATCTCACGATTCTGCTTCGGACTGAGCCCATGCAGCCAGGCTTTACGGGCGTGAATGATGAAGGTACGGCAGCCTGCCACGGCGACCCGTGAGACGAAATCACACAACTCTTCGAAGCTATCGCGGTTATCGATGCCTATCCGCGTTTTCACGGTTACCGGAATCGGAACGACGGCCCGCATGGCGGCCACACCTTCGGCCACGAGATCGGGTTCGGCCATCAGGCAAGCACCGAATCGGCCGGTCTGAACCCGATCGCTGGGACAACCCACGTTCAGGTTGATCTCGTCGTAGCCGAACTCGGCACCGATCCGAGCACTGCGCGCGAGTTCTGCGGGATCACTGCCGCCCAGTTGCAGGGCAAGCGGATGCTCGGCCGGATCGTAACCCAGCAGCCGCTGGAGGTCGCCGTGGAGGATCGCACCGGTGGTTACCATCTCGGTATAGAGCCGCGTGTGGCAACTTATCAAACGCAAAAGGTAGCGCTCATGGCGGTCTGTCCAATCCATCATGGGTGCTACGGAAACGAGGTGATTCGCCATTAAAGCGGATCTTTTCAGGTGGCCGTGTCTTCGGATTTCTTGGGGATTACCGCCATTACGCCAGGGTGGGCGGATAGCGTGGTAGCCACCTCCCGGACTAGCCCCGGTCCGCGGTAAATGAGACCCGTGTAGAGTTGCACCAGGCTGGCGCCGGCCTCGACCTTGGCCTTGGCGTCGGCACCGCTCATAATCCCGCCGGCTGCAATGATCACCAGTCGTTGGCCCACCACCGCGTGCAGCTTGTCCACGACCGCGGTGGCGCGTCGGCTCAGCGGTGCCCCGCTGAGCCCCCCCGCCTCCTCGGCATGGGACATGCCCTCCACGCCCTCGCGGGAGAACGTCGTGTTGGTTGCGACGACGGCATCGATTTCATGCTCAAGCAGGGTCTGGGCAATCAGCTCAATGGCATCGTCGTTCATATCAGGCGCGATTTTTACCGCCAGCGGTACGTAACAGCCATGTTCGTCCGCCAGGGCAGCCTGCGTTTGCTTCAGGCGGGCCAGTAACCGGTGCAAATGGTCGCCATATTGCAAATCCCTGAGGCCCGGTGTGTTGGGTGATGAGACGTTCACCGTGACGTAATGGGCATGGGCGTAGACCTTGCGCAGGCAAATCAAGTAATCGTCCACGGCGCGTTCCAGGGGGGTATCGAAGTTCTTGCCGATATTGATCCCCAGCACCCCTTGGTAGCTGGTGTTACGTACCTTCGCAAGCATATAATCCACACCCCGGTTGTTGAATCCCATGCGGTTAATCAAAGCTTGTGCCCGCGGCAGTCGGAAGATGCGCGGTTTGGGATTGCCGGGCTGGGGCCGAGGCGTAACGGTACCCACCTCGATGAAGCCGAAACCAAGCGCTCCCAGCGCGTCCAGATAATCGGCATTTTTATCAAGCCCCGCTGCCAGACCCACTGGATTCGGAAATTCGATGCCCATTACGGTTCGAGGGTCCGCGGGTACACCTTTGGCAAGACGGTCCGCCACGAGACCTCGGCAGATTCGCCGTAGCGATGAGAGTGTCAGATTATGGGCGGTTTCAGGATTCAGCCGGAACAGCAGCCCACGAACAAGATCATAAAGCATGGAAAACTTTCGGTTCCGTTTTGGTTAAGGCGGATGACGATTGAGAATCCGATGATTATAGACTGTTACCCAAATCTGAATAAGTTCCACGATACAACAATAGGGTGCAGTTCCCAGGCATCCATCAAGCAGGCCCAGACATGACCTTCCCTGGAGAGACAACGTTCGACATCAACGCCTTCCTGAAAACGTTGACATCCCTGCCCGGTGTCTACTGTATGTTGGACTCGAAGGGGCAGGTACTGTATGTGGGCAAGGCCCGCCACCTGAAGCGGAGGGTAAGCAGCTATTTTCGCGCCCGCCATACCTCGGCCAAAATTCGCAACCTGGTGGCGCACATCGGTGCCGTCGAGGTGACGGTTACGCACACGGAGGCCGAGGCTCTGATTCTGGAGAGTAACCTCATCAAGCGCCACAAACCCCGGTACAATGTACTGCTGCGGGACGACAAGGGTTATCCGTACATCCATCTATCGGTCGAGGATTTTCCGCGCATGACCATGCAACGGGGCGCTCGGCGGGCCCCCGGGCGCTACTTCGGTCCGTACCCGAATGTAGGCGCCGTGCGCGACACCCTGCAACTGCTGCAGAAAGTATTCCGGCTACGCCAGTGCGAGGACAGTTTTTTCCGCAACCGCAGCCGTCCCTGCCTGCAATATCAGATCAAGCGATGCAGCGGACCCTGTACCGGCCTGATAGGACCTAAGGAATATCAGAACGACGTGCGCCATGCGGTGCTCTTTCTTGAAGGCAACAGCAGCCAGGTGATCGACGCTCTCGTCAAGCGGATGGAGACCGCTTCGGCGGCGCTTCGATTCGAGGAGGCGGCGATTTGCCGGGATCAGATCGTGCAGTTGCGGCAAATTCAGGAGCGCCAATATGTGAGTGGCGAAGGGGGGAATCTGGATGTCGTGGCCTGTGCCGTGCGAGGGGGCGCGGCGTGCGTGGAGGTGCTTTTTTTTCGCGATGGCCGCCTGCTCGGCAGCAAGGGTTTTTTCCCGCGTATCCCCGGAGAACCGAGAAATGCGGAGGTGTTAGGGGCTTTCCTGAACCAGTATTATCTGGATAAGGAGGTACCCCGGGAGATTCTGGTGAGCCATCTGCCCCGGGAGGCTGAGTTGTTAGTGCGGGTGCTCGAGGCACGAGTGGGACACCGGGTCTTCATTGCCAGCAAGGTGCGCGGCGAGCGGGCCCGCTGGCTAGAAATGGCCGTGCGCAATGCTGACCACGGTCTGCGCGCGCAGCTGTCCAGCAAGGCTGGAATGCGGCGGCGCTTCGAGGCTTTGCAGGATGCCTTGGGGCTGGAGTACGAGTTGTCGCGATTGGAGTGTTTCGATATCAGCCATACCCAGGGGGAGGCTACGGTGGCAGCTTGCGTTGTGTTCAATGGGGAGGGTCCCTGCAAATCCGATTATCGGCGTTACAACATTACGGGTATCTCTCCGGGGGACGATTATGGCGCGATGCGGCAGGCATTAATGCGGCGCTACACCCGTATCCGGGACGAGCAGGCGAAATTTGCGGATGTTTTGTTCGTGGATGGCGGTAAAGGCCAGGTCGCCAAGGCCCGTGAAGTGCTGGAAGAGCTGCAGATCATCGGGGTCACGGTGGTTGGTGTGGCCAAAGGGCCCGATCGTAAACCGGGCCTGGAAGCACTTCACTTGTCGACAACGGAGCGCCCTACTATACTGCCTTCAGACTCGGTTGCCCTACATCTCGTGCAGCAGATACGCGACGAGGCGCATCGGTTCGCCATTACGGCCCATCGCCAACGCCGTGGCAAATCCCGCAACACTTCGGTGCTGGAAAGCATTCCCGGAGTTGGCCAGAAGCGTCGCCAGATGCTGCTGAAACAGTTTGGTGGCCTACGGCAACTGGCCCGCGCTGGTGTCGAGGATATAACCCGTGTCGACGGTATCAACAAGGAACTGGCACAACGTATCTACGACGCTTTCCACAGTCAGATCTAACGCACAAGAGCTCGGTAGCCTATGAATCTGCCCACGTTTCTGACCTATTTGCGTATCCTGATCATTCCGGTTTTCATGGCAGTTTTTTTCCTGCCGGTTGCTTGGTCAAATATCGTGTGCACGCTCCTGTTCGGCATCGCAGCCATTACCGACTGGCTGGATGGGTATCTGGCCCGGCGCTGGCAGCAGACTTCCGCCTTTGGCGCTTTCCTCGACCCGGTGGCCGATAAACTCATGGTGGCTGTGGCGCTGGTGCTCCTGGTGCAGGCTATACCGACGCCCTGGGTTGCTGTGGCCGCCGTGATTATTATTGGTCGGGAAATCACCATCTCGGCATTGCGGGAGTGGATGGCACAACTCGGCAGTCAGGCAACGGTGGCGGTATCCATGATTGGTAAGATCAAAACGACAACTCAGATGATAGCCGTGTTGTTGTTGCTTTACCGTGAGCCCGTGGGCGTTGTATCGACGCTGCAGGTGGGGTTGGGATTACTATTCGTTGCCGCGGGCTTGACGATTTGGTCCATGGTCCACTACCTGGTAGCCGCCTGGCCCACCCTGAGGCGTTAATTTGCCTTGGGGCATCGACAAGCTTACGGTCGATCATTTGATGTCGTGCGGCAGGGTTGACGGCATTTTTTTTTGTTTTATAATTCG
>JAAUXT010061970.1_pt1 | contig 11495 bp, 18 predicted proteins | sample 7278171 | NCBI WGS metagenome assembly JAAUXT01 (sample SAMN14350112, study PRJNA611818) | marine sediment metagenome | isolation source: surface marine sediment (1.8m) | place: French Polynesia: Moorea | collected 2018-08 | reverse complement strand
TTAGGATAGTGGCTCCATCTAGGGTAATGATATGATTGGCTGTGGCTGTTGCTGTGGCTATGGAAGGCCATGGCAGTACTTAGGGGGTGGTCATGGTAGATATATATAACAGTACTCGTACATCACATTGGCCAAAACTGGTCAGTCCAGGAACTCATAGGGTTCAAGGTTGCACTTGCTGTCTTGTGTCACATGCAGATCCAAGATTTTGTTGCATCATGTCGTGTGATTCTGCTCCGGAGTTCCAAGCCAAACATCTACTCACTTTGAGAACAGTATCAGACCCGATTCTTGTGCTTTTAGCTGTTGATTTACAACCGCTGCTTTATTGCCTCAACCATGTCATCAGTCCAAACACGAGCATACATATTCACAATACATAAATCAGTCAATACACAGTAATCAATTCGAAGTTGATCGTCTCAATCATCTGGCCACAAGCCATGGTCCCTGTTCCTTTTACGAAGTTCTATCCAAATGTCCCTGGAATCATGTTGGCCGGTGTGGCACGGTTTGCACGATGATTTGACCTATTTGATGACAGGCAAGCCCTTTGCATGAGAAAGAACACTTTCAGAACGATTTTCTGCCCAAAAGCAAGGAAGGGGGATCAACCGAAATGCTTTCAGATCTCAACTCACCATTACTCAAGGAACAAAGAAAGGTTCTTGTTCTTTGGTAAACAGTGACTGTTCAGTCGTGTCGTGGTGCCAATACAAAACGACACAGTGGTCAGCTGACTGCTGACCCACTTGCGCTCCGTTTGGGTCAACTAAACAATTTGGTCAGTCAAAGTCACTTTTCAGGAAAAAGCGTATTCGATTTTTTTCCTGTCTGTGGGGTCAGCCAAGAAGTTTCTGCTGTGTGCCATGACCTCAGCTCGGCTTTCTTTGTTTCACATTGTCACTGCATTCATCAAAACGGTTTTTAATGTTCGTGTAATTTATCGCGTTTGTTGCTCCATCGCAAAAGGGACGGGAAACCAACAAGACAGCAGGAGATTAATGAATCCGACGCAAAGCCGAGGATTTAATTAAATCTCCTGCTTTCTGTTGATTACCTGTTGTGAGGCACAAGTCAGGGCAACCTAAAGTGCAAAGTGTCAAACGATTCTCTGACAACTGCAGATTATCTTACCAAATATCCTGTTGGGAACAAAGGTTGCCTTTGATGACCACAATTTCAGATCCGTTGGGTGCAAGTCTACCGAATGATGATTGCATAAAATTTCACATCGAAATCGCAATCGCTGAACAAACCGATTACGGAGCCCGTGACGCCCATCAGCAGCGGCGCAACAACGAACCCATTCAGACGAACAATGGCCGGAATGTTGCCACTTCATGTTAATTGAGAAACAAAGAGGGTAACTACATATAATCTCCTTTGGGATGGACATGCAGGAGTTCAAAGACAATAACACCAATGATTCACTCGCGCCATTTGCAAATGACTTTCTCAATGGAAGAACAAGACAAATTAAACAAATCGTTTGAGAGATGATTAACCTCAAACAGTTTGGGGTTCGAGGAATTGGAAAGTGCAACGACAACTGGTGTTCGTTGGACCGACCGCCAATTAAAGTCACTGCAACTGAGGACATCGCCCCGTGCACTTGCGAGTATTTCGAACGTGAGCCACAGAGGCACCGAAAGACCAGTTCGCAAGAAGACGCGCGCGAGTCTGGCTCCAGAAGAGGCAACATGAGCTTCATGATCGCGGACATACTGGGCTTGTCGGTCCGAAGAGAGGACGCGACGCGGGCGTCGCCGACCGACTGCGAATCCGAGGTGGGAGGATCGAGCCTTGCGGACTCATGTCAGAAACAAGCCGCAAGGCAAACTGCGGTTCAGTAAGGAAAAACAAGTGCTCACGATTGGTTGCTTCAATAACCTCATCGGAGTGTTTCTTTCCTCGCTCTCTGCATGATTGGTGTGTCCTTTCAGGTTGTTGTGTGTGAGTCGGAACCCACCGAAATCGGCCGAAATTCTGAAACGAAAGCTCCAGCAGACAGTGATCCGGAGAGCCGCTTCAGTACCTGTGATAATGTTCCGTCACCAACACCAGGAACCGGTGAGTTGCTTACATTTCCGGGGTTTTCACGAAAGGTGCACAAAAAGAAGTTGTTATCAACAAAACGGAAGATTTTGCACGTTTTCAAACAGGCAAAAACTTCTGTTTTTTGTTGCCTATTCGGCAGTTCGCAGTTGCCCGCAAAAGTGAAAATGACAATTGTTTTTGAGGCGTCTTCTCCCCGTGATGTTCGTCCTGAACTGCAGGAAGAATATGCGTCACATTAGTGCATCTCGCCATGCACCTTCAGGCCCCAAGATGAAGAAGATGCGGACATCGTTCACGAATGCTCAGCTGCAGATGCTGGAGAAGACGTACACGTCTCGGCGCTACGTGTCCCCGAGCGCGAGGACCCGGCTCGCCGAGGCCCTCAGCCTCACCGAACACCAGGTGAGAACCTCCCACCTGTCGTGCGTAAACACTCCCGTCTTTGCAGGGAAGAGCAAAGAACTTTTAGCTTCAAACAACACTTTATTACGATGAAAAACTTTCGATGTTGCAGTGGTGCGTCTTTGACACAAAAACAAGGATCTCGAAACACGATTGGATTACGCAACATTTACACAACTTTGTTCTTCACAAATCAAACGCATTTGTCGCAGTGAGGTATTTATAATTGTCTTCTTTCAGGTAAAAACGTGGTTTCAGAACAGAAGGATGAAGGAGAAGAGACAACACAAAGCCGTCGAGCAAAGGCTCGGAAACGTCTCCAGATCTGCAGACCCCCTGGATCGCAGCGGGCTCACGACGCGCCTTCCACAGCCCAACACCGCTCCTCACGACGGAACAAACTTCCACTCAGAGTCATGGACGCAACTGTACGCGCAACCACATTTCCCGACCACTCTGGACAATCCTTACTTCCCAATTTCGGTGTATCCACCCGACTTTCCCAGCATTGGACCAGTTTGGAGATAGAATCTGGACGCTTTTTGTGTTATTCTAAGCCACCGCAGACGAACACTGCTTGTCAGTCAAACTCCGTTGCACTTGCTGAGGCAGAAATGAAGACCGAACAACTTCACGAGCGGATGTGACCTGGTTCCAGTGGGTGGTGATCGTGAAGGTTTTGGACCTCACTGTGACGAACATTATTTTCCTGGAGATCAAAGACAGCGTGATATTCTGGTTGGAGGAGTGCGATCTTGGCTGTCTGCCCCAGAGATTTGCGAAATGATGTCTGAAAGAATTTGGTGAAATTTCCACAGCTGCAGAAAGCACCTGAGGACTGTTCGTCGTGCAGACCCGGACAATGGACCAGCTACCGAGAACCAAAAACGCAAAACGTTACACCGAGCTCGTATTTTGGGGCTGAACAGTGCACAACATGTTGCACATCGACATAAACTTGTTTGACATAAATCAGGAGATCAGAGTTGCTGGTTTCCGACGACGATCCTTCACTCCTCGAGGATGGGGAGTTTCCTGCCGTACCCATCCCGATTTACCAGCCAGTAAGTTGTCAAAACGCCCTTTCCCTGCAAAACCATTTTCATTGTGAGGCAAACAGCTTCAGTCGAAGGCACTGTGTTGCCGATTTGTGCTCGCCGAATTGGTGTTGAATTCGTGTTGAAAGAAATAAATGCGCCTGTTTTACCTTCACTGTGATGCTGCCTCGCTTCTCCATGTGGTAGATTCCTGCTTTCATCAGTTCAGTGTGCGTCGTCTGGCTGATGTGAATTCTCATGGCTGAAAGACAGAAATCGTGTTTGTGTCTGAGTATTCCGCGACACCAAAGGTTCCGAACCCACGGTTCTCAGAGTGAGTGGGTGGTTATGATGCATTGTGCAGTGCACCTTCAAGACCGCCAGGCACACGAATGTCCCACAAAAACAACGAGAAAGTGGAGAAACTTGACGGCTCTCATTTCGTGGGCGGGTCGTCTGGGTTAGGTAAACATCGTTTCAGCTGTACGTACGCAATCCCTGAGACTCCATCCGTGACGCCGTGTTGACCGTGTCTCCGAACAGACAGTATCTGGGCATCGTCAGTCCCACGATGCCTGAAACGAAGGAGAAAAACATCAAGCCCGCAACGCACTAGACAACTTGAGGTGGAAGGAATTCTATTTTTGGGTTTTGCCTGAAAAGCTGTTACAGTAGCCAGACGCTGGTTTGTTTGTTGTGGAAGTGCTGTGAGGGAGTTTTTCCTCATTTTCTCTGTGGTTGCTCTGGGCGGTGTACCGCCGCCCACAACTTGCGTAAATTTGGAGGCAAACATAAAACCAAACTTCTCAGAAACGCTCTCGCATGGGATTCGCAACACCTTGACGTGACACAGCGGGAGTTAGAAAATAGATCTTTCGATCCAGAACAGAGAGCGCAGTCGATGGGTCATTTTTTGCGAGCTCGAGTGACTCGTGTGGGTGGTACCTGCGGCGGCGGGCCCGGAGTGCAGCCCGATGCGCACCTCGAGGCACGAGCCGGGCTGGTGGCGAACCTTGAAGGCCAGAACCGAGCTCAGGATGTCCAGAGCCATGTCCGAGATCTGGATCGCGTGGTCTGCACACACGTTGGGAATTCCTCCCACAACCATGTACGCGTCTCCAATGGTCTCAACCTTTTGTGGCAAAAAGGTACCGGTGAAAGAAAGGCTTCAACCTTGAAAACAGCAGTTACTCAGTGAGAGGAGCTGCTCTCAGTGTGCTTTCTCTGTGTTTTCCTTTTTTCCTGCCGGGCTGCCGATACTCGCCAGTCTCAGGTGAACCTTTCGCACTGCAGTGTGTCGTGTAAGGGCAAGACGTTTGTCCTTCCTACCTTGTACACATTGTACCTCGCAATGATATCATCAAACACTGTCCACACGTCGTTCAGAAAGTCCACAATTTGCATTGGTGTGCTCGAGGACGCCAGCTCTGTTGGACAAGGAGAAAAAAGAGTCCGCTGTGTACAAATAACACTGGCACAAAATGAAGCCTCTTTCCTTGATGGCTGTTTTCGCATCTACCTGCGAAGCCCACAATGTTGGAGAAGTAGATAGTAGAACTCGGGTAGAATTCCGGCGGCACTGAGTGTCCGGTTTTCAGCGCGTCAGCCACCATCCTGTAGCATACAACCAGCAAAGGAAAAGAACAGACTGGTGACATTGTTTTTCTGTCGCACGCACACAATTTTGGTGCTTGTGCCAGGTGGTATCTGGGACCCTCAACTGTGGTTCTAACTGTTGAACAGCGGAATGTGGTTCATCACACCCTGTATTTGCAGTGGTCACTGTAAATGTGGACGATCAGACAGGGGCATCGCATCAATATTGCTCCACCAAAAAACATCTTTTCAGTGCAACAGAACTTGAACCAAAATGAGCCAACCCTGGCAGCATCCTGTAGAGCAGCAGGTCTGTCTTTTTCTTCTCGTCTGTCAGCTGCTTGGTTTTCTCCGCCACCAGTTCTTCCAGGTTGTTGGCATATTTCTCCATCATCTTCAACATGTTGTCCAGGATGTTGTAACGCCTAGATACAAAACAGTACAGAAAATTCCTTTTTATAAACACTGAAAGAGACTCCAAAGAAATAAAAGTAATAACTATGTTACAGATAATTTGTTGTGAGCTTCAATGGCTCCACATAGAGAACTTACTTGCCCTTGTTGATCTCGGAGAGTTTGGCCCTGATGGCGGCGGTGTCGGGGCGGAGCGCCGGGTCCTCGCGCCACGCCTCCTCCATGAGGCTCACGAGGCGGAAGTCGATCTTGCTGCTCTCACTGTCGGGGATCGTCGGGCGGAAAGGGATCGTCTCACCGTTGCTGACTCTTCCAACCAAATCTGTGAAACAACAGCAAAAGCGTAACAAAATTTCAGTTGCAGAGGAAAGGGGAGGAAAAGTTTGTGTTTTGGAACAACGGATCTGGTGTGGCAATGTGATGTTGGCTGTGCCTTTTGCAACCATGGGTAATCCGCCGGTGACCTCGTACGGGCCGCATCTGAAGAGGACTTCCTGCAGGATGATGCCGAAGCTGTAGATGTCTCCCGCCTGGGTTCCGTTGCGAGGCGGCAGAGACTCCCTGAGCAGCTCGGGCGCCGTCCACAGCAAAGCTGTCGCAAAAGGACAGTTCCGAAGTTCAGAACTCATCACGGTCACTGAAGCCAGCTGCACCAAGTGCAAAAAATCCCACACGCGAAAGGCGTCCTTTGATCACCAGTTAACGAAAATTGACTGGGCTCTGAAGTTGACAGGTCTGGAGTCGAGGCTCCAAGCGAGCGCTGTTGACTAAGGACACGAACAGAAAGTGAAATTTCGTACCTGTGTATTTCTCATTGGTATTGGATGGAACATCTCTCAAAGCACTCAGACCAAAGTCCGAGAGTTTTAGGACCCACCGTCCATCGATGCAGCAATTGGTGCTCTTCAACCTTCCGTGGGACTTCAATTTGGACTTGTGGATGTACGCCAATCCCTATCGTTTCAGAGACAATTCGTTGTAATATCAACACAATTAATCTGCTTGAGAACATCACAATAAAAATACATAAGCTGTTCCAAAAGCTGGAGAAAAGACTGACAGCGACAAGATCAAACAGCAACGAGGCCTTGAACATGATGTCTAATTTGATGGCGTCGTTCTCCAGAATGTCCCTCAGGCTGCCCTTCGAGCAGTACTTGGTGAGGATGCAGATGTGTGCAGGATCGGTGCAGAGACCAACAAACCCATTCACGTTCTCGTGGGACATCTCTCTCATCTGCAGAACAAAAGGAAGCGTGACCAAATACAACTTTGCCTTGAATCGAACCAGGAGGCACGTTCAGTGCATAGATCGCTTCTGCTTACAAATGCTGAAATCGGAATCCTGCAAGCGGCAACCCACAAAAGGTTTTGGTTTCTTTGTTGTGCTCTTGTTCGTGAACAACCTGTCAGAAGAAGCCAAGCCTCGTACAAACCGGGACATGTTTCAAGGTGCCAAGGTTTGAACTTCTGTGTTTGGCATCATTCTGGTGCCCTTACCGTCTTGAGTTCCATGTGGTCAGGTCTGGTGAGGATGACACCCGTTTTTCGGAGGAGCTTGACGGAGACGGTGCTCTCCCTGTACGTCGCCAATTTGAAGTTCTCGGCCGTCGGAGCGGGTTCCGTCGAGACGGCCGGGTTGCTTTTGCCGCCTGTGCCCAGGGTGCCCAGGGATTCTCGGACAACAGACATCTGAAAAGAGCAAACTTCGTCGACAAGTTATCCATGGCTGAAGCGCTTGTCAACGTCAATTTCTGCAATATCTGCGGTCACAGAGCCTCTCTTATGTGTCCTCATTGTTGTACAAAAGCGTTAACACAATGAAAATTTGGCACCTGTGCACTCATACAACTCCTTTCTCGACCAAAAGTCTCGAAAAGTCGTTGTGTGGTTTCACATTATTCCAACTGTGTGGACCCTCAGTTTGTGTTACCCAGACAAAATGCGCGGAGTCCTACCACCCGTGTGACTGGATCCCCTTCGCTGTTGAATCTCTGGCCTTTAATGAAGATGATGTCGCTGAAGCTGACTTTCCAGAGCATGAGCTCGAGGTCGCGCTCGAACTTGCGCCGCCGGTAATAGAGCACGCTCAGAACGACGCCCATCACGACCAGGATCAGCGCCGCCACTGCGATCCACGCCGCCGACCCGCCTCCTGAAACACCAGCGGTCATGCGTACACCGTCTGTTCGTCTTTGGTCGGGATGCGCAGGATGTGAGTGCGAAAGAACAAGTGAGCTCGAAGTGGGTTTGCGCAAACCGCACCATTCCCTTCAACGCAGAGTTCTCCGTAGTATCCGCACTTGGGCGTGTCCGGCGGCGCTCGTTCCCCTGAAAACTGGCCCCAGTAGCGGAATGGAAGGTGCAAATGCTGAAAAAGTTGTTTGAAACTCGTGCAAATTCATGTTTGGCAGTATGAGCAACCCTAAAATTTCTGCTGAAAATTCCAGAAGGAAGGTTCCAATGTACGTTACTTCTTTTCCTGCTTCCTTTTCCGTCATTCGGACTTCACCCCATCTCTCGTATGTGCTTTTGCCGAAGGGAATTGTCCAGAGCCAGTAATCCCCGATTCTATCCCCGTTAGAGTCCAATTGGACTGTGCCGGAGACGCCTGCAAAGTCAGTCGTGTCACAATGGAATACATGTACGAGGGAACTCCTAAAAGTGGGGTTTTTTTTGCCATAAGTCCGGTTCGCTCGACTCCATCATCTTCCCCTTTTGCCCAAAAGTGCCTTGCAGTGTTGTCCTTCATCTGCACCATGTTTGGCAGTGTTCCAATTGCAAATGTTCAATCCTCTGACCCAATTACAATCACCTGTCGCATCAGTTCTGCGATCAAGTGTTCTTGAAGACATGATTTGTTCCTGGAATTTTCTTTTTAGTTGCATGTTAGTTTTTTTCTTGTTGCTGTTTGTTCCTTTGTGTTGATGTGATGCAGATGGTTGAGGAACAGAGAACTGTGATCAAATTCTTCCACAAATCAGGTGCCACACCCATGGAATGCTGGCGCGAGATGCACAAGGTTTTCAGAGCTGAAACAGTGACCCCAAAGACTGTCCGGAGCTGGATGACCAAGTTTGACAGTGGAAGGACTCAGGTCAAGGATTTGCCAAGGAGTGGTCAGCCCCGCAGTGCGTGCTCCCAAGCCAACATCCAACTGGTACTCAATGCCATCCAAGCCGACAGAAGGTCAACAATTTCTGACATCTCAGAGGCAACCAGTATGAGTAAAACAGGTGTGCACAATATCATCAAGAAAGACATAAAATTCTCCAAGCTGGCACCGAAATTTGTACTGCGCTTGTTGACCCCGGAGCAGAAGCGGTTCAGGATGCAGCTGTGTGAACTGAATTTGCAAAGTTTGTGAGATGATGAGAACTTTTTGACCAAAATCATAACTGGAGATGAGTCCTGGGTCAGTGTTTACAAGATGGAATTGAAAAAGGACAGCAAAGAATGGCACCCAAAAGGATCCAACAGTGACAGGCCGATCAAAGCTGTGCGCAGCCACTCCATCAAGAAGGCCATGATCACAGTGTTTTTTGATGATGAAGGACTGGTCTTTTCTGAGTATTTGCCACCCAGGGAAACTGTGAATTCTGACTATTACTGTGGGATATTGCGGAGGCTGAAGGAGGACATTTGGCGCAAGTGCCCTGCCCTTTGGCAAATGGGTCCAAATGGGTACAGAAAATTCTTCCTGCACCATGACAATGTGCCCCCCCCCACACTGCAGCAATCACACTGGGTTTGATTGGAATGTCTTCAATAGACATGGTGCCACACCCCCCTTATTCGCCAGACCTGGTACCATGTGATTTTTTTTATTTCCAAGACTCAAAAGCAGACTCAGAGGACACAGATTTCAAAATCTCAATGACCTGAAGACTGCTGTCACCCGAGAATTGTGTGCAATTGATGTCAAAGATTACTGCAGTGCCATCATGAGTTTGCCTGTCTGGTGGATGAAGTGCATCCATGCTGGGGGTGGTTATTTTGAAGGCCAACATTTGGATATTCATCCCCTCAGGGACCACCAGCTGGAACTGGTTGTTGATGAAGAAGAGGACAAAAACTGACTGTGCCTGTTTGTGCAAGTGAACTCCGGACCAATCGCAGCATGACTCCCTCGGACTTCCGAAAGTTGCCAATTTTAGGTTTTGTTTGTTGGCTTTGAATGCAATTTTTAGCATGAATTTTTGAAGAAATGCATGTATTTTCATTTGGCATTAAAAGCATTTCAATCACATTCTCGGTGTCGGACTTATGGCAAAAAAAACCCCACTTTTAGGAGTTCCCTCGTACCCAACTGCTTGTATGCATTGGATTTCTAAAATAGTTGGTCATACAATGACAATGCTCAACCTTGAAACGTCTTGGTCTTTGAAATGTCAAAGATTCGGCTGCCGTTCCTTTTGTTGCCCCCTTCCTGCAGCAGCTGGTCCGTGGCGAGCGCGTACATGTACACTGCGTCGTGCAGATACAGCGAAAACTTGGAACCCTGCACAAGCACAAGCAAACACGTCTGTGAATGCGTGGTCAAAGTGCTCTGCAATGAGCAAATTGTTGCTTGCGAGTGCGAATGTTTCTTGTTGTCGCTGGTCTGGAACGTACCAATTCCCCACTGTCAAAGGTATCGTTGTAGTTCCACGGATCTTCCATCATTTTGATGGGTAATTCGGCCCGAAACTCATCAGCAACTTCAGAACTCACAGACCCAAGAGCCATCTGAAGAAACCCACAAACACATGAAGACGAGATTCGTGAAAGGGAGACAACGAAACGGGGCGGACATCAAGCCTCTCGCAACACACATCAAAGTCTGCCCTACAAAGCTGATTGGACTTTCCTTCCACCTCCTACCCTATCTCACCTGAACAAGGGGTTTGTAAGCCTGCATGGCGATGTTGTTGTTGTAGTCGCTGTCGTCTGCGTCAAGCCAGAGTCTCTCCCAGTTCTCGGAGGGCAGCAGGTTGGGGTAGATGAAGACGTATTCCCCGTCCGTCATGCCCTCACGGTGGGCCGCCAGCATCACTTCTCGAAGCAGGTATTCCTCCACGCAGATCAGTACGACTCGAATGGGCAAAAGGAATTGTTCAACACACCACAAGAGGGCCGTGCGAACAAGGATAAAGCACGCTTGCACGCTTGAAAGAAGTCGCCCGCAAAGATTGCTGGAACTAACTGCTTTTCTTGCAACATATTCACAAAGTACAACCAGGTGTCGATCTGACGTGACAAAAGAAAGTCCAAAAAGGGGCTGATATTTTCGTCTTACAATTTGAAAGAAAGGCACCTACTCCCTGCAGGGGCTCTGACCTGACCGAGCGTCACCGCAACGCAGCTACTGGTCCAGGTTCAGTTGCTTGTGCAACGTCCAAAATTGTCACGTTCTGTTGACTTTCCGTGCAGGGAGTTGGAACACACTTTAGTATCTTGAACGGCTTCTCGCCAAGCCGCAGGCTTTGGTCTGTTTTCAAATCTTTGTTTCTTCATTTTTGGATTGGAACAATGCTCTTCACGTTCAAACCTGTGCAATGCAGCTCATTTGGTTTGGTGCAGGACAAAAGAAGCAGTGCCGAAGCTGTCCAAAATCTGAATTATGCCTTCGTTGTTTCTGACCCTTTTTGCGCTTCCAAAAAAATAGCTCCATGGAGCTCACGGTGATTTGAGGAAATTCTGATTTCGCTCACTCTGATTTCGCTCCCTCTGCTTTCGATCCCTCTGATTTCGCTCCCTCTGGTTTCACTCACTCTGATTTCACTCCCTCTGATTTCGCTCCCTCTGATTTTGCTCCCTCTGATTTCGCTCACTCTGATTTTGCTTACTCTGATTTCGCTCACTTTGTTTTGTCAAAAATTCTTACTTTTTCACTCAACATTTCACAATTTGGGAACTCATTTAGCACACATGCAAATGGAACAAATTTAACCAAATGGAACTTTTACACATTGTTTCAGAACAATATCCACATATAACCAAAAT
>JAAUXT010062099.1_pt1 | contig 11496 bp, 6 predicted proteins | sample 7278171 | NCBI WGS metagenome assembly JAAUXT01 (sample SAMN14350112, study PRJNA611818) | marine sediment metagenome | isolation source: surface marine sediment (1.8m) | place: French Polynesia: Moorea | collected 2018-08 | reverse complement strand
GTTCGCCATCTGGTCTACTTTGAACAGGTGCTCTGTGGACAGTGTGGTGTTTCCCATTTGAGTCAAACCCCGGGTTGACCCAACTTCTCTCTCTCTCTCTCTCTCTCTCTCACACACACACACACACACACACACACACACACACTCTCCCCTCTCACTCTGTCTCTCTTTCCTCTCACTCTTTGTCTTTCTCTTTGTCACTCTCCTCTCTCTCTCCTTCCCTATTTCTCCATCTCTTTCTGAGTGAACTGATTCTTTCGTCCAAGGGTTCTCCGTCCAGAACGCAAACGGAGATGTGCCTGTGCGTTTTCCGCACAAGAGCTGCTCGTGAGCATTTTCTTTGCCTCAACAGAGCCAAAATTCAGGCTTCACCCCAAATGTCACATTTGACTCACTCTACACGAGGGTGTACTGTACGATATAATCTGGGAGACAGGTGCTACAGCCATGGGGCAGCACACAACACTGCCCAACAACAACCCGGTTGAGTCCCAGCCGTATGAGTCAAGCAACACACTCTGTTTACAACAAGAATTCAAGTACAACTTGGCATGGCTCTTCTGCCCGCGGTTCACGTCAGATGCGTCACGCCTTTCGCGTCTGCGCAAGTCAACAGGCGCTGCGTCGTTGCGTCTGACGCAGCGTCTTGAGACGCGAAAGAAGGCGTGGCGCATCTAGTGTGAACGAGGCCTGGCCAGCAACACACCTCCGTGCAATAATGTTTACAATTGGCCTTTTGACACGTGTGTTCCAACGTCTTGGGGACTTTTTCCCCTGGTCTTGATTCATTCAGCGCAAAAAAGCGGAGTTTTTTCCCATGGCCACCTCAACAGTTACCTTGCGCGGCAGAGAAAAGGTGAAGAGAACACGGTCTCGGGGGCATAACTCTGCCCTGTCGCACCTCAGCCGTTTCTACACGTGCACATTTCACGTTATTCTGTGCGTTGATGCCAAGAAAGCGGTAGATTTGTCATTGCGCAGTGCGCGCGCATGCGTAACAGCGTAATGCGATTCCACGCATGTTCTTGAGTGCAGTTTGATACCAGCGTCGCGTATGGCACTCGCATCGTGCGCAGGTTATTTCCCACACTGTGTGCGCATCTGACGTAAATGGAAAGCGGCGATCCGGGGCTGGGGCTGGTGTCACACCGGGTGCGTCACTCCTTGTGATTCTGGGCAGGTCAAGAAGCCTCGCAGTGCGATGTCCTGGGGTTGTGCAGAGACACACGACGCGTGACGCGTCCTGATTTGAGTTGGGGTCCCAGACTTACGTTGGGACGCACCACGTCAAGCGCTTTCAGTGCGAGATATTGGGGTTTCCTTGGTCTGAGAGTTTGGGTGATCGAGCGGGAACCAGGTGAGAGAGAGACGCCTTGGGTCCCGCTGTCTATCGTCCTGCCCGGAATATCAGGGACTCCGAGCACTCACCTGACCCTCATGCTGGGTTCACACTGGGTGCGCTATGAGTCGCGTCCCTGCACAAGCGAACAGGGACTGAGTTGTCACAGAGGCAAAGGGCATTCGCAAAGTCGAAACGCCTCCACACACACGCGTACACACACGCACGTACACACAGCAAACAGGCATTGAGTTGACACAGAGGCAATTGACATTCGCAATGACGAAACTCCTGCACACACGCACAGACACACACGCACAGACACACACACACACACACACACACACACACACACACACACGTACACACAACGCGTGAGTGTGAACTTGGCCTTGCAGACTCTGCGGCAACCCTCGCGCACGGTATATTCTCAAGAGGGAGGGAGGAGCCCTGTGAGACACAGGTCTGTGTGCGCGAGCCATCAGCTGTGGTCACAGCGCAGTTCGCACCGCAGCGAGCAACACCAGTCTCCATGGCAATGCACGCTCTCAGCATTTAGCAACAAGACCATTAGTTGCTTTTGACAACTTCACACTGACCTGCGTACCTGCACGTTTGGCAACGTTGCCATCTATTCAAGATTTTCTAAAGCGACACATTTCACAGTGTTGCGAATACTTGTAAGGTCAAACAGAAGAGGCGCGCACCGTACGGAATACCAATAGAGACCAAAACGACAGCGTCTACACAAGAGACACACACACTGGAAATGAGCACTGCCGGGTAACACGGAAAAGGGACACTCAACGAGCAAACCCGACACAGTCGTTGCCAGGGACGTTTGATCACAACAACGGTGCTTAACAACGGGGCAATTTGCTTGGATACGTGTGAGAGTTGGAGTTGGAAATGGAATGTGAGGGGGAGGTGGTGGGGGAGGAGTGCTTGTTGACTGGCTGGGATCCAACTGCAGGGGTGGAAGACGTCTTGGTACACAAGCAGCAACAGCAGCAACAGCAGGGCATTCTGGAGGGACTGGAGGCTCCCAGGTACACGTGATTCCACAACCTTGATTTGATCTGCCAAACATTTGCTCTTCTGGGTGTGTCGTGTTGCTCACTTGAGACAACGGTAGATTCATCTGCAGAAAGCAAAGTGCGCCTGCATTTTCCAAATCTGTTTGCCCTCATTCAAAACTGCTCTGTTGGTCCTCAGATTTTTCCCTCCATAGGAGACAGGACTTCCCTCAGGGCAGCGCCCGCATTCCAGCTGGTTTTCGCCGTCTCTGACTGACCAGTGGTCAGTTCAGGTCGGTGATGGCCTGGGGAGATCTAATCATCATCATCACTGCGACTGTATTTCTACTGATGGCAGTTTTACTGACTTTAATCGCCAAAAGATGCGAGTCCGATTCCGCCACATTAAACTTTGCGCAATTCCGCGCAACGGGGGCGACTTTCTCAGGTCGGGGACCGAATGGCGGATCGCGTTGAGGGGGGGGGGCTGGGGGCTCAGGACCTCGGACCCCTGCAAACAATTGTTGTTTTGAAGTTGAAGTTGGCCCTCATGTGGGCTGCGCCTCCCTTGACCAGGCCCTGGATCCTCTGCTTTAATTTTGAGCATTATTCAACGCTTTCTTTTCTAATCTGTTGGGAAGTGTGATTGCGGCAATCTGCGTGTGGAACTGCGTGATTCGGACCACAATCTCATCTCAGATCTGAAGCGCTGTTTCCGTACCCCAGAGAGGCTGGTCTATCAAGGCGCAATAAACGATGTTGCGACGTACTTGGGAATTCACTGACCGTATGAAGATAAAGGGATGAGAGTTTGATTAGAAGTTTAACGAAAGTGGGGGGGGGGGGGGCTACCACGTTTGTTTCACACTGGACGCGTCACGTGTTTCTGCCCAGCAAAATACGTGGTAGATTCATTTCGGATTGACGATTGACGAAACCTCAATCGCCACGCTTTGTACGAGTCTGATAGTGTTTCGGATACCAGTCGCAAAGGAAGCCAGTGGTCTCTGACCAGCACACTCCACAGCGATGCTGTGTGCGACCAGGGGCCTGTGCATTGGTGACGCCCGTCACAATGTGATGTCATCAAGTTTGACGTCAAAAGTGACCTGCACCATTTTATGATTCCCATCAGAAGGTCCCGTGTTGAACTTGGACAACAAAAATGTGACGTCAGCGTCAACATTTTTGGCGGCGACGCCACCAACGTGAAGACGCCTCCATCCAGTGTGAATCTCGGCTGACAGAGCCTGGGGAGCCGACTCAGTTCGTTCACCCCGAGTTCAAACACAGATACCCAGTTGCGATGTTTGAAGAGAATTACTTTTATTGGTGTCAGCAAACACCCCACCGAAGCCCTCGAAGCCATGGAGCCCGTGTTGGAAACGGGGCCGCCGCCGCCGCCGCCATGGCCGTCACCGTCACCGCTGTCTGTGTGTGTGGGTGGCTCAGGGTGTAGGACAATAGACACTGCACTCACACAGACCAGCGGGTGTGGCTGTTTCCACAAAACCCCCGTCAAAGACCGCGTTCACAGTGGATGCGTATTGCGTTCTGTCTCATCCACGTCAAACGCGCGTTACGTCGCCGGGTTGACGCAGCGGGTCTGGGGGTGCGACGCAGACGCATCCAGCGTGAACCCGCCCCTGCGACGTACGAGTACAGACCCCATTAATGGAATAGTTTCTTCAAATATTGTTCCGTCTGCGTTGCCCCCAAAAGCACCGGACGAGATGAAAAAAAATTGGAGAATGGCGGGTCCCATCCTGAAATCAAACAATGAAAAAAGGGTGAACCCAATCTTCCCGAGTTTTCTTATTGTCGTCTGGAAGACTGAATGCACTCGTGAATAGAACACCGCTCTACAGCCACGAAACTGTTACGCAGGGCCTTCCAAGAACCATGACCCACCACAATACCCGGGCTGTTTCCCCGAAGAGTTCCCCACGGGAGGCAACAGGTGATGCTGTGTGCTCCGTTGGGGAGAATCAATGGAAAATTAACACGGCAAAAACAACTCAGTGCGCATGGGCGAACGCGCAGTGGGTGGGAGGGAGGTTCGGGGCGGTGAACTCAGGAGAGGGAGGGGGAAGCCGGGAATCACTTGTCTGGGACTGTTGCCCGTCTTCCCATTTGGCTCTCGTTCTGGTGTCGTCATGTGGAAAGGGTGTGCACGTGTGTGTGTGTGTGTGTGTGTGTGTGTGTGTGTGCGTGTGTGTGTGACGCAGATCCACAATCAGAAATCCAGGATTTAGATGCGAGGATGATGTGGTTCCTCTGACCCCTTGGAGCCACAGACACTGACTTGTGTGTGTGTGTGTGTGTGTGTGTGTGTGTGTGTGTGTGTGTGTGTGTGTGTGTGCTGAGAGCCACGCGTCAAGGTGTGCGTGCGACCCACACGACCATCTGTGCAAAACCGCTCGCCTCGGTCCTCAAGCTTTTGAACCACCACTTCGGATCTTGACGTCATTGCTACAATTTTCAACCCTCTCCCCCGCGGTTAAAGGGGTGCGCACCCAAAAACGCACGACAACAGGCCCAGAAGTACAGACAACCCGTGGTGTGGATCTCCCCCTCACTACACGCAATACGAAACAGTGACAAATACGTATCAAAGAACCCCGGCCGTCCCCACGCCTGGCACGTCGCAATTTGCGGGCCCGACCCCCGTGGTTCGCTGCTGGGCAACGAGCACGTTGTCCTGGGCGACGAGGGGTCTCCATTACCGGGTCAGAACGTGAGCGGAATCAGTCAGCACGACACGAGGGCAGTTTGGATCCGCATGTTGTACAGGTGACTCTTCTCTTGTGTCACAATGGGAACTTCCGGGGAAAGCATCCATGGGTGGATCCAGGGGAATTGGAGTGCATCGGTGCCCCCTGACCCCTGACCTCCCCAAGACAATTTGCAGTTCCACATTTGAGCCGCAGGTGCAAAAGCTTGGTTCTTGTAAGTTCTTCAAAGTTGAAATGGACCCCCTCACAAGGTGGCTCCCTGAACCCAGACACAGAATGAACTGGTCTGACGCCACATTTGCTGGGAACACAACGAAATGAGAAGACACAGGCCTATCCGAACTTGGTCACCTGGGTATTTCAGATCCAACCTGAAACGGCATGGCCAGATGCCACCTGATAATGCCACTCAAGTGAGGCTTAAAATGGCCAGACACCCGTGTCTTTTGGTTTCGGGGTCTGGCCATTCCGTTACACGGTGTTCGAATGGCGCGGCGCTCTCGCTCGATTCAATCAGAGTTTGTAAACAGAGTGAGATGAGGTTGGCACGGGTTCGGCCTTCATCGGGGAGTCGCGAGGTGTGAGCCGCACCAAACACGACGCTGGGGTCACACTGGGGAGGTTCGGCGTCTCGCAGACGTGGACGCAGACCTGCGCGTGCGCGTTGCTTTTCGCACTGACGTCAATCTTGACGTCACTGGCAAACTGTCGCTGCTTTTTATACGTATGCTTTTGCACGCAAGTGTGTGATTTCTGCGCATGCCGTTGCGCACACGCTTCAGGACAGTTTTGCTCAACCTCACTACTGAGCGCGTTGCGTCATCCCGTCGACGCAGCGTCCAAACGTGCGCAGGGCGTCAACGTGACACAGCGTCCAAAGGTACGCAGGACGTCAACGTGTTCAGACAAACTCATCCTGCACAAACACACTGAGATGGTCTTTTGAGGTTCTGCTACATGCACCATCGTCCCCTGCCGAACATTTCTATTTCATATTTACTCGTAGAAGCGCTGGAGATAGAGAGAGGCAGTGCTCGCTGTTTGGCACTGACCTGAAAGCGCAGATAGAGCTTTGATGGGGCGCCCACAGAGAAAGGTGCTGACGAGACATGAGGACGCATCGGGTTGTGAAATTTACCCCAGAATCGCAGTTGAGTTCGCTCCACTGAGGCGGTGGTGTGGTGCTGGGTGCGCCCGTTGCTGAGTCAGGGTTCCTATACTGTGGAGCATGAGTGAGGACAGGGGTCTCGTACACCCAAGAAACACGAGTGAATGTAAGATGTGTGAAACAGTGTGAAGACCCATTTTTACCACGCTTGTGTGTGAGTCCCTGATCACACCGTTGTTTCACACACGTCATGGAAGAGCTGTGCCACCCTGGATGCGTCGTACGTCACGTCCCACGTAGGAACGCGGTTTGAACAGGACGTGGGTGAAGACGCGTGCGTCTGTGAGAGAATGTGTGAGAGTGTGAGGGAGACAGAGTGAGTGCGTGTAAGAGAGAAAGAGTGTGTGTGTGAGAGAGCGAGAGAGAGAGAGAGAGAGAGAGTGTGTGTGTGTGTGTGTGTGTGTGAGAGAGAGAGAGAGAGAGTGAGTGAGTGAGTGAGTGTGTGTATGTGTGTGTGTGTGTGTGTGTGAAACAGACACACGATGGGGCTGACGTGGGGTGTGTTGGGTGGTGTAAACGGGAGGGGTGGGGCCCGGGACAACAGTGTGTTGGAGCTATAAGGCTCGAACACGCCTCCGCATTTGCCAGCAGGGGATCGCAGAATGCGTTCGATACTCATTCAAGAACGTATTCTGCAAGCCATTTTTAACAGGTCCTTGTACGTGGAAGGGGCTCGGAATGATCGCTGAAAACACAACGTGTAAAACTTGTCCCTCCCCGTGCCCTTTCACTCACATTGCCCTGACCCACAAACCTCGATTCTGGATTGAGAGGAACTCTCCTGTCTCAAAACAGTAATTTTATCTTTCTCCATCAGATGCTCGCAATTTCCGTTCTGCGAATGAAACACAAATTTTGGACAAACATCCTGGGTTTGTCTAGCGCTGTGGCCCCCGTGTCACATGTTGCCTGGCCTTGTGTGCCCTCGTACTTTTTTGGCCCTTGTCCCAATATTGACAATTGCAAATGCATGCTGTGCTCCGCTGATTATGGAAATGAAATATTTAATTTATAAACACAACAGTGAAGAGCGCATGTCAACAGAAACCAAGAAGTTTACATGAACAAGAAAAAAAGTTTGGTTGGGAGTTTTCCAACTTCTCCATTTCACGTGTTTTTGCCACAATTTTATTTTTGTGTTCCGCAAAGTTTGGCAAATGCTTTGCGTTTGCAAGTTTTGGCCACAGATGCTGATTTGATTTTTTACAATGTCTGGTTTTGTGTCTTTTCAGTGAGAAATTGCTGGGTCACGAGGCGTTGTCTATGTTGGGCGGAGGGAAGCGGGCGGTGGGCGTGGGCGGGGCGGTGGAGCGGGGACCCCTGCCGCCCCCGGGGAGGGCGTTGCCCCCGCCCGTCCCCGCCTTCACCCCGCTCACCGAGGTGCCGGATAACATCCACGCCTTCTTCGAACACCCGCTGGTGGCGTCATCTGGCGGCGTGGGTGGCGGCGTGGGCGGGGCCGGAGGCGGCGGCGGCGGCGGCGGCGGCGCCATCCTGCACGAGTTTCGCAGCCTGGCGGCGCTGCCCGGGCTCGGTGGCGGTGGCGGCGTCGGCGTTGCGGGCGTGACGCTGTCGGAAGAAGCCGACGGCGTCGAGAACGAGACGCACGACGGCGACGGCGACGGCGGCGGTAGCGTGGAGACGCTCGCTGACCTCCTCAGGTGAGTCTCGAGTCTGTTCTTCCGCCTGCTTCACGAAGAATCATCATGTCACGCATCAGACCTGCCTTCCTGTACGATCGTGCGATGCGACGTGCAACACCTCATGAAAACCCCACTGCGCACCTTGGTTGCGTCAATTGCCTTCAGCCAGCTTATCAGCCCATCATTGAACGTGTGTGAAGTGGCAAATAGAGAATGGAATTCTGGTCATCTTGGCATTGAGGTCTCCACGGAGAGTGACATCGCATGCAGCTGAGTCAGAGCAGCGAGAGGGTCGCATTGCACTGCGTGTGGAGAGTCTGAACCCGTTCACACTGACGTCAAAATATGGAGTATGAGTGCGAGATAGATGAGAGCAGGGAACACTACGGGTCCGGGATGCTGACCAAGCAGAAATTGTGCGAAGCCGGAACCACCGGCCACCAGTGAGTCAGATCCCATGACGAAATGGTGGCTCCCACCAGATTGTGACTTGACTGCAGGTTGTCGTCCCAAGTATTTTGCTGTGTTTCGTGGAAACTCTGAAATCGAGGGTCCTGGACCGAAGAACCCTCAGAGCCGCGTTTGGGTCTTTTGGACCCTGGGCAATGCATCCGCGCATCCCTCTGGACTTGGGATATTTCTGACCGTGGACCCATCTCACCTTGGATCTCCTGCTCGGAGCGTGGACCCCACGTTTCTCAGCCGAAACCTCCGAGGGAGATTAGCTCGAGTTAAGTGCCCGACATTCTTTTCCCACTCGGATAATCCCGTGTCATCCGAAGCCCCTTCTTCCGACGCCGTCGTTTTTTGCCCTTTTTTGAGAGAGTGAGAAGAATAGGCGAGGGACAGCTATCAAACCTGTCTCGCATGCCATTGTGACACCTGTGAGGCCCCATGGCTGTTTCACACTGAATGCATCACCCATTGCGTTTCTGTTGACGTCCATGACAAAGGGAAGTCAGGACAGCGTCAATTGACTTGCGCAGGGCCTGACGTGTGACTCATCCAGTGTTGAACCGTCCTGAATAACGTGTTCAGGACTGTGAACTTGACTGGATACCAGCAAATTCTGCTTTTGTCCAAGACGATCAAACCCGAAACAACGTTTGGCTCTTCTCCACATGTGCTCAAAGATTCACGTGGTGTTTGATCAACCTCGCATTCAACAATGCTCGTACATGTGCACGCACAGATTCAAATACAGGAGCTGAATTCTGATGCAAAAGAAGTGGAAGATCCGTCTCATGCTGGGCACGTTCCACGGTGCGTCACACTGGGTGCGTCACACTGGGTGCATCACACCAGGTGCATCACACCAGATGCATCACACCAGATGCATCACACCAGGTGCATCACACTGTATACGTCACAGTGCGTTACACATGATGCGTCACTAGGTGTGTCACACTGGGTGCATCACAGAGGGTGCATCACACTGGGTGCGTCACAGGTGGTGTGTCACTGGGTACATCACACTGGATACATCGCGCTGGTTGTGGCATTGCATCGTGCCTCTGTTCCCGTCCACGTAGGACACAATGACGACTCGACCAAAAATTTCTGGACACAACGCGTGACGCCTGTGATGTGAACCCAGCCTCCTCTCGAATCCACCTTCTCTGTGTATCTCTGTGTATCTCTATCCGCAACAGGTCCATCTCACCCGGCGTCTGGTGATGCCTCTGTTTGCCTTTCTGCCTCGCAATCTACGAGAGCTCAAATCCAACGCAAACAGGCTTTGTCAGGGCAGCGCATGTGTTTGCACCGTGTGCAACATGTATAGGCTTTGCACCAGGGGATCACCATGCCAAAAGAAACCACAGTCTTTGATTAAGCGCACGTTTTTTTCTGAAGGCATTTCTCGTGGACTTTTCTTCAAATTCATAACTTGTGTCAATGTTTGTGGAGTGTCGCAAAAGCAGCGCAGAATGCATCAACCGCAAGTGCGTTTGAATGGGGAGAATTAGGATCTACCGCATCAAGGGTTGGATCCAGGGGGCCCAGGGGTGCGCCACCACTTGGTGTGAGGAACCGAAGGGCGCCCCGCCCCACCTGATTACTGTGTGCGAGTCCCCCTTTGTACCAAGGCGTTCACGCGAAAATTTGCAAACCAAGAATGGGATGTCTCTCAAAAAGGGGGTTGTCGCCCCCTGACCAAATCCCAGATCCGCTCCCCTCGGAGAATCTCGCCCATTGTTGGATGATGCATTGTGTGTCTGCGCAGACAAAGAGCCCGACAAGTTTCTGACGTTCTGATTTCCACTGTTCCAGGCGAAGCAATTTGCTTAACCACCTCAAATTGCCTCGCAGAGTTAGTTCGTTTGGTAAGGTGATCCAGGGGTGTTGCTCCAGGGCTCTGGGGCCCTGGAACTTTTGTCATGCTGCAGAGGCCGATCCTGGGGGCATGCGGGTCAGACCCCTTTACCTCCGCAAAGAACCGCCGCCTCCAAGTTTGCGCTCCTGAATGGTGACCTTCCCTTCCCCTCCATGTGTTGTGGTTGTGAGCATCCAACATGGAAATGGCAAAAAATTGTCCCTCAGAACCTCGTGCTGGTCTGCTTCTGGCTGACGCGACATCTGATTCTGGGGTTTGGTTGTCGCCATAGCACGATCTCGTAGTTTCTGTGGAGTTGAAGCAGGCGGCACGAATCCTTCTGAAACCAGGAATGGCTGTGGACGTTTCACACGCAGAGCAGAAGATTGATCTTCAATTTTGAACCATTGGAGGGCTGAAAAAAGGCCGGCACAGAGAGAGAGACAGAGAAAGACAGAGATAGAGAGACAGAGAGAGACAGAGACAGAGACAGAGACAGAGAGACGACCCCCATCCCAACCCTGGAACTGCATCTTTCCCCTTGACTGCAACACCCATCGATGTGAATGGAACCGAACGGGGTTGAGGAATTTTTCCACAGCTCGACACGGAGGAGACACGTGAATAGACGTCAGGCGCACAATGAACGATTCTCTCTTCGCGTCTGAATGCGCCAAACTTTTTCTGCCCCTTCTTTCTGTCATGAGTTTTTACACAATTTTGATTTTTGATAAAGGAGACTGCGAGATGCGACGCGATTCGTCTGACACAAGGGGGGGGGTGATGTACAGACGCCTCGCATGAGAGCAGAAAGTGTCATAGAGAGATGCAAAAAGTCAAGAACCCGGTGCACCACTGAGAGCGTCACGCATTGCGACCACGTGGATGTCCAACGATTGCTGCGTATTCGCTTGCGACATAAGACCCATTGAGATGTGTGGGGATGCAGCACCCATGGGCTGTCAAGAGATGCAGCGCCCATTGACTTGTGCAGGGATGTAGCACCCATTGACTTGTGCAGGGATGCAGCACCCATTGACTTGTGCAGGGATGCAGCACCCATTGACTTGTGCAGGGATGCAGCACCCATTGATATGTGCAGGGATGCAGCTCCTATTGACTTACACAGGGATGCAGCACCCATTCACTTACACAGGGATGCAGCACCCATTAACTTGTGCAGGGATGCAGCACCCATTGACTTGTTCTGGCACACAGTGTCCATTGACTTGTGCAGGGATGCAGCACCCATTGACTCATGCAGGGATGCAGCTCCTATTG
>JAAUXT010001737.1_pt1 | contig 11496 bp, 19 predicted proteins | sample 7278171 | NCBI WGS metagenome assembly JAAUXT01 (sample SAMN14350112, study PRJNA611818) | marine sediment metagenome | isolation source: surface marine sediment (1.8m) | place: French Polynesia: Moorea | collected 2018-08 | reverse complement strand
CCACGCCCTGCGCTTCCGCGACCATCAGGGTTCCCCCCTCGGAACTTCTTGTTGTGTAGGTACCGATCAACAATCGGAAGCTGGATCAAGCTCAATCGGATAACCTTCACAAATCAATTGACTTGCTTCTCAATCAACAACAATCCGATTGGTCGTCAATGAAAATCGGCTGTGAGGCGACGCAGTGCAACGTCACCTGGTTTGAAACTTGTTTTGCCCACACGTCCACACAAGCACTTACTCTTTGGCTCGTTTGTTTGTGCCATCGTAGACACCTAGCGGCAAGTGGTGAATCAGTCCGAGTCTTTTGGCAATCTTGATCTGCTCCTCTTCTGTCAACTGCGTTGCAGGTCGGCTCACATTCGGCGTCGGATGATACACAGGCACCGATTCCTGACAAGACGAAAGACGTTCAAAGGACATTCATCCTCGCGCGGACCCATGAGGTTTGTTATGTCCTCGACAAAGGCGCAGACGCCAAGTTTGTGAATTCATTTTGAAAGTTGGACTTGGCCCCCAAAGGTTTTCTCCCACGAATATCAATCCTGGATCCGCCCGAGTGCTCGTCCACACACACACACACACACACACACACACACACACCACAAATTAACCCTTTTGTTCCATGTTCAGAAATGTCCCAACCCGAGGGCTGGAAAGTCCCGAGTGCAACACCGAGAACTTCAAGCGTGGTCAACGCGCATATGGACACAAACACGAAAGAAACCACGTGCGTCCTCGACAACATGTCTGTTCAGCGAACTTCAACCTGTCTCGAGACCCACAACGAGGATCTTTGTTCCTCTCCATTGGACAAAGCACATCGTCACCGCCATTCTTTTGTCTCCTGAGCATGTGTTCAAACACATCAGTGTCCCTGTTCGTCGCAACCCTCTTCCTTTTTTTCTGGCACAGAATGATCTGATAAACCCACGGCAATGCAGGTCACTTGAGGTTTAAGTCCGACAACATTCTGGTTGGTTGATCCCAATTTCATTTGCTCTAGATGTCTGGAGTCTACAAACCTGATATGGCGGTGGAGGCCCCAAACTGGACGAATCATTTCCCTCCGTGGGGCTATCACTTCCTCTCAAAAGGGAAATATCGTCAGCCGTTGGAGTCTTTAAACAATTTCCCATTTTATCACAGGACTTTCAACAACCAGACATCAAAGCATAACTGACAATCGCAATTTTATCTTCCTGCTTCAGTACAGCTGAGACTGAACGAAAACATTGGCCGCATCACTTCTGAAAGTAGATCGGAAGGGGAAAAAGTAGTTCCTTTTTTGTTGTGTATTTTTTCAAAGTACGTTTGTTTGGCGTCTTTAGTGTTCTAGCATGTTTGCATTTGATAAAACTATTTATTTTCGGCAGAAATCGAAACAAAATTTGGCGTTAGACTTTCTTTGAGGCGTATGAATACACAGACCAGTAAATGCAGCAACACACCAGGGTAAATAACGCGCACGAAAAAATAAATACTTTGGAAGTGCTTTGTTCAGAAACATTGATAGCCCTGCATAGTTTGAAATAATAATTCAGAGTTTGCTTAGTCAACTTCGGGTCAGGATTTTTTTTTCGCAACCATTCAGGTTATATTGCGCGACTTGAGATTGCAAGTGGGTGTAAAGTTTAGCTGTGTGTGTTGTTGCCGCGTTTCTTTCGTGTGGGAATTGACAGGTCTGTGGACTCTCATATTTATTGTAGAGTTATGTTTTTAGTCTGTTCCTTTCCTGTCAAACCTATTGATTAGTTTCGGGAGGTTTATGTCGAATTGCAGCTGGAAGAATGGTTGAAAATGAACGAACCTCCAAATATCGCCCACACTACACTTGTGTGGTGCGACCAGGGGCCGGACTAGAAAACTATGAACGCTTGCCCACAAGCTTTGGTGAGGTCTTCCACGCGTCTTTCAAATCCTCGATAGGACTGAGACCCCAAATTGAAATGGGCCACAACAATCCGAAGGATCTCCCAGTGTTTGGGAGGAATGTGGTGTGACTTGAGGTGTGACAAATGTGGAAAACCACTCACCTACTGATGGCCAGCCAGGTGAATCGAGAGAGCCAGCCAAATGATAAGAATGTGTAGATTAGTGTTCCATACAGGAGCCCCAACACTCAAATATGGAATTACTGCATCCATCACTTGTTTAGACAATGGCTGGTGCTGCAATTGGTGTGAATAGTGATACTCAGATAGATTAGATGTACAATCTGTTGCTTCATAAAGCACCAGGCTTCGTGTTCAATGAGATCCATTTTGAAAAGGAAAACCTCAAGGGGTCATGTGATCACCACCCTATGGGGGGAGGGATGCAGGCTAAAGCCAGCAAAATAGTGAATTTGTGCTATTATCTATCTATTCTCTATCTAATTAATTGTTGTAAAAATATTCAGAACATTAAAAATTGTCTGTTGAGGCCAGTGCCCCCTGGTGGGGGAGGAGTGTGGTGTGACACACCAGTCCCAAGTGTCAGAACCACCCCTCACCAGATGGTGTGATTAGAATGAGGTCAATAAATATGGAGGTTCCTGCCCCCGGGAACAGTCTCTCCTGAGATACCAACCTGTTTGTTTGTGATATCACTACACACCATCTGGTGGTGGTTGTGGTAAGTATGGCTGATATTGTCACACCATACTCCTCCCCCACCAGTTTAACATTTCTGTACAATTAATTAGATAGAGAATAGATAGATAATAGCATGAAATCACTGGATTGCTGGCTTTAGCCTGCATCCCTCCCCCTCATGGGGTGGTCATGTGACTACCAGGGGTTTTCCCTTTTCAAAGTGGATTCTGTTGAGATTGAAGCATGGATTTTTAACAAGCAACAAATTGTCAGAAGACTGCGTTTTGAGGCTCACTGGCTGGGTCAACAGCCTTTGTCACATGGGGTCATTGACCTTGTGGTCCAGTACTACTCTGTGGGAGCTCCCACATGGAACTACAACTTGAGGACATTGGTCATCAGGCTCACACTCTCCATCCATCTTGCGTAATTCTAGGTCAGTGGTTCGTGGTTCTCAGCCAAAGTCACACCACAGTGTATACAATGTTACCTCAACAAAGAGCGAGCTTCCTGCCTTTCGGGTCAGTCTCATCTGAGAAACTCGACCGATCGTTTGTGATACCACGACATTGTGTTGAGGTAGTCAGTAGCGTGACGAGACACGGAATCCTCGAACCTGTCGATGATTTACTGGAGAGAATCAAGGAAACTCGTATCTTTCTGTGGAGCGAGGGTGTCGATCGAGTACGAGCCGGCTGCTCCCTGCCAACGTTATAGAACCCTCCCTTTGGGTAAAGCTCCAAGTCGGCACTCATCATGATCTACCTGAAACCAAATCCAGCCTGAGCTCACGTCATTCATTCACAAGGGCAAATTCCTGCAGAACCAGTGTCGACCAACATTGGTGCCAACTGTGAGCTGCAGAAATCGATGAAACCTTTCTGCTGAAACTGTCGCTTTTTCTCTTTCAGAATGAGCACTGCAGAAGTAGAAGTGTGGTTGGAGCGAATTTCAGTAGTGGGAAGAAAATCTCGCACTGATGGTTTCCTGGACGTTCTGCAGTGGTACTCTGAACTGCAAAACTTTCTGTGTGCATGGAAAAATAAGTTTTCGACTGAGGTAAGACCTGTGTCTGGTTTCGATGCTTGTGGCTTTGACGCAAACCTTCAAGAACTTGTTGTGATTGTTTGGAAGTCAGATGAAACTGCCTGACGTCAAATGGCATCAGCCTTGCCACAACTGACATTTCTTCTTTCTACAGGAGAATGGTGGGGAAACACTGGCTGCTGTCCCTCAAATGAAGAAGTTGATCAGCAAATTATGTCAACTGCCAGCCTTGCTGGTCATTCCTGACGTTTGCAAACTCATTGTGGACTGTATTGTGTGTCTTTTGCCGTCGAAAGCTTCTGAGCATGACAAGAAAGACAACTGGGCATCGGTAATGCTGTTTCCTTTTGTTTGCTAAAATGGAAGAATTTGTACAGATCGAACCTTCTTGTCAGAAAACGAAAATCAAGGGCTGAAATGCTCGAACAGCACTACCGCCAACAACAACAATTCAAAAGAATGACGGGAACAAAGATTTTCTCAAATGTGCTTGTGCTTATTCTTGCAGAAGGCCCTGAAAAGAATCGTCTTGAAGGCAGAGAAGGATTTATCGAGTGGTGTTTCTGAGAAAGCAGGCTTCACTCAAGACACCGTCATTGGCTGCTGTCTTTCAGAGGTTCGTGAAATGTTGACTTGGTTCACCTTTCTGGACTGACTCCTCCAGGTTGATTCTCCGTGAATCAAAAACCTGCACGACACGAGTTCTTTTCAGATCAGCAGGTCCGTTTCGTTGCTGGAACCTTTAAGTGCAGAACCCGAAGGGCGACTCGGTGAATTGGCTAAAATCTGCGCTCATCTTGCTCATGTGCCGCAATTTTCTGAGTTGCTGCTTCGCGTGCTGCTGACGGCGCCCAAGGAATGCCTCGCTCAAGATGTCCTTGTGGAAATAAGCAACACCCTGTACGAGAAAGGTGAACTGGCGACTTTTATATTCATAGAAACATTTCTCAGGTTCCTTTCGGTATCTTTTGTGGAACGCAGCAGAACTTTCGTTTTCAGGTGAAAGATGTGATTCAACGGAGTTGTTGGCGTGTCTATGGCTGAAGTCTTTGCCTGCTCTGGAGGCGTTCACGTTGCGTGTGTTGGTGGAGAATATCAGCGGGATAAGGTGCATGGGCCACTGTGATCGGAGCAGTCGTTTGGTGAGTTTGGTTTGGTTGAAGTTGAGACGTCACAAGCTCAGTAATCCTCACTACGCACACACACACACACATACACACACACACACACACACACACACACACACACAGAGTCGTTTTCAACACGTGTTTGTCAGATTTGACCTCGATACTTTTGTGAAAAATATGACAGCGCTCACGCCCACCTCACCCGTGTGGACTTCGGGTGACCACCACAGTTCCTCGAAGCGCTTACATCTCTGTTACATTGCTGTGCTTTTTGTTGCACACAGGTGAGAAATTGTACAAAACACGCTTGTATCTACCACGCTGTGAGTACGATGTTGTACAAACTTTGGAGTGATTGGAACAAGAACGCAAGGTTGTCTCAGTTTGTTGGACAACTCCACAGTGAATACCTTTGGAGCAAGCACCAGAAGGTATCCACATTTATTTTTGGTGCCTTCGTTTGTTAGCCATTCCAATTTCTTGTGCAAACACCGTCAAATCTGTCATATTTTTCTGTCAGACAGTACCTTTCCAACCTTCGTGCCAATGGGACGATGGAAGGGAGATTGAGTCCGTTTTAGATGTGCATCCAGCAAGTAGGTATCCGCCTGGACGCCATTGTTGATACCATGTACACCTTTTCACCGCTGAAGAACGCCACAATGATACGAGTGCTTTGCAGGTCTTGTGTCAGAATCATTGGAACATTCCATCCAGCATTTGAACAAACACAAAAGTTCCCTGGTCAAAATTCCCGAGGTAGAGTTCACTTTGTGCCAGCATAATGTGTGGCAGCACGCAGCCTGGATGTGTGCGTTCCTGGGAAGGACGCAGGTGAGGGATTCGGTCAGCCGCGAAAAATTTACTTTCACCGATGTTAGTGTTTGACTGAGCTGGCTCTTTCGCAACCGAGCTGCAGAAGAAACAAAATATTTTGCCCAGGAAAAATGCCAAAACTTGCAGTTTGTTTCGTTTTGTACTTGCCACAGATGTTGGAATCTTCGTGCGGCGTTGTGTTGATGTTTCACGACGCAGGCGATCACCACGGTGCACTGGAAGCACTCAAGGTTTGCACCTGATGAATTTTGCAGAAAATGCACACCTTCACCTGCAGTGATTTGTTCACAGTGGTTCCTTTCGTGGGTCAGCCACTTTTGTCAATCACTATGTGGGCCCTCAAAAGGGCATTTGGAAACTCGGGAACATCATGTTTGTGAAAGAAAATTGTTCAGTTTTTGGGTGCAGGTGGTAGAATCTCTGGGCAAGTTGTTCCTTCCTTTATTTTCAAAGGAAACGACAGCGTCCCCCTTCCTTGCATATTTTCAAAGGAAACGACAGCGTCCCCCTTCCTTGCAAAAAGCTGTGACACCTCCTGCAAAAAATGCACTTTTCTCGCAACGGCAATTGTGCCAGCGGCACTGTTCAAAACTGACGATAGTTTTTGTTGATCACATATCTCCTGATCGCGCTCCGTTGATGTCCATTCGCCCTTCTGGCATTGGCAGTTGAGCGACATCGTGAGGAAGCTGCGAGGGATGATGGCGGCGCCTCTATCCTCGGCTGACGTCGAGGTGGCGTTGGCGTTGTGCGCCGTCACTGAGGACGCGCGCGCCGCCGGCGTCATGAGGCAACTGCTGCTCGTGTTCGCCGTGCACGCCCGCGTCGGCGTCAGCTCATTCAGAGCTTTGCTCCAACGGGTGAGACCTTTGATTTCACAGACGTTTCACACACAACCTGCTGTGCCACACCTTCATCAATTGGAGGATTTGTTCGATTTTGGCTCGAACACTCTGTGCACCACTTCCCACAATTGAGACGCCGAACATTCGTGTCGCCCTGTGCTTCTCGTCAAAAGTCACTTTGATCTTTGCGAGGAGGGAAAATTATCCAGAAAGCAATTTGTTCTGTGGAACAACCCCCATGTTTCACGCTGGTAAAGTTATCTCAGTGCCAGAAAAACACACAAAGAAACCACTGCTTTTCAGATACCGAGTCGAAACGAAGACGAATTGGTGGAGCTGAATGACGTGTTGAGCGTGATGGAGGCCTGTCTTCCTTTCTGGTCGGGAGTCTTCAGGGACGCTGTGCGGGAGAACGTCGGGCCCGCGACGCGCTTGGTGCGCGATTTGGCGCATCGTGCCGAGGACAGTCACGGCTCGTCTGACAAGACGATCCACTCAGAAAGACGAAGGTGTATTTTGGAAAGGACGTCAAACCTAGTTCAACAGCTGGAATTGTTGTGACGAGATGACCTTGTTGAAGTTCTTGCCTCGCCTTGCAGATTGTGTTTAGCAGAAGATCGTGTGTCGTTACTCAAGTGTTGTCTCAAGAAATCCAGGCTGGATGTATTTCCAGTGTTGCCGTGGTGTATCAAGACTTCCTGATTTTTTGCAAATGTTTGGATTGTTTTCGTTTTTGATTGCGTGTTTGTTATTGTTTCACAAGCAAAAAATAAATTGTCTTGCCAGTCCTTGGAAGTTTGCACCAGAAAAGACGATTGTGTTGGTAGTTTCTGCCAATTGTATGCACGTATGCGTGTGATGTGACCCCTTTGGCGACTGCACCCGAGTTCGGACAATTCATGGTTGGCTGATTCGTTTTCCTAACAATTCGAGGGATTTCAGCTTTCATAATTTTCCGTCAACACAACACAGGATGGCCAAGAAAGTTGGGTCTCAAAACGATTCGAGTGACCGAGATGGAGTTGCGTGGTCTCCACACGTGGTGGCTTGGGAAGTTCAACTGACAGGGAATTTTCGCACTTGTGAGGAAAACTGAGGGATGATCTGAAGAGAAGAAACATTGGAAATACAGGCGTACTTTGTTTACTGTAGTGGGAAGGGCGATAGAAGTCCAGAACCATGCGCGCCACACCCACACACACCCACATTCTACAAATTATGAATTTCGACCGAGGTGTTGACAGTTCTAAATTTTGCTGGTGACAAATACAACGAAAAGAACCATTGTAATTTTTCGCTGTTTACCTCAACAAACCACTATTATCGACACCGGTGTCCCGGTCTGTGAGATATTCGGGGCATATCCGAGTTCTAATTTTCGTTCATTGCTGCGCAGAGTGTACCAGAATGCGCACAGCGTACGACTGTCCGATTTACCCCAGGGCACCCTCTCCACATTGTACACACACTGCTATTTTTACCCTGATGACAAATCGAAGTTCCAATTCATTTGATTGACCAGAATAATTCGACGTTGAGCACAACGAGTGAAAGTGAGGCCAGTTTCAACCAATCAGGGCGCGACAATCCATCCCACTTTCTTACACGGGGAAAAAGTGTGACTCAATCAAGGAGAAACACCAATCAGCTGTTGCCAAAGACCGTTCCGGTGGTATGGCAACGCGATGTTGCAATAATCACACACGCTTTGTGTATACAAATCCTGTGTTCTGCACCAAACGGTAACAAATCGAATTTAGGAAGTTTTTTTTCCGCTTCGCTCCTCGCAAAGGGAAGTATTTTCACTTCAGACGGTTCCCCCACGAATAACCAACGAAGTCATGAATGACGAAAACGTTGCTTTGCGGTATAAAAGAGGTGGTTCTTCAGTGTTCACAACCAAAGTGACCAAAAGTTCTCACAAACTTTGCAAACTTTATTCATCGCGATGGAATACATCTACTCGTTCGCAAACAGCTTGGTGCACGGTGCGCAAAAGTTGTCACCAGTGAAGGGACTCGGCAGCACTTCAGTCAAAACAGTAAGTGGACAGGTCTCTCAGTTCACAAACACAAAACAAAACGTGTGGGATGTGCGTGTGAAAAGATAAAGAGTTGTTTCAAGAGTTTGAAAGTTGTTTCCGCGCTGAAAACATTTGTCTTGGGGTGCGCACTTTTTGGGAGTTGGTGCTCCTCCAGTGCGCGCGCTTTTTTGAGTCGAGTTGCGCAAAAAGCGCCTGCATGAACAATGTGAAGAGCTTTCAAATACCTGACTTTCGTTTCCACAAAGTGCTCACATGCTCATTTTTTTTCTGACAGATTGTGGCGGGAATTCTTGTTGTCGCGGGGATGGCGGCTGTGGACGCCAAACCGACGTGTCGACGTCTGAACGACGTGGAGCTGCAGAAGCGATTCGAAGAGTACTCCAAGTCCATCAGTCCCGCTGACAGCAGTCGTTTCGTTATGGTGGCGCCACCCGAAGTCAGTAGCAGCACCAAGCGCAAGAGGTCGACGACTGAGGAAGAACCGGCAGTGTGCCGAGGAGACTTCTTCTCTCTCCCCAGTGGACAGGACGACCCCGTCAGCCGCCGATCCATCTGTCCCTGGGAGATTGAGGCCCTTCCGACAGATCTGTACAGGTCAGTGCTCTTTGTGTTGTTTTTTAACAACACCAAACAAAACAGGACACGCACACATGTGCCAGATTTCATCAGACTTCTGACTGTGACGCAATTTTTTTTCTCAATTTCATAGGTATCCACCGACACTGACGCAAGCCAGGTGCCTGTGTCGCAAGTGCATCGGATTCAGCGGGCAGGCTGAGGCGAGGTGTGAGGAGGTCAAATACAGACACCCAGTCCTCCGCAAGGTGCCCAATGCCTGCGACAACGGCTTCGAAGTTTGGGAGCACGCATGGGAGGACCTTGTGATGGGCTGTACGTGCGCCAGGGCGAGGGAAGCGTGAGCAAAGAACAGTCAGCAAGTGCACACCGTCAGTGTTCACAGCGCCAGTCAAGTTGAAACGCACAGTTTTGTCGAGGACGCTCGCTTGATCTCGAGGATATCAGTGTCTCGTGTTTCTGACACCCGTATGTCGCATTCATGTTTTGTGATTTTTGAGCAGAAGTAATCTGCGCAAGTCGCCAACTTTTGACTCAATGCTCTGAAAAGACACATTCCTGTGTACATACTCACAATTGTGAACAATGCTCATGAAGTTCCTGTCGTACATTCTCCACAGAGTCTGACAGTGATGCATTGCAAGACAAGTGTTCAATACGCTGGACAACGCACATTCATGTTTCATCGCAATCGCAAATTTTTGCAGTCACTTCAGTTGTTGATCATCGGAGTCATAATCACCTGCAGCTGGCTGCTTCCATCCAGAATCGATTGTTGCGTTTTGTATGTGTCATTTGTTGTAACTTATTGTTATTTATTGCTGGACACCGCACCACACCTGATTTTTGCAGCCATTTTTTTTTTATCATCAGCGCAGTCAGAAAGTCACAGCTGCTCTGCATTCCGTGGTGCTTCTGTCCAGAATCGATTGATGCGTGTTGTTTGTGTCATTTTTTGTAACTTATTTATATTTATTGTTCTTTCCACAACTGCCAAACATGCACATATCTCCAAGATCCTCATCAGGATTGACGTGAGTGGCGTTTACGCACGTGGACTGCCCCACGTCGTGGTCGGTTTGTTGACGTTCAACTTTTTTTTGTGGTTTTATTTATCTTTATCGTGATGGTTGTCTTTCTGGAAGATAGATCTGTATATCTACCTGTTTTTACGAAAAAAGTCATACATGCATTTTGAACTGTTCAAAAAGAAAGAAAGCGCCAATAAAGAACACGAACTTTATTCTCGTCCTGTCACGAATGGTTTTACTACTCGCTTTGAACAAACATCGCGCCGCTGCTGTGGACGAGGAAGAAACTCAACCCCGCGCACGGCTCGTCGAGACAACTAACAAACTTTATCATCGACAACTTTGCTTGTCATCAAATGACAACGTAATTTTTAAAATATTTTCACCAAAACAATGTCATGTTTCGTCTCACCCCACCCCCGGCAGAGCTCACGATGCAGCAGCAGCAGCAGTGACGACACACGAACGGAGCGCTCCCATTGGCTCGTGGTTTTCTTCTTTTTTCACCTCTTCGTGACTCAGACATAGGGAGGATCCAACTAAACTTCCTTTTGCTACTGTGCGAGGGCTTTCCAGACTCTGATCCTCAAACCCAAGCGAAAAGGCTCATCCAATGAGCTCGTCTATAGAACAACGCCAAAATAACCAAGGAATCCCCTTGGTCAAAGTTTGACCCACGAGTCATGCAGTTGCCCCACCTATCAGTTCGCAGAAACCCTATTGTGTTTTCGTGCCTCTCGAACACGAAAAGAATACAAAGCATTTATTTCAGCACGGTACAAAGGTATCAAATGAAATCAAGTTTGCACCATATCTACACGTGGTTGTATCATTCCTCAGTGGGATTTTTGTTGTGTCCGACGCAATGGTCCTAGCCCCACCTGTTAGCCTGGTAGAATGGTGTGGTGGATCTGGCCCGACCAGTTGGTGTGTGAGCTCTTGGGAGGTTCTCACTGATGAATGATAGCACCTCGCACAGTATTCGGATCACAATTCTGTTCTGCAACTCACGCACCTCTCGCGCGCTAAAACTGTTGAACACACTCTTCTACAACACAGAGATCAGAAAGCCAGACCCCCCGCCCCCCTTTCCACTGCACGTTTTTCTGAGTCGTAACGAATGACCCTGGCCATTTTCCACAAAACAGTTCGTTGTCATATTTCCTGGGTTCACGGATGGGTGGGGGTGGGGGTGGTCCAGGTTCTCCTTTCTTTTCTTGGTTCCCTGAATTGGGAATCATTTCCAAAAACAGTTCTTCACCCCCTCCCTTGTCGACAACTTTCTTTGCGCGCGCGCGCGCGCACACACACACACACACACACACACACACACACACACACACACACAGTGGGAGCATCTGGAGTGATACCGAGCCGCGCGCTTGAATCCAGCCAAATTTCCCACGCTATTGT
>JAAUXT010115618.1_pt1 | contig 11498 bp, 13 predicted proteins | sample 7278171 | NCBI WGS metagenome assembly JAAUXT01 (sample SAMN14350112, study PRJNA611818) | marine sediment metagenome | isolation source: surface marine sediment (1.8m) | place: French Polynesia: Moorea | collected 2018-08 | reverse complement strand
TTTTTTTTTTCAAATGATCAGGTGTTTATGAACTGCGAACGTTTGTATAGACCACACGCTTTTTATGCATAGCATTCTTGTTGTGTAAAACATTTCCTGTTTCTCCTTCAAAATGGAAACCAAAAGTTACCTCTCTCTTCTCAAGTGCAGATGATGTCTTCTTGTTGAAACTGATGAATCTTTGAAGAGCTGTAGTTTTGAGCCTGTTATTATTCTTTCAGCCAAAATGAGACAGGATAGGAAGTGTGATGCCCTCATAATTCTGACAGAATTCTAGTGGCATCCTGCTGGTTTTCAAGGAGTGGCAGCAAAAAGAAGGTGGTCAGGTACTGGGACTGGTCGGGTACTGGGACTGGACGGGCACTGGAACTTTGCTGTATCTTACCAGCCCATCTGGGCTGGTGGCCTGAAGTTTCAAGCCCACAGTTTACTGGCAGGCACCACAACTGTGGGCTGAATGCAATCACTGTCAGTGTGTGTGTGTGTGTCTGTGTCTGTGTCTGTGTCTGTGTCTGTGTCTGTGTCTGTCTGTGTGTATGTGTGTGTACTGAATCTCCGGTGTGGGGTGACCGTGCATTGCTGTATTCCAACTCAGCATTGGTTGCTGGTCATTTTCCAGCAATGCAGAGCAACCCCCCCCCGGGGGGGGGGGGGGCTGGTAGGTCTGCATTGTGAGTCAGCATGGAAAAATCTGCTAGTTCCTGTCGTCCAAGTTGGTGCACGTGGTAGAACCGCGGGCCTTCTGGGCGTAACCTTCTTGCTACCAGCCCAGTCACATTTTGACTGCTCTCAGGGCAGCAGGCTTGTGCTGCATGGAGCTCTGCGAGTCACTGAGAACTGCGAGCTCCAAGATCTACTCACCAGTGTCTTTCTGTTCCTGCCAAGCAGACAAGGAAACACTGGACTCGAATTTGCATATCACTGCACAACGGTGTTGGATTCAATCAGACTGCGGATTGTGGGGATTTCGACAGCTTGTGCGATTGTGTGAATGGCGCACCTGTTGCGTGATTGATGTGTCTCCGAACTTTGCACTACTTATTGAATCCAACTTCAATCAATAAAATCAGACAAATAAATTTCTCTCTTTTGGAATCCTTTGATTCGTCAAACCTCAGAATTCTCTGTGCATTTACTTTGAACCAGGCAGGCTCAAGATCATGTTCCACCTTGGTTTTGACCTGCGACAAAGAACGTGTTCTTGCCAGTACTTTGTTTCAGATCAAACTTCAGCAACATCTTTCACGATGTGTTGAGTGTTCGTTGTACTCGTATTGGTCAAGGACGGAGGCTTGGTGCAGTCTTAGCAGGTGTCCTCGGGATGTCTTTACTGGAGAAAGAAACACGTTTTGCACGTTTATTCAACAGATAAAGGTTTTGTTTACAAGGGAACAATTTACATCGATTGTGTTTTGGACGAACGAGTACGTATATTCTATGTACAGACATGTTGGGCCAGCGCTACCTGAACACTTGACAACGTGAACAGTGTAATACGCGAATCTCTCTCCCCCCCCCACACACACACACACATCACGGGCAGATCAAGTTTGTCCACTGCAGGGTGTGAAAAGATGCCGAACAGAATGAGATGTTCAGGCAATAGAGCCAATGTGACTTGTGTGTGCAAGACCATCTGAAGCAAGATGGTCCATTTCGGAGTTGTGCCGCCATTTGGTTCCACATCCTGTGCGGGATTTGTGTGTCTGTGCAGAAACCCACTCTGCGTCTTTTCGTTCACCACGAGTCTGGGGATACATTTGGAGTGCAAATCCTCGTTTTTCTTCCAACCTCGGTCGGGTGAGCGTCAGCGCCGTTTGAGGTTCAACAGCAAAACAGTTTTGTCACAGTGTTGTCGCACCAAGGCCAGGAGACCCGCTCCGAGCAAACTGATCGAGTGACAGGAAACCTGTCAATGTCCTCCTGCTCACAAATCACAAATAAACTTCGTCACTGCACTGCAGCGGGGTGGATGTGGAAGGGATGTGGTACGCGAGCGAACATCTTCCAAGTGAAACTCGACTCATAGGCGCACTGTCACGTCCAATGCCGACGATGTGTTGTTCTGAAAGCCGTCGCTCCATCCAGCCCAAGACAAAAGTGTGAAAATTGTGTCTTTCAACCCGTCCGATCGGCCTGGCAGAGTTTATCTCTGTCTTCAAACAGTTCAGTGATTCATCGGCAGATCACACCAGCCAAGTCCTGGTGCTGTGGGCCAATAAACATCACGTTCTCCAAGAAACTGTTCCACAAGACAACACGTGCTAATAGCGGCTGTTGCGTTCAGAATGAACCACAAAGTATGAGATCAGAGCCTTTCATTCTGAGACCTTGACGAGCTGCCACAATGCTGTTGCTGCACATGTGGTGCTGGTATGGTCTGGTTGACTTCGGTTCTGTTGTGACCGCATCAGACCTGCTGCGTCTTGGGGTCGCTGGAGGCGGTGGCAGTGGTAGTCGTGGTGCCGTTGGATGTGACGCTGAAGGTTTTCAGCTTGAGCCACCCGGGGCGGTGTTGCGGGCAGCAGCTGCAGAAAGTGGACACGAACGTGTCGCGGAATTGCCGGGACATTGTGCAGTAGAGCACGAAGTTGATGCTGTTGTTGAGGAGCGCCATGATGTCGAGGATGTCGCCGAGCGGCCAGTACACGTCTTGGAAGAAGTTCTCGATAAAGAGGTTGCAGAGCGTGAGGATGCCCTGGGGGAACTCTGTGAGCAGGAAGAGCCCGACGACGGCGAGCAGCATGGCCGTCGTGCGGTTGTGCTCACGCGCACGGTCAGACTCGTCCTTGCGACCTTGGGACTTCAGTTGCATGCGCCGCTTGTTCGCCTTTGTCATTGCGATGATAAGGAGGATGGTGAGAATGGTTAGCAGGGCGCACGGTATCAACTTGATCAGGAATGCCTGGATCCAGTAGTTCCACTTCTCCAGACTCGGGTGGCGCTGAACGAGATCGCTGTTAAAGAAGTGATAGTATTCAAACGAGGTCGTGTTGGGCTGTGGGGCGGGAGGGTAAGTGTCCTTCACGTAGGTGGTCGACATGAAATTGGGAATGCAGATGATGGCGCTGAAGAGATAGACGAGGAAGATGACGATCTGCGCGTTCCTCATGCTGCAGAGCTGCGTGCCGCGGGTCGGGTAGCAGATGAACAGGTAGCGCCACATAGCGAGCATGATCGTCAGCCAGATAGCGACGGTGTGCGCCAGCACCGTGAAGTTGACGTGGAACAGCATGAAGCGAATCCAGTGCTCGCTGCGTGAGGCCGGGAAGTCTAGTTTGGGGTCCTTCATGATGTAGAAGTGAATGCTGACGGGGAAGTAGGAGCACATGGTCAGGAGGTCAGCCACTGCGAGCCACATGAGGATGGCGTTGGTGGACGAGATCATGTGTCTGCGCGTCAGCACGACGATGTTGGCCACGTTGGCCGCGATACCCCAGATGCACACGACGGCTGCGATGTAGCCGTGGTAGTTGATGTAGTCCTGCGAGAAGTTCCACAGACCAGGATACCGTGGGGGAGGCGGGCCCGGTGCCACGCCCGCCGAAACATTGGTACTGACAGTGGAAGCCAGGTTGACAACGATGGACGACGCACCGAGAGTGTTGTTGTTTGGAAGGGCGCTCTCGCTGTAAGTCACCGACATGTTTGTCCCACCGCCGAGGCCTCACGCTTCTGGAACAAGCAAACAACGTCGCTAGTCAGTCAGTGATGCAGTCAGCGAACACAAGGTGCTGCAATGAAGTTTGGGAACGAATTCAAAGGGGGGGGGCAAGAGTTCGGCCCCCGATCCTTGAAAATAAGTCATCTCAGTCTGGTTTGCATTTCCTGTGTGAAAGTTTCAAATTTTGCTCTTTGGCTCCCACCACCAAACTCTGGCCCGCCGCCCACATCTCGGCGCTGTCTGCCTCTGTTACCGTCACTGCTTTTTGGACTTGGCGTGCTCAGGGGCACTCCACAGTTGGGAGTGAATGGAACCAAAACACACATCAAAGAGAATGCGTTCAAGAGGATGAATAACCCAAATGGCGTTTCATTCACGGAACTCCGGAGCGAGACGGTGCTTTGTGGCACAGAATGCAGAGTGCAGAGTTGTAAATTCGCGACACAATGCACCTCGACAACAATGACTGTTTACTAAATCAAAGATTTGTATGCAAATGCAATAAAAATCCCTTTTAGGGCAAACCCAGCAGTGCCAAGATCTATCATGATAACCAGGAAATACCACAGCGAACGGTTCCACAAGTGCAACACTTGCAAATGCTGGAAGATACGCACGGCCGCCGCTGCGTTCATGCTCCCAGATGGTGCCTTCGGGTGGGTGCAGGAAGACAAAAACTTTTTTGACACTCGACAAGTGGAGCCCGGCAAGTTCAACACTGTCCAGTTGCATATTCCTGTCACAGAATTCTAGGATAGATTTCTGACCACTAATTCGATTCAAAGACGAGCTGTTGTCGAAGGAGAAAGACCGATGACCAACACTGCAGATCAAGTAATGGACGAGTGAGCGGCTTCACCAACCAAAGGCACAAATCGAACACCAAGAACGGAGGGGTCAAGTTTCTGCGAGCTCACTGTGCTGAGGCTTCAAGCCCTAAATATTCAGTGTTTGAGCCATAACTGTCCCCAACGGCGTTTGCGATTGATTTGGGTTCAATGTGTCGTGAGATCAGAACCTCGTGGTTCTCGAGGCTGAATTCCTGCTTGTGGGAAGAAAACACATTCTCGAAAATCGACGGGGCGCTGCGTCACACATCCATGAACATGTCTCCCGGATTTGATTTCTTTGATCATTGGAACCCCTTTCCCCCCTCAAGTGTTTTCAAGTCCCTGGCCGCCAAAAGGGTGAGATGTGGCCAGGAAATGGTCCAAGGAGCCATGGACGTTGGCCGTGTGCAATGCTAACCGCGCAGAACGCGCGCTTTTTTTGGCGAAGCTCGAAGCCTTCTTGTTGGCCAAGTTGTATTCACATTGGAGAATGGCACTGGGCAATCACAAAACACCATTCGACGTTGGGGTTGACGTTCAGTGAAACGTCGTTGCATAAAGTCCCTGTTGTCAATTGTCAACGCCATTCACGAGTAACTATCGTGCCTCTCCTTGTTCACGTTTGCCTGTGTCGGATCAGAAAGAAATGCGCATGAAGAATCCTCAGTCCTTCCACTCTCGACTTGTTGAAGGTTTCTGCACATGTCGATGACAACTGTCTGAACAGCAGGGTTTTGGGGACAAACACAGTGAAATTTCTTTGTTCATACAGGACACCGAAGGATCAAAGTTGCCGTGAGGTGAACATGCACAGGATGTCCCAGGAAACACACCAGCCGAATGGGTCGATCCCACTGAACGCTGGTGTGATGTGTCAAACGAAGCGTAGTGGACTCGTACACAACCGTCAGTGTGTTGTCACAGGGTTTCCACACACTGAAAACAGCTTGGCAACTGATTTCTGCAAATCAGCGTCATCTTCAGGAGTCGAAACCAATCAATTGATGATCAATGCGTGGACCAGATTGTGCTTCAAGTTGTGCACAGCAAGCGATCCCATTTAAGTTGTTGGCCATTTGTGGTCACCCTTGTGAAGCAAAGTTCTGCAGAAGTCTTTGTCATTCATACTTTTTGTAGTGGTTCAAATGCATGGAGCTGCGTAGGTGCGTGGCGAGTTAGATGTGGACGAGCCACATTTTGCTCCGTCGGGCGCAGTGATGTGGGGAGCGCATCTGGGCTCGGGTTCGTTGTTTCTCGAAAAAATCGTGGGAGTTTGAGTTCGAGTTCCTCAAAATATCCAGCTTTGTGTGATTGTGATTGATTTTACCAGTGCAAAAGTAATCGCCTGGAAATGAAGATTTGCCAGAAGCTGTTAGAGTGGAAAACGGGCAATCTGTCACTTTGTGGCTGAAACAACAATTTCCTGTGGCCGATTTGTGAAAGCTTTTGTTGGGAGTATTTGCTGTGGAATAAAAATGGGTTGGGCCGTTTCATGGCGCTTGGAAGGAAGTTCCTGACACGCACTCAAAGCAGCCTCGAAGTCGTGAAGTATCATCGTTGTTTTCTCAACATCAGCCCTTTTTCTCAGCGATAATGCTCTTGTACGAGCTGAATGATTTATGAAATGCTGCATAAAGCTGCACAACTCCCAAAGTGGTTGATTGGTGAGATCTGTTTCGCTTACAGATGAAGGCATTGAACAAGTGGTCGCAAAATTGCGTGTGTGCAGAACACTTTCAGAAGTTGACAAGCCAAATGACCTTGTGACAAACAAGACATCATGAACCGACTTCAGACAGAATGTCCGATGAATTATTGAATCAAAGGAAAAGCTGATGATTGGGAGTCTTCTGTTTTGTGGGTGACTTCACTATTGAAAACGTTTTTGCCGGGCGCGAGGTTTGTCTTTTGTTTCGACCAGGTCGATGTTCAGAACTTCCAAGCCTCTACGAGTATTTTGGCACTCAATTCTGTGCCAAATGCTGTTCCAAAAGGCCAGATTCTGTTGGGTTTTTTTGGGGGGCGGTATTTTGGAGACAGTGGGTCATCGAAACAAAAAGTCAGTGTGAAAAGCAATGAATGCCGGTGAAGGCATGCAGGACACTCAAAATGGCGACTGAGTCTGGAGAAAGTATCGCGGACTCGTGAATCTCTGTGAGTGTTTTGTGCACAGCAGTATGGTTTGCACACGCGAGTGTGGTTTGCACCTCAGGTCCTGTGAGTCCAACTACGAGGCGTGTGTGTTTAGTTCAAATCGATCCACCCTACTTTTTTCACCGACACGGCATTTTTTACTGATCTTTTTGTATTCCCAATAACCAATGCAGGATCAACAAAAATAGTATAAAAACCCCTGCTCATTGTCAATGAGACTTTTTAGCAAAAGTTTTCTTAAAATTTTACTATTTTTAGTTCTTTTGATATCTCAGAACCAGATTGGAAAAAAAAGATTTTTAATCAAGTTTATGAACCTTTTTCAACTATCCAAAAAATCTTCCTTGAAAAGAGGGTTTCAGATTTCTTTCCTCTGATCCTTGATTGGTCAAAAGTTTGAGAAAAGATGTCTAGAAAGCCTGATATGTGCACTGAAAGTGGTGTGTTGAACCACACGAGAGATATTGATTGGAATCGGTCATATAAAAGACATGCCTCGTAATTTGAACCTGAACAAGCCTTTTCACCACACCCTGTTGCACAGGACCGCCACACCCTCCTTTCAGTGCCACCTGTAAGCAGGGTGTGGTGGTCCTGAGGACGGTGTGGGGTCGTAACTGGGCAAAAAGTGGAAGCTGGACTCGTAGAGAAGAACAAGACTCACAGAGGTTCGCATGTGTTTGCTTAATTCTTGAGTCCAATCGGAACACAACAGTTCTCTGGAGGTCTGAGGGTGAGGGTCCCCAAAGTAAAGCGTGTCGAGTTAACCCCGCCCCCTGTGAACGACACTGAAACTTGAAGTCCCCTTGGTGTGCATCTGTAAAATTTGCAGCTTCTGTACTCACACCCCGTTTTGATTTGCAAGCACTTTGGCCGAGGGACATGTGTCCTTGGCGAGAATGTTCACTGGGTAGATTTTCAGTTTTCGCTGTGGCCAGGACGGCATTGGACATTTTCCCAACAGAAAAGAGTGCTCAACTGCTTTGGTAGTTTTTGACCCTGAATGTGTTCGCCTACATCTTGCAACTTTGAACTGCCATTTTGGTTTTTGCGTGCGTTTGGAAAAGATCGTGTGTGCTGAACCGAAATGACGAGATGAGATGAGCAAACTCTCAGGTGATGTGAGGTTGGTACTTCTGTAGAACAGAAACCCAAACTGAACTTTCATTGGTTTGTTGTGGAGTTCGAATGTTTCGTTGGTCCTCACGTGCCTCGGAAGTTTCAGGACAGATAAATTCTGAGCTGCACCTTTGTCGGTGCAAACCCGAAGGAACTTTTACAAAATACCCTTTCATCTCTTCTGATCGAGGAGCCGTTCAGTTCAGTATTCAACGCATCTGCAACATCTGGGCAAAATGTGGGCAGAAAAATGTGCTCGAACTGGTTCTCCACATGTACGAATGTTCTTTCCTCCGCGGGTGGTTGCGAGGACTTGGTACTTTTTGTCTCACTTTGTACGACTTGCGGTATTGATCTGTTGTCAAAGTGATGGGACCAGACGATGTATCTGGCGAGGCGCCTGCGACCCCAGTCGAACTCGTCTGGAATCCGCGGAACCTTCTGAGGCACGAGCGTTCGCACTTGTGTTGCGTTTTGTTGAAGTTTCACCAACTGAGCAGTTCCGATTCACGCAAACTGATTCGTGGTGAACATCTCGAGAGCGACGGCGGTGTCGCGTGGAGCACTGCGAAATATTCATTTCGCAGTGGGGGAAGAAGCTGATGACATGCTGCTCCAGTTTCGTGACTCTGACAAAGATTTCTCAGCGGCGCATCGTATGACAACTTTTCTTGTGTATTTTATGAGGCATTTGCGTCGAGAGGTGCGTTGCTTGGTCGAAGTTGCTGTGAGACCTCCCCTGTGAGCACTTGACACAGAAGGCTTTACTTGAGGAACAGTTCATTCCATCATCCCTGTTTTTTACAACGTCACAGTTTCCTCAGGACGGTGCCTTGAAGCATTTTTTGTTTTATCAGGCGCATCAAAGACGTGCTCTTTATTCGATGAGCCCGTCGCTTCAAAGAAATGGAGAGGTAGGTATCTGTGTTGTCGCGCCATCGGAGATATTTCAAAATGTTTATCAGCCGCTTGCGCTGATTTTGTTTTGCCCGCATATCTGACACCTGTCCGGTGTTCTGGTGCCAACTTTGCCTCCCCCCCACCCCCATGGTCTTGTCTAAAAGTTTGACCTATCATTTTTTTCCATTTTGAATCTTGTCCAAAAGTTGTCTGAAGGTTGTCCGGTTTATCCTACTCCCCGACCCCTGATCATACTGGGACTTGTTATTTTTGTCCATTTTCAGTCTTGTGTGAAAGTTGTATGAAAAGAGTTGTCCAGTTTACCCCCTCCCCCAGTCAGAAAGAAATTTAGACTTGTCATTTTTGTCCATTTGAGTTTTGCCCAAAAGTTGTCCAGCTTACCCTCCCCCTGGTCATAAAAATTTTGGACCTGTCATTTTTGTCTTTTTTAGTCTTGTTCAAAAGTTATCCAAAAAGTTGTCCAGTTCTCCCCCCCCCCAGGCACATTCAGGACATGACTTGCCATGTGAGTCGACTTTCTCAGTGTGTTGGGTGCAGTATTCCTTGAAAGTCCAGTTTTAGACTCCAATAAACAAATGTATGAGTGTGTCTCTTCTTTGATACTTTTGTCACACTAATTTGGGTTTCGTGAATTGGGATCACTCCAATGCACGAAGCGCTGTTGGCTCACTCAGGCTTTTGGTGTTGATCCACACCAACGTACCCTGCCTTGAGGCCCACGTTTTTCGACAGCCACTTTACCTTTGTGAAATACTTTGAACCTCGGTACTCGTATCTGCCTTCCAACATTGAACAAGTTGTCAGTTCCTTGTTCCTGGTTTTGAGGCAATTGAAGCAGGCCTATCTTTACACACACCGACGCAAACTGGTGGGCAGCCTTGTGCGTATTTTTCGCAGGGAACGGCCATGTACCAGACTTAAGAGAGGTCTTAATCTACCCTGTGGTACGAGGTGAAAGTTTGTCGCTGCATTCTTGGTGTGAGATTCGCCAGATGTGGCGTTTCACGCGAAAGGCAGCTCGCCTTGATGGCTGCGAGATACAAAACAGCGACACTTAAGGTCTGGGGAAGATCTCCAGTCGTGGTGGCACAGCTGAAAGGACTTCATTGGACTCTTCTTGTCAGTCACCCAGAATAATAGCTTTAAGTACAAGAGCGAAGACTGGTGTAACAACAGCTTCACCTTTTTCGGTTATCTTCCTCTGCAAGGTGTGAGATGGCAAATCGATTGTTCTCTCGAGTTACTAAACCGCTTGTACTCGAAACGTCTTTGATAGCAGTGTCCGTGATCTTTTGAGGAAAAGTTATTGCTTGTTTGGCATCAGGTTTGATGTTTTGGGTCCACGTCTCCCTCGACGGTGCTACAGCCACCCATTGCAGTGGTGCGTCATCGGTATATCCTGAGGGAAAACAAATCACACAATGGCAAATGGTGGGAGGGGGATTACAAGCGCCTTTTTGTGAAATCGGTAGAAAGGCTTTCCCTCTCAGGGTGAAAAATTGCAAACCTGTGAAGTTTCACAGAATTCAATCTTTTTTTCCTTTTGGTAGATGGGGAGGGGAGGAAAAAGTGTCAACGAAACAAAATGCGTCCCCACCAGCGCAGCTGCAGATCCTGAAACGTTCCAAGCGAACGATGATCTGTCCCGAGAAAGTTACGACTGGGTTTGCAAAGTGTTTGAACTGTTTCAGGGCAAAAAGAGACAAGGACAAAATTTGAGTAATGTCGCCGCCTGAGGGAAGAAAACTCATACGCGACTGCTTCTTTCGTGCTTCGGGCTGCTCTGCACATGTGCCTGATTGGGTCGGTTCGCCTCCCTCACACCAGATGCCACTCCACCAAGGGTTCAAGAAGACCTGCAGGTTTCGATGCAGTTCAGCCGACAAGTCTCGGACAGTTCACTGTCCTGTTTCTGAAGCATATTGCATTGAGATGAACGCTTTTCGATCTGTTGACAATGGCTTCATTGAACCAACCTGTTTCGACGCGCTATGCGTCAGACTGTGGTGTCTTTTTCATGTCGGGAGTTCCCGTGATTTCCTCAGTTCATAGAATTGTTCTTCCTTGTGGCAATGACGGTCATTGAAATCCAATCTTCAGATCTACCAGTTTCCGGGCTGAAGCCTTGGGGGCACTTGGTGCGTGGGCTGGGCTTGTCATTGACAACCCAAGCAAAAGAGCAGCCCGAGGGTGGACTTATCCAGACATTGGTGTCCGGTAGCACATCTCGAGCCTTTCATTGACAACAGCCATTTTTGGACAACTTCTTTGTCAAGTCCTCTTTGAAACCGCGCAGCGAGTTGAGCGAGGCAAATTGATTTCGCCGGCGTCCCCAGTGTTCTTGACGGAAAGCATTTGAAACTTCTCAAAAGTGCTTGGGTGTCGTGATTTTTTGAGGAGGAATTTCTCTCATTCGCTTTTCATGCAAAGTAGCGAAGCATTGAGACTCTTCTGCTCTGTGAGCTGAGGTGTCATGCAATGTGGCAATGTGGGAAAGTTGCAGCTGGTGCATTCCACGTTCCCCGTATCTCTTGCTGGTCACGACAACCAGACGAGTTTATCCGAGAAACACTCACAGACAACGTTCATATCTCAAGGCAAAAATTACAATGTTTTTTTTAGCACGCGGTTCGGTTTACCGTGCGTTTAGTGCAATCACCATTGGTCTGCGGAGGAGGTGTTGTGGCAAAAGATTGGGTCTTGCGAAGGTTTTCTGCTGGGGCCGTGAATAACCTGCAAATTGGGGGTGCCTTGACTAGGATAATTTTTAGTGGCGTACTTCTGTCCAAGTTCTGATGCTGAGCGTCAAA
>JAAUXT010017126.1_pt1 | contig 11498 bp, 9 predicted proteins | sample 7278171 | NCBI WGS metagenome assembly JAAUXT01 (sample SAMN14350112, study PRJNA611818) | marine sediment metagenome | isolation source: surface marine sediment (1.8m) | place: French Polynesia: Moorea | collected 2018-08 | reverse complement strand
CTCTCTCTCTCTCTCTCTCTCTCTCTCTCTCTCACTCTCGCGCGCACACACACACACAAGCACACAAGCACACACACAAGCACCGCACTGCACACACGAGCACACACACACACACGAGCACACACACACACACACACACACACACACACGCGAGCACACACACACACACCCAGATCGAACCCACGAGCTGCCGGTTTTCAAAACGCGCCCACGCACACACGCACATACGCACGCACACACACAGGCACTGTCTCCCCCACACACACACGCAAAGACATCTGCCTTTTTATTAGAACCTCAGATGATCCTTCAAAATGGGCACTTGCATCGTGCAAAAAAATCAGCCGTTCTTTGCGCACTTCCATCCATCCCCCTCGGAGACTTTTGGGAGAAAACTTGACGCACTTACTTGGCTAGCGTTCGGCTATTCTTGTCCCCCATGCCGGGTGACTTGAGGAACTACCTGCCTCATTGCGAAACCTGACAATGTGCAATTGGCTCTATGTGAGCACGGCTTCTGGGAGCCGCAGCGCGGAATAACAATCTAATTGGGAGATTTTGGTCGGGAGCAGGATCTCCAGGACCATGGCTCAGGCATAACGATGACACCTGTTTGGCTCGGGATACACCGTCTTGGTGGAGACCCTGGATCAGGGTAGCGAGCCGGGGGGGGGAGCGGAGTGCTTGACTTGGGTCTGAGCCAGATCTGACCCTGGGAGGCTCAAAATCCAGAGCAAAATATAACTTGGTGATGGTGGGAGGGGTTTGGGGGCCAAAATTGCAGCTTGAAAATTGAACATAAAATGTTTTCGCGTTCAGCATAAAAATAAGAGGGAAAGTTTTTGTTTCTTGGGTGAGGGGGGGTAGGGTGTCAGGGAACCCAAATTAGAGTGGGGCACATTTTTTTTTCTGGGGTTGGGGAGCGCCCCCCCCCCTCCTGAAGCCGCCCACAGGGTGTTACGATGTCACCTGTCAACATCGGTGATGCCGCAGATAGCAGGGAAAGACGATCTCTCTCAACTCGGAAGTCCCCGCCGCAGACAAGTGTGCGTGCGCTTGGTTCGAACTGAGAACTCAGGGGTGGTGTTTGGAGCACTGGCACACACACCCCTGCCCTGACACCTGAAAGGCTTGGACACCCCCCAAACCTGCCCCTTCCAAAAATGCCACAAATTCAAACTGCTTTTGACAAAATTTCGTGCAGTTGGATTCAGGGTCCCTTTCTCCTCTCTCACAAATTGTGTCCCTGACCATATGAACCTCCACCCCTGGGACTCCCTTTGATCAGTTCTCAAAACTTCAGCTTCCTTTTGAAACTTTCTTCTCATTTTTTTTTCTCGTTAACTTCAAATGGCGGGAGCCGGGGATTTCGACGCCCACCTACAACGAAACCGTTGGGGGAGGATTATTTTTAGTTGTTGTGGGGGGGGGGGTTCCAACTTTGAAAAATGAACAAACCCCTTCTTCCTGAAACAGTCATTCAAATAAAATTATTTGTCTGTGTATGTGTCAGCGGATCATGGATGGACGAGAGAATTTGTCACAATTTAATCGTCAATAAATAAATATTTCAAATCAATCTTGTCAAATCTGACACTTGGGTGCCGTTTGGTGCAGTTCTTTTTGAAGCTCCGAATGACGCGGCAGTGTTTCTGGTTTGCATTGCACGCGAAGAGAAACGGAGCGACCTGGTCACTCCAGAGCGTGAAAACGAACGGCTCCTGTTGCCGTGGTCTGAGAGACAAAACGAACAACACAGGACGAACTCCATAGAGAGAACCTCGGTGTCGCTCGCAAGAAAAACAGATTCGGTTTCTGCGTCTCCTCTGCACTGCGTCGGATGATGCCTGCCGATCTCGTCAGGGGGCGTCCCGAAGGGGAGACACCGAACCCCCGTATCCATGGCGACTTGCTGCCCAGGGAACGGAAGGAGTGGGTGGGTGTGTCTCGTTTCCAGGCCAAGCGAACCTCGCATTCGCGTCGCGTACAGTATTCACACGTGTTAGAGACACACGAGGTTCGTCCACGACCTGTCCGGTGCACCGCACAGTTTCGGGACTGTTGGGACGGTTGGAGGTCATCATACAGGAACTTCGTGGTGAACCTCGTGCCTTTCTGGCCCAAAATTGATATTGAAATGGGTGCGTTTGTTTGTCCACCTCCTGCCTCTCTGTCTCTCTTTCCTTTCTCCACACACTCTCTCATTTGCTCCCTTTTCTCCTGTTTTGTTCTCTCTCTCCCTCTCTCTCTCCCTCTCTCTCCCTCCTCTCTCTCTCTCTCTCTCTCTCTCTCAATTTCTCACACGGGCATGAGTTTTCCAGACGTGCGAGAAAGTGAATGCAAATGTGGTGTGCCTCCCGCTTGAATGCGAATTTTTACAGGGGTGAATACGGTACTCATTTTCTCTCGCTAATTGCCCAACACAACGAAATCTTTGTTTCACGCAGAACTGGATCGTTACGTCAAGAGCGGGAAGGCGAACCCAGTTCACTGGCTTCTTTCCTGTTGGTTATTTTCTCTGTGCAAAGCTTCAGCTCCTGGTAGATCCAGGGCTCGGTTTGTTGCAACTGTCTTTCAATGTGGAGGAACAATTTCAAGTGTCCACAATTCATGGCTTTGGTCTTTCTCATGTTCCCAAGCCAGACACAGGAAAGCTACGAAACAAGTTTTGGTTGTGTTGTTGTGTGTTTACATTCGGAATTGTTCAAGTTTTCTTGTTGTTGTTTCAACTATTTTGATCTTGTTTTGTTTGACAAATGACAAACTTCCTGTTTGTTGTTTTCAGTGTAAATTTCAGTCAAGCTCTGTTGAAAGTGTCAACAATTTATGCCCCTTCCGTTTTGCCACTCCCCTGAGAAAGACGGCACGGCACGTTATTGTGCCTGAAAGCGCAACATTTTTGGAGGGTCCCCCCCTGGATCAGCTCTCAGAAACCGAACCCGAGTCCTTTGTTCTCTTGAAGAGTGGAAACTGGAAGTCGGGCATCGACATTCATCGGCCACAGCCCCCGAGGAGAAAAAGAAATTGTCGCTGAAGATCATCCAGAGGAGGAGGATCCAAAATCTGTTTTCTTGGGGGGGGGGCAGGTGGCGGGTTGGGGGACATGAAAAAAAGGAACAACAAGAATGCTTACACGTTCAATGATACCCCCCCCCCCGAATGTTGATCGCTTTTCAGCATCTACAGCGCCAAATTAATTTTATTGGGGGGGGGGGAATGCGGGGGAGGATTCTGAGGGCATCACGGAGCCCGGTGTCTCAGGACCAGACCCCAACTGCAACATTTCTCCGACATCATTGTGTGGTCCTGAAATTTCAGGACCAGACAAGGATGTCATTGTCTGGTCCTAACAAATTCAGGACTAGAATCTGACCTGCCTGGCTATCCTGGAATGTTGGAGCCTGGTCCTGAAATTTTTGGATCACACAATGACCTGGGAGTGTGGTCGTTGTCTGGTCCTGGTCGTTGTCTGGTCCTGTTACACCGGGTACCCTACCCCTCCCCCCCACCCGAATCCACCTGTGCCACAGTCGTGTCGAGTGGTGGGTGAGATGGATGTGACGCAACGACACGATACCCACCATCAAAGCTTAGAACACAAGGTTCGTTAGCGCTGACATTTAGAGGCGCAGGTACTGAGTATCAGATATAGACCCGAACACAAGGAGCTCCGAATGGCGTGGAATTGCCTGGGTAGACGTGCGCCAATTACTGGGCAGAAAGGGATGGGATGCGTTCGCTTCTTCAGAAGGAGAGACCTTGGAAAGTTTGTGTCCAGGTGGTGGTCACGTGACACAGAGAGTGTGGATTCGTACGAATGTCACACGTCGCAGAGACGCACGTTCGTCAAGGTCGAGGGAACAACGGAAGTGACGTCAGAGACTTCCGCTGAACAGAACGCTGACGCCAACGCGCAATGCTGGCGTCATTTACGTTGTATCCCAACGTAATTTGCCAAGTTGAATGTTGCGCGTCCACAAGACCCACCACGCGACAATTCTTCAGAAGAGCTGTTGCGTGCGAGCAAAATGCTACATCAAGAGATAGAGGATTTTTTTTGGGTAGAACCTGGGCTTCACGCCTCCTAACAGAGGTGAGTCAAAGCGTGGGAACTCACCCAAAACCAGGGTGTCACCTTGCGAACTTGTTCCCCAAAACGCGTGCAAAACCACAGGCGATAATACATGCGTCTCGTGCAATGTTACATGCACTGAGAAAGCGTGCGCACGTCAGAAGAAACAAAACTGAGCAGATGCGTGCGAGCGATCAGATCAGGTTCTGCATTGCAGCAGCAAATCCACGATCTTGTCAGGGGGCTCTCAGAGGCTCAAAGTTGAGCAGGCCAAATTTAATTTGGGGTTGGGAGCGCAACTTCAGAAACCCAATTTTTACAAAGAAAGAAAAATGAAAACTTGCGCCCGTGGCAGGATGATTTTTCGGGGTTGGGAAGCCCTGGCTCCCTGGGCCCCTGGGACTGTTCCAGGGTTCCATCAACTAAACTGGTAAATGTGAGGGTGCACCGAGCCACTAAACTGCGAACCAGGAGTCCCTCCTCCTGACTCCACCGAAACGCCAACCAGGAAATTCGATGTCAGAACGTCAGTTTTAGTTTCTTTGACGCACGCCGGAAACAGACAGATCGCTGACAACTGGGTGAGGGCTGCATCTGAAGGTTGACACGCGGAAAAGAAATCGGTGGAGAAAAGCGGCTTGTAAAAAATGGGCAAAGAAGCGACAGAATTCAAAAAAGCTGACACCCCCCAGGTATATGAGAAATACGTATCACCTGATACCGTATTATAGTGTGGAAAATGTCTTGGATGCACGGCAGACTGATGACATCAATATAGTTGACTCCTTTTCAGTGAAGACGTTGGGGGAGCCGGCCCCAAGGGCCCTCAGCTCCGCCCATGGTCCAGATGTGTGTGTGTGTGTGTGTGTGTGTGTGTGTGTGTGTGTGTGTGTGTGTATGTGTGTCTGTCGCGTGTTGTTGTCATGAGGCCCGCCTGGCGATTTGCGCTCTTGCAGGCACTCCACCTCCCATGAAGTTGTGTTGTGCGTGGGCGGTGCCATGGAATCAAATCTTCTCAAGGAGTCCTCCACGCAGCTTTTCGCGCGGCTTTTTTCCCGCCACATCAGAGATTTTCCCGCCACCGCGAACTGCTCACGAGGCGACGCGTCTTTTCGTCAACGCGAAACTTTTTGTTCTTCCTTTTTCCGAATGTACGTCAGAACTTGGTACGTCTCATGCTGAGACACGTGTTCTGAGCCAAGGCCACACAAATGTCAGCTCTCTCAACAAGTGCCGTTGGTAAGTTGCAGGTATTTCTCCGGCTTCCGGCGAGGAGACAGAACACAAAGAAAAAGTTCAATGACAGATGAAGTTTTGGCGATCAAAGTTCTGCCTTTCTGTCGTCACGTCTTGTCCGTTAGGCCATTGCATGGACGTTCACGTGCATTTTGTCAAAGTCATCAAGACATGAAACACTCAGTTTTTATTTCAACGCTATTCACATTTTCTTTAAGGCTACAGCATTCTGTACAAACACATACCGCAGGTTTATCACAAAGACTTCGGGCGCCATCTGCAGACGCATCAGAGATACTGTTTCCTCTTCCGGTCTGGACAGGAAATCCGCCAATTTCGGATCCAGGTGCTACAGGGAAACAGAATCCAATGCTCGTCGCGCACAAATGGAACGCGCCCTTTCGTTATTTCTCGGGTGAAAAACGAACGCGCCCATTCGTGCGACAACGTCACAGTGATTCGTGCACGTCAACAAAGTTTTCAGGTTGCCGCGGGAACGCACTGGTAACCATGGCAACCTTCTGAGTTTACAAATTATGCGCAGGGATTCAAGAACTGACAGCTGACTGCGCATGTCACAACGTCTGCGTGGTTCAGATTTCCGTTTCAAGGAGCCTCTTCACGTAGGCGATGACAGCTTCAAGAAAGTTGACGTTGACAGCAGAATTTTGATGCCAATGTCAAATTTAACGTGACGCCCAATAAGTGGGCATCAAAAAACAGTCCAGACCATTCTTTGATGCCGTCAAAAAAGTTGACATGTACGTCAAAAAAACTTGACGGCGTCACCAACGTGATAACCCCTTAACATTTGGACGAGAGAATTGTTTTGGAGGCAGAATTGTTTTGATTTAATTTTTTTAAGTCAAGTCAAATTGTTCATTCTCCAGCCAGGGACCAGGACTTCTCGGTCACCTCCAAGTACAGTAAATCTGAACTCAGTTTTCAGACACGTGTTTTCTGTTTCACATGCTCCAACACATGAACTTCTGTCTGAGTCCACGGCTCACAAGGGATAAACCCTCTGCTGTTCAACTTGAGGTACTTGAATCTGAACTCAGTTTTACACACTTTTTCATTTTCAAACACGTGAGCACTTCTTCACATGTTCCAACACACGGATCTTTTGTCCGAATCCGTGTCTCATATATAGAGGATGATCCTTCTGTTGTTCAACTTGAGGTACTTGGATCTTGTATGGTCTCTGCTTCACATGCCACTCACAGCCAATCACAGGTGCCAGCAATTCTCAAACACGTGGTTTCTGTTTCTCACGTTAACAACACACGAACTTTTGTCCGTTGTTCAACTTGAAGCACTTTAACCTTGTGTTGGCCCGACACTGATGCTTCCATTGGACACGAGTATTCTTCGGCAAACACGTGTTTTTCCCCACACAAGTGCACGTGGCAGACCCAACTGATTGACAATGGATGATCCTCTTGTTGCTAGTCCAGGCCTATAGCAAGGCCAGACACGGACTCTGATCCCAATCACTTTGCGTCGTTATTGCCTGTTTGGCAGTAAACATGAATTTTTTGACACACGCGAAGACGTACACGTAGCAGTCACCCTGCAGGACATATTACTTCTCAACTAGTGAATTCATTTTCTTTTTTCAACATCTTACAAAATACTGTGGAGTTTTAACCCTCAATTTGATGAACTGGGGAAAAACATTCTTGAAAGATGTGTGAAACAAATTGCTTGAATCAGTGGTGTACTGAACCCCACAGGGTGGGATTCTACGTCTACGCACACGTCTACGTCTACGTTTTGTGTTTGCCGAACCTGCCCAAAGAGTGTCTCCCTGCACTTCTGCAGATGCGGATGTATATTTCTCTCCAAGGTACAAACCCTGGAGATCAGAATGCAAACATTTGGTGTTCTCAACTGTTTCTTCTTTTCCCTGTGCAGGTCATATTTGTGGGAGACATTTGTAAAAATTTTGAGATTTGTTGTCTCATTTCGTTTTGCAAGTTTTCTTTTTCCTGAATTCTAAACGATGCCTCAGGGTCATTTTTGTCTTCACCAAACCATGGCATCACTGTGCATTTTCTGTGGGACCAGTTCAGGTCAGGTCTAGAATCCCGACTTCTTTGAACCCTGCACGAAACGTGTTCGAATTAACCAGGTGCAAGAGGCAGTAAACTTGTGTTACCATGGTGACAGCCAGAATGTGACCTTGATGTGTAACGCAGTGGCTGACGCGCTCCGGAGGGACCGGACACGGTGTGTAAACACCTCTTCCTAAACTGCCTATTGAGTGACGCACGCTCGTGCACTCGTCCCTGTTCTGCGTACATAATTACATTCGTGGACACTGTACAGTACAAAGACAAATCACAATTTGATTACAATTGCAGTACACACAAAATGGCACATCAATCAATAACAATACTGTCAATGATACCTGCAGTATTTTGTATTTATCACACAGCAAATCGTCGGGCGTAAGAACTGCAAAACTCGCACGCCCTTGTGAGGCCCGTTCCACACTGGACGTGTCATATATCTTAGTTTCCACAAGGCGCGTCCAGGGCAAAAAGGAAAAGATCCAACTTTAGGGCCTTGGTGCGAATGTGGAAACTGCATTTCTTGCCGAAAAACAAAAATGCCAACGAGCATTCTTTTTCCTGTGGATTGATGATCTGCAGGTTTCAGGTAGAGGAATGAACCTGGTGCACAATTCAAACAAAACCACTTTTCAAAAAAGCACAGAAAACATGTTTTGGACATTCTGCAGAGTCGCACCTTGCTCTGCACAGCAAATCCAGGATTGAGAGACCCAAACCTTGCGGGGTACGCCCACAATGAAGTCCCGGGAATGTTTTGGAAAACAGGGTGTGGTTGGGGGGGGGGCTGGGAAGATCCGCGGGCCCCTGAATCTTCTTCCCCTGCCCTCGTGCCCCTGGGACCTGCACCTACTCTCGCACCTGGATCCGCCCCTGCCCCGCCCTCAGGACCACTGGTTCTGCACCTGCCCTCCCTCAGGATCCGCTGGACCTGCACCTGCTCCCCCTGGTGGCGCTGCGCCTCACATGTCTTCGCTGGTGACGCAGGGCACGAGGAAGTGGCTGTGGCGGATCCCGAACGAGAAGCGAGGCGAGATGCTCTTGTTGATGTTGACCTGCATTGCGAAGAAGCAGAAAGCGCATGCGCAATGGTGTTTTCAGATTGGGACGCGCGGCGTCTTTTTTCTGAGCCGACGCTGTTAAAATTTGACGCCGACGTCAAAATACTACCTCACGTCACAAATGTGAAAACCGCAGAACTGCAATTCTGGTCACTTTTGTTGAAGAACGCCCACGTTCGTTTTGTGTGAGCTGCTTTGACCCCTCGAATTTGCCAATTTCACGAACCAAACCCATTTTATTCAGGAGTTGGTAAACTAATCAGGCTGAACAGGCCGAGGTTGAGGTGCAGTTGGTGCAACTGGTCTTTGTGGCGAAGGAGTCTGGAGTCGATCTTTTTACGGATCTACGGATCTACGGCTGTACCTTCTCCGGGGAGTAGGCCCCTGGGCATGGCTGGTCTTCGCCGTCCCTGGCGCCGGGGACGCTGTAGCGGGGAGACAGCGTGAACTTGGGCGGGCGTCGCTTCTTACTGTAGCCGTCCACCAGCCCGACGTCATACGTACCCGGTCCAGGGGTCTGAAGCGAGTGAGCGGGAGGGGGGGGGGTCGTGTTAAGCACGTGGGTACAGCGGTAGCTTTGGGAGACACCCCAAATTTTTGACAGGAATAGGGTTTTACATTGGGTGACGCGCGGTTGTCTTTTTGACGTCAGCGTCAAATTTGTTGACGTCAGCCCTGAAAAAGACCACCCAATGTGAAAACCCTCAATGCCACCTCATTTCAACTCACACATGACATCAGTTGATCCAGGGCACTCGGAGCCTTGACCAATGGCCATTTTTCAGGTGAGAATTGAAATGGGGAAGCATGAGGCAAGTGGGCTAAGAAGCCTGCCACCAGACCTGCCTGGTCTTCAGCAGAGACTTGGGGTCCTCACCCAGTGCCTCCTGATTTTGGATGTCTGCCCATTTCGTTACACCGGTCCAGGGGTGTGAAGCGAGCCAGCGGGAGGGGAAGTCGCGGGAAGCTGTGGGTACAGCGGTCACGGGGTGCATCGGGGGGCAATTAGGGTATTCACATTGGTGACGCTGCGGCAAATTTTGTGTGCGTCAATTTGCCACAGCGTCAAAATTAATGGTCCAGACCAATTTTTAACACTGCGGCTCAACCTGTGTATATTGAAAATACAAGGGCAGTTTTGCTGCCTGCGGCAAAGGCCTTGATGCAACCCCAATGTAAAAACATTTTGCCACCTGCGTCAACATTTTTTTGCCGCAGCGGCACCAATGTGAAAACCCCTTATTGCACTGAAGATGTTGGTGTATGTAGCTGTGGCCTTGCAGCGTGAGAGCGTGAAGTGGCCTGGTCCTGTGGTGTGGAGCAGCAAGTGGGCGGGGGGGGGGGAGCAAACCACGTCAAGGTCACAGGTCACAGTGGGAGCCTAGCAGTTCAGGCAGTGGCCCCGTTTGGCCCTGTGGTCCTGGTTGTTCAGGTCTGGTATAGAGGTCTGAGGCGAGCGAGCAACGGGGGTGGAGGGGGGGGGAGAAAATTGTGTCAAGAGTAAAGCGACAGCCTTGCTGTGTTACAACATGAGGCAGTGGTCTGGTTTGTCTGGTGGTCAGTCTCATTGAGACCCTGCATGCCCTGGGGTCCGTTCGATTTGCGCTCTGCGTTGAGTTCTGCGTCAAAAATCTGTTCGATTTGCATCCTCGCGCAGAGGGTTCTGTGACGCAGAAATTTATGCAGAACCCTCATCTGCTCTATATATATATTCTGTAGTGAATTCTGTTCTTCTTGTGGCAAGATAGTGAAATGCATCAAAATGCAGAGCTGAACGCATGACATTGCAAATCGAATGCGCCCCATGTCTGAAGCAACGTCCAAGGTGTTTGTGCAGCCTTTTGGTTGAAGTAAGAAACGCTTTGGGCAGTGTTCCAGTCTGAGAGGTCAGAGGGGCGTTGGCCATTTGCTTTGTTCAGAACGTACAAAAAAGCCTGCAGTGTCCACCAAGTTCACCCGTGTGCAAGAAAAAACACCCTTTGGCCTCTGCAATTTGGCTCAAAAGAAGAGGTCGATGCACGGGAGAGGGCTTGAGTCCCGGACGCTGCTGCCCGGTCAGAAACGCTGTGGTGATTCAGGCTGAGACTGCGCACACCTGTGTCCCTCCCTGTGACTTCGAGTAGTGCGTGACGCAATGCTGATCAAGTTAGACTCCACACATACATGTACAAGGGGAAACGCGGATCCTGACGAGGGGCAGGTCCAGGGGCAGGTCCAGGGGGGTCCAGGGGGGTCCAAGGGCGGGTCCAGGGGCAGGTCCAGGGGTGGGTCCAGGGGTGGGTCCAAGGGTGGGTCCAGGGGTGGGTCCAGGGGTGGGACCAGAGGCGGGTTCAGGGGTGGGTCCAGGGGAGGGTCCAGGGGCGGGTCTGGTCTCTTTCCATCCCTGCAGCTGCGCAGTGGTGACGCAATGCAGATTGAGTTGCGTAGACAGGGACGGGACGCGGACGCAGGAGGAACCAGACGCTGAGTCACAAAGCGCCACCACGAGGTGGCAGGGGTGGATCCACAGGGGCAGGGGCACCCTGAACCACAGGGGGAGGGGCACCGCACCTGCCCACAGCCAGACAGATGGGATGACCCGTGCAACCCCCATTGGATGAGCTTCCGCAGGTATACCTCCGAAAAGTCAATTTGATGTGCAAAATTCTTCACTTTTTTGATTTTGAAATCGGGGTTTTCTGCCCCCTCGGCGTCTGTGGACCAAACAACGCCCCCCCTGAGGAGGTCGCCCCCTGACCCCAATCCTGGATCTCCCCCTCCCCTCCCCCTGCCCGCCTGATGCGGTCGTGTGTATGCAGAGGGGCGCGCGCCTGGAGTCTGGAGGCAGACTGGGCCTCAGGATGCGAAACTCTCACAGCTGCAGGAAAAACAAGAAGCAGTGCTCAAGGCAACTGCTGTGCAAAGTCCCTTGCCGGTAATGTCGCTGATTCTTCCTTGTCCTCCTTGTCAGCAGCAATCCAGTGGGGGGGGTCTGGCCACAGGGGTTCCAGCTGCGGGGGGGGTTAGCAGGGGGAGGGGGGGTCTGGCAGGGGGAGGGGGTCTGGAGGGGGGAGG
>JAAUXT010034918.1_pt1 | contig 11499 bp, 12 predicted proteins | sample 7278171 | NCBI WGS metagenome assembly JAAUXT01 (sample SAMN14350112, study PRJNA611818) | marine sediment metagenome | isolation source: surface marine sediment (1.8m) | place: French Polynesia: Moorea | collected 2018-08 | reverse complement strand
TTTTCCTCAGAAAATTCAAGTAAGGAACAAGTCTGGGCAACTGGTCCATTATTTCATGATAGTGTCCACCCCAAGGTGATGCTATAGTAAATATTATTTCATGCATTTTTGGTTTTTCCTTTTGCCAGGCTTTTTCCTCATGTGGTCCATACCCTGAGGGAATCAGGGTGTCAAATTTACCCTGGATGTTGCCAATTTCTGAAACAGTACAGTTGAAGCAAACAGACAATTTTGAGACTGGTATGTATTCCACAACACTATGAGTTTTTGCCAACAATTTGGAATGGAACTGTTCTGTGAAAGCCTCCTCAGATATGTTGAATTTTTCATTTCCTTGCTTGCCTGATTTGCAGTCAGTTTTGTATTGTAATTTTAGATGCTCACTTCCTCTGTATTTCATGAGTTGGCAGTCTGAAGAAGTAATGTGATAAACTGGCAATTGTAGTTGTTTGATGAGATGCTTGGAAATTTTTATTGAAAAAGATAGTATTCCTGAAGAATTCTCATTTGAAGTTGTGTTGGTGGATGAAGATGAAAAACTGTTTCCTGACAAAATCCTTTTCATCCCAAATTTGTTCAAACTTTCTGCAACTTCCTGGTACACACCAGATAATTGTGCTGTCATCAGATCTGTGCTTGCCATGCAATTTTTGTTTTCTCTGCTGGTGGGTTGCTTGTAAACATTTGTTTGGCCATTTATTACAGAGAACAAAAAGAAAATTGTGACCCCAATTGCAATATGAAATGCTGATGTCTGCTTTTGAAGGTAAAACATTTTGAAAATCAATCCAATGAGTGGTATATTTTGTGATTATTTCTGCCCTTCCATGGATTGTTGTTTTTTTCTTGATGTTGTTCCCCTGGTCAGCATCATATGGTCTTTCTTTCAGCTGGCCTTGGGCAGCTGAGTACTTATGTCAGGATACAGGAACCATTCTTCCTTTCTCCATTTACCCACACCACTATCATTCTTTTTGCCAGCACTTTTGCCCACAACTTGCCAGGTGTTGTGCTTTCAGCAATGTCCTGGCAACTAGAAACCAATGCATCCCTGTTTGTGTGATTCTTCCTGACTGGGCAAGTGGGGAGAGACCATGTCTCCTCCCATTTAGTGTGAGCTATGCTCATACAAACAGTTCTACTACACTGCAACTGAAGCTGGCTGCTTCCTTTCCAGGCAGTGAACCCTGAAGAGTGGGATTTTGTTGGTCCATCAAAGGTGCATTATGTTTGAGCAGAAGTCCCTTGATATGATGCTCACCTTGTCACTGTAGGACAACTGTTTTTACTGGCATTTCAATGGAAAAAAGGACAGAAAAACACTGTGCCTTCACAACTGTTACCTGTTTATTCCACAACTGCCAGCTTGCTTTGGGTCATCCTGTGTCACAAGGGGCCAAAGGCAAAAATATGACTGGTCCAAAGTCCCAAACTTGACTGTGCCAAGCTGTGCACACATTGGTTCTTGGCTTGAGAAGTGCTCACATCTGACTGGGATGACTGAGCCATGCAGAACATGATTGGTGAGTCTGAGCTTGTGCTAAATTCACTCACAATTCTTCTAATCGATGGGAGTTTTGACTGGGTTTGAGGAGAAGGGACCCTTCAAACTGATCTCAGGGTGGACATGAATGTTGTGTCTGCTGCATGAAATGCACTGCAGCAATCTGGGTCTGTTTATTTCCCTACCATGTACAAAAATCTGGTTATGAGCAATCAATGCAGTGGGTGCAGTCAAAGATCAGACAGTGGGCAAGTTTCATGGACAAGGCCAACCCCAACCCTGACCCCAACCCTAATCCTCAGCCAAAAGTGTCAAAAAGAGAGTAGATTGTTCCAGGTGAACCATGCCCTGAGAAAGTCTGGATTGAGAAAACAGTCAGCAAAGTGATGACAGTGGCTTTCATCCACAAAAAAATAGCTCCATGGAGCTCGTGGTAATTTGAGGAAATTTCAGTTGCTCTGATTTGGCTTGCTCTGATTTGGCTTGCTCTGATTTGGCTACCTCTGATTTCGCTTACTCTGATTTGGCTCACTCTGATTTGGCTCCCTCTGATTTGGCTCACTCTGATTTGGCTCACTCTGATTTGGCTTGCTCTGATTTGGGTTGCTTTTTTGTCAAAATTCTTACTTTTCTCACTCAATATTCACAACTTGGGAACTCATTTAGCACACACCCAAATGGAACAAATGGAACTTTTACACATTGTTTTGTAACAATATGCACATATTAACCAAAAGAATTGCCCAGTATCCATTTTTAAATTTTCCATGAAAAATGACTTTTTAACCCAAACTTTAGCCCCACCTAAAAACCATAAAAAAATTTTCAAAAATCAAAAGTCAAATGCTACCTCTCAAACCTCCATACAAATAGGTAATTGCATGACTGTTTGTACAGGTTGCAGTCATGGATCTAGTGACCTGGTTCGACACACAAATGACATGTACCCATTTTTGTTCCATGTGCCAGTGGAGTCCTTGGATGCCTTGGGCAGTGCTGCTTTGGATCCATATGCAGCCAACCTCTCTTCCAAGATTGTCATGACTTTGTCAACAATCTGCATTGGCTCCGGTTGGGCTGGAGGTGCTGTTGGTGGCTGGGATGTCTTTGTGTTGGAATTCATCTTTGCTGCAAGGGCACTGATAAGTACCATGGCAGCATCATCATTTTTGGGTGTTTCTTGGGTGATGACCACTGTAGCTGGTTGACCAGACAGCACTCTCTTGTACATGTCTGTACTGGGAATTTGTACAAATTGTACAGCAGTGCTCCAGGTGCTGTGGCACTGGTGGATGTTGTGGGTTTGTCTGGTGCAGCAGGTTTAGTTGGTGCTTGGGCCCAAGGATTTGGTGTGGACGTTGTGGTCTGGGTGTGTGCACTGTGTGCTGCACACTTGCATATTGCATCCACAATGTGCGTGAGCAGGGTCATTCCTTTGACATGCACATATATCTCCATGGGGAGATAATTCAGAATCTTGTCAATCTTTTGTTGATCTGTTTTGTCACAGTACTCACCAACCTGCAGGATCATGTCCACAAACTGGACAAGATTCCCACCATACATGGCTGGTGTAATTTTGTCCCATTCTCATCGCCACTGAATATCTGCTTTGCCTCCTGGTCCAAAGTGCTTTTTCAAACCTTGCATGGCTTGATTCCATGTGTTGAGATCAACCAGCTGATTTTCTTTGTCAACCCACCATTTCAGTGGTTCCTCTAGCAAGCATTGGCAAACCAGGAATTTGGCTGCCTGCAGCTTTTGCACGTTGGGTGCTCCATCTTGTGGGTTTCACTGAGCATAGCTCATGTAACTTCAGAGACATCAGATCCAATCGACAACATCTTCCAGAGACTTTCCTGAAAACACAGGACAATCTTTTTGTTCGAGCTGATCCCTCCATTTGAGAGGGTTGTTATTTGTGTGTGGAGCATTGTCAAACATGGTGTCAGCCAGACTCAGATCTTGTTGAATCTGGTCCCAGTCTGCAGCAGACAAGGGATTGCCATATTGGGCTTGAGTAAGATTACCCCCTTGAGGTATCTGTAATGGTTGTAGCTCAACTGGCAATGGCTGTGCCTCAACAAGCAATGGTTGTGGGACTGGTGGTGGTACTGATGGGTTGAACACAGGCATGTATGGAGCACGAATGCGTCAAGCTGGATATGAGTTCCATCGCTGCTGTGGTTTGACAAATGCAATTGGGCATCCCTTCTCATTGTGATATGGACATAAGGGTTTTCCAACCAATTGACTTTGGTGATCTGAAACTGCTAGAATTGTACCAAATTCTGTGACAGATCTGCATGACAGTCGTGAACACATTGTGGCTGTTTCCAATGTGCCTGGATTAATGTGTACAGTGTTGTGTTCTGATTCCGTTGGCTCTGTGTACTCAGTGGCTGACTGATATGCTGTGCCACCAGAATCAGTGCTGGAAGTCGATTCTTCAACAGCTTCACCACTTGTTGATGGTAGTTCAGTTGGTCAAGCAGGTGAGGCTGTGTCTGTGGAGGCTCTTGGTGTGGATGTGGCAATATTTTTGAAACTGAAGTCTCCCAATACCTCATAAACTGGTGCATGTGGAGTTGCAGTGTACTGATTTGGCTGGAGGTTTGATTCATGTGTGGTTTCCTCCTTTCCAATATTGGGCATGGCTGGCAATGGTTGATTTTGTGGTTGTGACGCTGCTGCTAGAGCACAACTTCTCTGTGGGGGTTGATCAGGTGTGGCTGCTTGGAACTCTATTGCTGGATTGAATGGTAAAGGCCTGTACAGACTAGTTCTGTCTTCGGGCTCTGGGAAGTCAAACAGTGCCAATGGTGCTGATGCTTCTGGCTGCTGTGTATACCCCTGTCTGGCAGTTTCTTGCTCATCTTGCCTTCATGTTTGCCCAAGTCTTGCCTGTTCAAGGTGAAAGACAGATATGTCACCTTCCCCACTAGTACCTACCGATTCTCCCCACACTGTTCTATTTGGTTTGTGGTTAGAAGTGGTTGAACCAGATGGATCTGATGGTTCACTGAATCCATTGTGAGATTCTGTGCTGCCCTCTGATGTACCACTAGACTGGTAGTTGACTAGCAACTAGTTGAATAGCAACCCATTGGCAATATGCAGTCATAGTCTGAACTTCAAACCTTTGCCAAACAGATGCTTAACTAACTGACCAACTTGTTCTTGTCTTAAATGATGCCTGTGTACTTCAATAGCTGTTCTTGCTTTTGAGGATGGCTTATGTGACTGCTTCTTTGTCTTTGCAGGACGTCTGTTGGCATACTCAGAAATGTCCTTCTTGATGGCACAGAGGTTGATGCCTTTTCCTGTAAGAACCTTTTCATCTGCCAGAATAGAATGAATAATCTTCCCCGCAGCCTCATGTGGTTGCACAAATTCTGTGTATCATGTGTCAGTGATGGTCAAATGTATTTTTGGTGAAAGGGGAAGTGGCACACTGAGTTTTTGCCAAAGGTTGCATTCAGCTGGTGTGCTGATACATGCCATATAGACATGTTTTTGCTTGTGAAAAGTCAATCCCAATAAATGCAAAGTGAGATTGTCTTGTACATGGATGTATTCTTTACACAGTCTGTTCCAAACAATGCCAAGCTCGTGTTCTGTGTTGATGGATTTCAATCTCCAATGTAGGAGATACTACTCAAAATGCGATACCCAGACTAGGGCTAGATGATCAGCTTGCTCATCTGAAAATATCTGTTTTGTTGGTAAATATTGCAAATTAAATGCTGGTTCAAAGAAACAATACACCAAATCTTTTGTCTCTTTTCCAAGCCTTGCAGGTTTGTCCAAATCAAGGACTTCAGCTGCGATGTGATGCAGCAGGTACTTTGCTCAGTTGCTATAGATGAAAGACAACTGCATACATGTCTTGTTCTGTGAGGTGATTGTAAACAGTTTGATCAGCAGGAATGGTGTATGTGGTGTCTGGTGATCATGGCAAGCAGGGTTCGCTGCTACTTGTCGAACCTTCTGATGAAGAATGAGCTGGTCCAGTTGTGGGGTTCTGCTCAGTTCCTCCTTCAGCCATTCACTGTGTTGTTCTGATGGTCAGTTGGCTCTTTGTCTTGAACTGAGGCAGAGAGCCTGGGTGGTGTCAACTCCAGGATTTTCTCTGGGATATCCAGAAGTTATGCATCTCAAGTTTTGTCACAACAAATGTCAGATGGCACTCGAGCTGTGACAGACTTGGGTATCGTGCATGGGTACTGGAATCTCTTGGGGTCACAACAGTCGACTGGACTCATGTCCTCCAACTGAATACGATGAATGTACAAAAGTTAACTTACAATGCTCTGAGTCTGGTGACTTCAGAGATGGAATGCAATCTAAACAATTGAGCTCCAGTTTCACAACCAAGTTCCTCAGTCACATCTGGTAGACTTTTTTACCTTTGACTGATGTTTGGATCTAGGCTATCGAGCTTGAACAGCTTTTGAGTGTCAGTTTTCAGAGCTGTGATGTTTGGTTTTTGGGTTGCAGCATCTTCCTCTTCTTGCAGAAAGATGTTGGTATAACCTGCATGTTGTGTTGGGCTGGGATACACCCACCTCGAATTCTTTACTCAAACCAAGTCATGTTCATACACACTCACTCAAACCAGTTCATCTCAGTTTCAGCCTGTTGAACCAACAGTCTTGGGTTTATTAGTCCAATCCACATGGTGTGATCAAGAAGTAATATACAATCATCAATCAAACAATACACAAGTAATCAATCAAGTAAGGTCATCTCAGGCAACTGCTCCGAGCCAGTTGCACAAGCATTATTTATAGTCAGGTTGGTGATAAATCATCCTTCAAAGCATCTCACAATTTATCATACTCCCAGAATTGTCATGGCCCATGGTGCCATCCTTGGCCAATAGGTTGCACCTATCATCAAGGTCAAATGATGCAACCTCGTGAGAAGCTTGTGTCACACCAATAATCCAGATGATTCCGTCTATTTGGTTTACACGACAATAACACACAATGCATTCTGGTTTCTTAAATCAATGTGAGCCTCTGGGAGTTGTTCATTTTTGTGTTGTCATCTCAGGTAATTATTTGTGCACACACGAGGTTCTTTCTCATTTTATTGAGCATGCTGTACAAACATTTAAAGAAACAATTTTTGATTGTCCTGGTATTATAAAGATTGACTTCCCAGTTGTTGTCATCACATTGGATTTGAATTCCAATCTGTGAGGAATCAGCATGTATTTGGTACAGAGCTGAACAACAAAATAGCTCCAAGTAGCCACTTATGTTCAGTGACATGGAATTGAGAAAGAGAAAAAAATATGTGTTTTGCTCTGTTGGAATAGTTCTCTTGCTCCTAGTGGTCTACAGTTTCTGGGCACCAAATGGTTTGACTGGTCTTTCCCCCAACATTTCAGACCTTTACTGAGGCTTTTTCACAGCTTTATTCTATTGTCACAGGTGATGTTGTGTTTTCATCTGGACAAAAACACAAAATAACTACTGAAGAATGGAGGGAACTCAAATTGCTGGTGAGCACAAACTTCACTTTTTTGGTCAGAGAACATTCAACATTTCTGAGAATTGAAAGCAAATGTTTTGTGCAAAAGCACTGCAAGCAAATTTGATGCAGCACATGCTACTTATCCTCAGGAAAATGCTGCAAGAAATTCCTATGCTCATTTCAAGTACAGAAAACAATTCCCAAAAGGACACAAACAAGAAATCAAATCACTTACAGATATTACTCTCGCAGGCAAACTTTTACTTCTGTCACAAATGTCAAATTTGACCTTGGAGCAGTCTCATTTTGCACAGATGCTGCGACAACAGTTGGAGCAAGTAAATAACAAGCAGGTCTGTCATTATCAACCATTCTTGGTTTTCCTCAGAAGAAGTCATTTAAAATTTCACAACATTACAAATTTAAACTGGAAGTATCTGAACTTCATATGCAGCACACAATTACACCTCACTCTTTGTCATTCTGGTGCCAGTCTTGTTTCCCACAACACAAAACCTCACTCTTGTGTATGCATCAACACACAAGTATATAGCAATGAATCTTTCTTCTGTTTCTTCACACAAAAACATGAAGGCAAGGAGTCCTCTCCAAAAAAGTGACTTGCAACTACAATTTTGTGACAATTGTATGGTGGCAACACATTTCTGGGACTGTTATGCTGCAAATGTTCAAAACTGTTGATGTCTCCATTGCAAGAGACAATGGCCAAACTTCTCTTGTGTCTTGTGCATTCACATGGGGTCTTGGTGGTTGCTGCCCACACTTACTACACACATCCAGCTTGATCCCTCTTCACAACTCTGCTGCACTGCACCATACACATTATGTGCATAAAGAATGGGCCAACTGTTGAGTGCAAAAAGCACAAACAGCAGTTGCATTTGGGACTCAGCTGACAAAACATTCTTGGGCATGGGCTGTGTGTTTGTACAAAATTGCCCAATCTTTGCAGAAAAATCTTTTTCCATACAAAATGTGTGGACCTGTCACACTGAACAGGCACAATATCATAATTATCCACACCCAATTACTAAATTGGCTTTTTTGGTTCTTTCACAGGTTTCATGGGATGATTCGTCATTGATCAGCTTGATTCAGAACAATTTCATTCACCATTCTAATGATCAACCCTACAAACTAAGGTATCCCAAAGCATTTGACCAGTCTGAGGGGCAATCAAGGATTGTCAACAAATTGTTCAGAAGAATGGTGTGTGTTGCATTTTTATTTATTTACCAAGACTTCTTCCACATTTTGAAAGGTAAAATCATCCAAATATCTATCATCTGGTTTTCAGAAGCAGGGCTTTTTTGTAGAGTGTGGTGCCTTAGATGGTGAAATGGCATCAAATAGTATATTCTTGGAACAAGTAAGAAACTGGACTGGAATATTGGTGGAATCACAACCTCTAAATTACTATTACATGGTGCAAAGAAACAGAAAAGCATCAACTGTTCCAGCCTGCTTGGGAATCCAGCTTGAGCCATCAATGGTACATTATTGTCATTTTTGAATTGGTGTGACTTTTTCATTGCATCATTTCATATTTGAAATGAATCTACTGTTACAGGTAGCCTTCATTGGCAAGGGAGCTTTTGGACACATAGAAAATAACCAAACTGGGGTATTTTCTGTGCAGTGCTTTTCTTTGGCATCAATTTTGAAGGCAATGAACAAAACAGTGATTGATTACTTGTCTCTGGATGTTGAAGCTTTGAGTTGAAAATTTTGAAAACCATACCATTTGATATTTTCAAAATAAAGGTTATGACAGTAGAGTATGCACACACACATGAAGGAAAGACTTCTCTTGTCAACTTTATGCATCTCAAGGGTTTCCAATTATTGCTGCAAATGTCATCTAAAGATTATGTTTTTGTCAACAAATTTTTCTTTGAAAGCAAATATTGAACAGTAAAGGCAGTTGTTTGTAGCACCACATCTTTTTTGGCTTGTTTCTTGTGCACAAACAGACCAGTGAGCCCAAAACCAACAGCTATGAACCAGAAGACACCTATTTTAGTATTGTGATCTTGAAACTTGGGTATAACCATGCAGATACATCTCATCTGTTGTGTGAGTTTTGTGGCCAAATGCACAACAATTTTGTCATCGGGTCAATTTTTTGCAGAACCATTGCAACCCCTGTTTCATCATATTTTGCCAAAAAGGTTGGTTAGTGTATTTGAAGAGCCAAACAAGCTTTCAAGCTTTCATTTGCAAACTATTTACAGTTGGGTAAATCTCATGATTTGTGCACATCTAGAAAGATGCTGAGCCAGAAGGCCAATCTGAACAAGTGGCCCAGAATGAAAAAAAGTCATCTTGGAAGGTGACCACCTGTTCGCGCAACTTGGTATTAATGTTTGTTCCCAACTCCAGACAGACAACTGAAATTCTTCCTGCTGTCACTTGTAACTGATTATTTGTTTGAAAAGACAGGAAATGTACACACCATGCTGGTGTTTCCTTTTGGCTATTTAAGTGCCATTGTTTAGAAAATCTGGAATACTGGCTGGGTGATGAGGTCTGGGTTTTTGCCCTTCACAGAGCTGTGGTGCTTGAATACAGCTCATGCTTCACACTGACACTGATGTAGTCAAATGTCATGATCACACAACAGTACTGATTTCTCGGTGAAGCTGAATGTGTCCAGCAGATGACCAGAAATCCTACAATGGCCAATTCACACCTTCGTGAGCTTGGAGCAGGGGGAACCAGACAGGTACATGGCATCCCCCACATGGAAAAACAAAAAAGAGCCCCAGTTACCAAAATGATGGTATCACAACCAACAAATTCCCACCACGACACGATTGATCCAGATTCACAAAATGAGCTGTTTAGCAGCCACAGGAAAAAGTGAACTTTTACCTGGTTGTGCTTGGCACGTCCTAATTTGTCACTGCTGGTTTCACATCTGAATCAATCATGCTGTTTTATTTCTGATGATGAAATGTATCAAGCTCCCAAATGAGAGATTGACCCAGCAGGGTATATTTGAACCAGTTATTGGTTGAGGGAGCAGAAGGTCACAGTCCATATAAAAAGCAGCAGAAAAACCCTAAAGTCAGCCTTAGCCCTTTGTGACATAATTTTTGGTGACATAATGTTTCATCACTTGGTACTCTGGCTGTACATGTGTGTTGACACAAAAACACAGAGAGTTCCTGCACAAAACTGAACAGTTGGAACAATGCTAAATATCCATGCAGTAGCAATGCATGACAGTACAACAACACAGGAAGTTGCAAAATTCTTCTCTATGCTACCAGAATACTTGAGGACACATGCTACCAGTAACCCACCACATGTCTAGATACAATCAACCAGACCAAACTATCAAATCCAAAGAAAAACATTTGTGGCCTTTGGGCAAGGGCTGTGTGGAAATGGCCTGCAATATAAAATATATATGAAAAACATGTTCCAATGACACTCAATTGTACATTCCATAGTAGGATATGCTCCTTTGATTCCTTGCATCTTTTTTTCCAGGAAAACACACCCACAACTAGACAATACTGCACATGATAAAATGTTGACAAATCCAATAGAAGACAATTCTTTCATTTTCCTTGAATCAGTGCCATCAAAATGAATGCTCAGATGGGCACAGACAGAAGACTTTACACAAGGCTTCAGGAAGGCCCTTCCACAGGGCAATAGGGAAGGTGAATTCCAATATATTGGAGAGAAACTCTTTTGTCAGGGGTGAGTCAATGTCACACACAGGTGGGAGTGTTGTGGGCCTGCAGCTCTCTCTGGCTGGGTAGCTCTGTTGCACAGTGTGTAGTGGTTTGACACACAATGCCCTGCAGTGTTACAGCTTTTCTATTGCAGGTTATCTTGTGCAAGTGAGATGCATACCCAGTAGTATATTGGAAGGTTTAGGTTGTTACTCACTGGGTAAGTAACAGCTATAACCAAGGAAAACATGTTGTGTGAGCTTTCATCCCAGGCTCTACAAGCTGGCCTCAAGGGTTGGGAGGGAGTTGAGAGCTTCAGCTTTTCTGATGCATCCAACTTCTGAAGCCATCTCAGGGTACTCAGCTCTCTAGTGAAAGCTGGAATAGTCTTGGAGAAAGATCCAATGTCTTCCACATGACACCAGTGGAACCAGAAACTCTCAGCAGTGAAAAGTCTTGATTTTCTGCACTTGACAACACGGCTGTAATTTTCTCTCGAGAGTCAAGACTTCAATGGAACTTTTTTGTTGCGACACCATAGAAATTCTATTGTTTATTCACCAGCTATTTTTCAGAGATATGTTTCTGTTATATCCTTTCCATGATTTTGGATAAAACTTTGTTTGGTTGAACCATTCTTTTCCTTTGAGTCCCAAATGTTTGTGTTTCAATGGAAAGAGGAAATATAATACTTCACCACCTTTCTGGCTGATTATCCATCCTGCCCACCAACCAAATGTTCCAACTGTCATGATGATGTGATCACAGCTGCACAAAAGTACAAACTCATGTTTCCATGTT
>JAAUXT010016037.1_pt1 | contig 11501 bp, 15 predicted proteins | sample 7278171 | NCBI WGS metagenome assembly JAAUXT01 (sample SAMN14350112, study PRJNA611818) | marine sediment metagenome | isolation source: surface marine sediment (1.8m) | place: French Polynesia: Moorea | collected 2018-08 | reverse complement strand
TGGATGAACAAAAACTTTATATTTGCTTCAGTATTATTACTTTGTTTTGCTCAAAAACATAAGAAAAATGTTTTTTTCCAATCAGACACAAAACATTCTGAAGACAAACAGTAGTACTTTGTGGAGTATTTGTCCCCAGGGGGTGAAATTCTATGCCTACGCTCACGTGTACATCTACGTTTCGTGTTTGCCGAACCTGCCTATTGGAAGTGGACACGGACCCCTTCAGACTGATGACTTGTGAGTGAACAAGAGAACAAACAAGGATGCTGGGATGCTTCCTACAATTCGAGGATGGTGATATGCTTTCTTATCTGCAAAACTGATATCATAGGTATCACTTTTCCAGGTGAGCTTGTCATTTGCAGAGGAGCCAATATCAAACAAAGAACAAAATCCAAATGAAAAAGAGTAAAGAAAAGAAGCTCATTGCTTTGACTCTCGTAATTCCTTGTTCATGATTTTGAAATAGAAAGATTTCATGTGGTTGGACATCACTGCAGAACACTACTTCATGTGCTGGCAGTTGGAAGGAAAATCTGATGGGTTTCTGCTTGTGGGTGATCACACCAGAATTGCTGCAACATTCAAGCAGACCTGTGGTTCTGTTTCAGCAGCCACTCTGACTCCAACCCTCCTGTTCTCTGTGTGCTAGCAAAATCTTTAGTGCGAACAACATCAGGCTGGTTGTATCACAGACTAAGACTGTGCAAATGGAGACACAGGTTTGCCCTTCACATTGTATTCACATGCCTTGTAACTGTTTCCAGGCTGCTACTACTCACAGCACCCTCAAACACCAGTACTACTCACAGTGACCCATTACAGCAGTGGTGGCAGCTGAATCCTGAGTCAGCACTGCTGCTGACCACAAATCACCACAGACACAGACAGGTGAATGCAGCCAATGAAACACACCATCAGAGTTCTGACACCTGCTGGACACACACCAGAAGGACCACATTATTTCTGTTTTTGTGCTGTCTCAGGTTAGAATCCAGGAGAGTAACTGAGAAAAGGTTCTTGGTTTGGTTGTTGAGACCAAGTATTGTTGGAATTTCTCTTCTAAACCAGACGGCTATTCAACACAGGGCAGCAGCATTCAGTGTCATTCTCTTGTTGTGTGCGGTACGGGTCCCAGGGGAACCCGTCCTCACAACCACCACAATGTGCAGCACTGCAGTCAGAAGCAGTCTTGGGTTGGCCGGACTACCGCAGTGGAGTAGATCTAAGACTCAAGCGTATGCTTCAAATGTTTATTCATGCCAGTCTTGAACTGAGTGCTCAGCTCAAGTCATGCAGGGTAGTCATGTCCATGGCTTTTATGCAGTGGCACAAGGTGCCGGCCTGGTGCGCAGCTTCAGCTTTGTGCAGCTCTGCTGAAGCGGCTTCATCGGGTACTCAGCACCTTGCCCGAAAGCTGGATTGCACGTGTGGGAAGAGTCAACTCTTCCACACGACACTCTCCTGGACAACATTTACAGTTTCATGACAGGTGTTCAGTTTGCTGATCTTCTGAAGGTCTCAAAGTTCCACTTGTAGTTATTTTGTGCTCAAATTCTTTCATGTACAAGACAATGTGGCCTTTTTGTCAATTACACAGCAGTTGGCAACTGCTTTAGCAGACCTACAGTGGGATGAAGCAGGTGTCAAGCGATCCTGATTGATGGACGTAGAATACCACAGGATGAGACTGATGCACCCACACTGCAACTTGTGCCTTCAATTACATTTTTTGCAGTGGTTGTCTGACTTGCTGAAGGAGGGCAGTATCATCTCAGTGCAGCACTGACAAATTGCTCTCATTTGCAAGAAAAAAGTTGTTACATAATATAGTTTCTTTGAGTATCTTAATTTTTCTTTTGCCGCATAAAGGTTAGTCTGTGTCTGAAAATCCTGCAGAAATGCAGAAATGCACTCAGAGTGAATCCAAGACTTGTTTCAGGGCGAGGAATGTCTTTGTGTTTGTGGATGTGAATTGTTTTGGAGTTGGAGTGGGCCTGGGTTGCAGAGCTGTCAGGATGTGTGCTGGATTCATGCTGAAATGATGTTTTTTATGAAGTATTTGATGCTTTTTGGTGTGAATGTTTGTTCTATTCTATGCAAACTTTATCAGCTCTTTCAATTGTTGTTTTATTCTTTTGTTGGTGTTGCCCAGGTCTCCAAGGCCTCCTGGATTAACTCTGGATTCACACAATTTTCTGCATGTGTCTGAGTTTTCTCTTGATCTGTTCAGGGTGAATTCAGTACAAGAAGTATTGTTCTCATTTTCAAGTTGAAGCAACTTTGTTGGATCTGGTGTCCCAATATGTATCATCTGTTGCTTCTCAAAGAAACAACTTCAACCCACAAATCATATTGACACATTTACTGTTTCAATACATCAAAAATTAAAACTCTCACATTGCAGGTTCAAGGCTCCCACCATTGACCATATGTTCCTTCTCATGTACAGTGGAAAGAGAGAAGTCAGCCCATCATTTGTTCAGAAAACATGAAGCTGACAACACTGTTTCTGCTGAATCTGGGTTTGAGCCAGATTTATGGAAATGCCAATATGGAGATTGAGGCTCCACAAGACACAAAGCTGGCCATTGTGGAAAAACAACTATCAGAGCAAGCCTTGGTCATTGAGAACCACAACATGGTCATTGAAAAGCAAAATATTGTCATTGAGAAACAAACATTGGCCATTGAGGTTCTGATGCAAAGAGTTGATTCTCTTCAGGCTGCTGTGAACTCAATACAGGTAACACTGAGGTTTGCAGGTGCCTCTTGCAACCACTCCTTCTTTGTTTTGTGCCTCTTGCAGACCTGCTTTTCCATCACTGCCTTGTTGGGTTTTGCTGCAACAAAACAAATGTTTGTCATGTTTGTTTTCCATAAACTGCTATTTTCAGAATCCAGAGCTGAATGACACATCTGACTTGGAGACCCGAGTTGAAGAGCTTGAAGATGATGTTGCAATACTGCAGACTGGCATCACTGTGCTTGGAGATAACATTGAAGATGTCGAGAATTCCAACTCTCTGCAAGATCAGAGGCTGAATAACATTGACAATGAAATTAACATTATCCTTGGTGATGTTTCCGACAATGAAAACAACATTCATGGTATCTGTGTTTCATTCTTTTTGAATTATCGGCTTGCTGTATCAGGTCTGATTGAGCCAGAGTGGTGTGTTTTGAATGCCACAACTGAGATGGCACACTCAGAAGTGTAATGAATGATGAAGCCACTGATTTCTTTTGTTGCTTCCAGACTTGGAGCTCAATGTTGATAATCTGGCAGATATCACAGCTGGGTTGGCTATTCAGATGATGAATATCCAAGAAGATATCCTAGAATTGAATGACAGAGTGACCAACCTGGAGACTGGAAATGGAGGTGGCAACAATGTCACTGGTAATACAGATGCATGTACAGAATAGGTGTCTTTCTAAAACTTCATGCTTGAATTTTCCAACATTGTGGTTCATGAACATTTTGTATGTAATGCTATTCCCTCAAATGCAGATCTCGAAAATAGGGTTGATGCTCTTGAAACTTTAACATCTCAACTGAGCAGTCAGGTATCTGATCTGGAAATCACAACTGGGGACCATGAAACAAGGATTGACACTGTGTCTGCTGAAGTTGTTGGTTGGTTCTACATTTCATGAGCACTGTGCCCATTGTCACTATTTCTCTTTTTTGCCAATGATTGTTCTGTTTGCTGTGTTTTCTCACTACAGACATTGAAACAGTCCCTCACTTGTCAAGTGTTTTGATGCACTTCGTCATGTGAAACAGCATTTTGTGCACAAAATGTGTACCAAGTGGAACTGAACCATTTGATTTTTTTCCAAAAACAGACCTCACAAATACAACAACTGAACTGACAAACAGTGTATCAGAGCTGGAGACTACAAGTGTGGATCTTGAAATTAGGATTGAGGACTTGGAGTCAGGAGAAACAGGTTTGTGGTTATTTGAGATTGCATTTGAGATTAAGTTGTGCTTTGAAGCAAATGTGTCTTCAATTTTTCATCATGATTGACCATTCAATGTTCCTCTCTCTCTTGCAAACAACTTGAATACTTACAATAGGTCCAGGAAAATGGCACAATCAACATTGTCTCTTGTCTGTTTAAAGTTTCGTTGTTTTGAATGAGGGACACTTTGCACAAAAAACACAAATTGGACACAATGGGATCGATTCTATTTTCATATACATATGAGGCATGTCTTTTATATTACCGATTCACCCAAAATTTTCACTGATACAGACATTTTTCATCACTAATCTTCTTGTATTCCCAACAATCAACACAGGATTGATACAAATATATGAATATTTGTTGAAAATTAGAAAATAAAGTGATAAAATAAGAGCTTTAAAGAAAATGTTTGAAAGGGGTGTAGCTATTCTGTTCTTTTTTTATTTGTATGATACATAATTTTTCATAATTTTTCATTGGTTATCTTCTGCAATTGTTACTTCAAAGAAAGACCAAAGATTGAGCTTTCATGGCACACAAAATGAGATTGTTTTCTCATACCTGCTTTTCAACTCTACTTTTCTTTGTTGATAGGACATTTTAGTGAAAGCGTTTGGCAAGATTTCACCTTTTTGTAGTTCTTCTTTCAATACCCTATGAATAGATTAGAAAGAAGAATCACTTACAAAAGTTTACTGATCACTTTTTTTCTTTTTTATAGCCATCCAAACAAATTTGTCTTGAAAAGGAAGGTTACAGACAAATATCCTCTGATCCTTTTTGGTCAAACCAATGTTGTGTTGAGAAAAGATGTCAAGGAAGCCTGATATATATGCACTGTAGGCTGTGTGCTGAACCACATGAGAGATATTGATTGGAATCAGTAACATAAAAGACATGCCTCGTAATCTGTGCAATATTTGCCCTCTTCAGATCCTTGGGAAGCTTGTGTGAGTTCTCCCTGTGACAATGGAGCAACTTGTGTTGATGTGAATGTCGACCGGTTCATCTGTGTTTGCAGGGATGGGTTCTTTGGGGTGACCTGTGAAAACAGTGAGTGTGTGTTTATCATTCACACATTTGAGTCCAGCAAGATACACTCTGGTGCAATGACAATTGTTTTCCATCTGATTTTCTGACTTTTGTCTGCAGCCTCAGCTTACATTTGGATTGTGTGTGTGAAGCAAAATGCCATAATTTGCAGGTTATTCTGGGACAGCATTTTTGGCATCATCTACTTTAAACACTCACACCCCAAGCAGCCCCATAGTTTTCAATTATGATGTGTTCAACTATGGAGGCCACTATGACAACACAACTGGCATCTATACTGTTCCACTGGATGGCATCTATGAGATCAGTGTGTTCATCAAAGGAATTGCTGATCCAGGAATTGGTTCTCATATCATTGTTGATGGCATCAGGGTGAGGTTCTTTCTCAGTTTTAATTTCCCTTTCACCATGTCAACAACAAGTTTTGTTCTCAAAATGTCTCTTGTGTTGTAGACAACACACAAACATGAGAATGACTACTTTTATAACAACCCTGAACTCAGTACAGTGGTTGTGCTGCCCTTGACCACAGGTCAAGAAGTTTGGGTTGAACCAAATAGTATCACCAACATGTCTGGTGCCTCCAGCAGTACTGGGATGTACTCCTGGTTCTCAGTGCATCTGGTGCATGCACTTTAAAAGTACACAAAGAAAATGATGTGCTTTTGAAAGGACAGGTATCACTTCTCTCCTCTGAAATGCGATTCAATATGTAACAACTGATAGTGTGCCCAACAGTTGTCTCCAAGAAAATTTTGTGTCATAATGTCTGATTCAATAAATGGAAGTTGGAATCATTTCCTGGGTGTCAGTTGGCATGCACATGAACACAAGCGCAAGTTCTCATAAAGCATTCAAACACCGGTAAATCAATGAATGCTAACAACATTTCCTCTTCAACTGTGGACAGCCCTTTAACGAGGTGAAGTGTCAATGATTTGCACAATTTCGAAAGAAGCAGTTCTCACATTGATGACGAGCGGTCATTTTCTTGATGTCGGCATCAAAATTTCTTTTGAACCCAATAGTGGATATTTTGACGTCACCTTATGTGAAATCAGCTACAGTTGTGTACATTTTTGTGCATTGAATCAAATGCAGCAGAAGTATTGAATTTGCAAATCCTGCAAAGAAAAGAACGCAATCTGGTCATTTTGTCACCCTTTCCAGGTGGCAATATTTTCATAACACGTGCCCTTCAAAACAGCCGACAATCAGAGGTACACCCCTCTCTCCCAGATAAACAACATCAATTCTCCATTTCTGGACTCTTTTTCTGAATTCATTGCACACAACATCCAATATCAGAAACCTACAGCCTGGGACTTTTGGTTGTTGTTGTGCATTTCCTTGCTGGCGAGTGCAATGGCATGGCAGAATCAGATCAATATTCTGACTCTGAAAAATGATATGTGAAGAATGATGGAAGTGTAAACAATGATGAAAGGGTGTGGCTCCCTGCATTGACTCATGAACTCACATTGTTTCCATTTTGCAGTAGGATGAAGCAGGTGTCAAGCGATACTGATTGATGGACATGGAATAACACAGGATGAAATTGAAGCACCCACACTCTAAACTGTTCCTTCAATCTGTTGTTTTGCAGTGGTTGTCTGACTTGCTGAATGAGGGCAGTATCATCTCAGTGTAGCACTGACAAATTGCTCTCATTTACAAGAAAAAAGATTTTGCATAACATGGTTTCTTCAAGTGTCTTTTTTGTTTTCTCGTGCCACATAAAGATTGATCTCTGCCTGAAAATCCTGCAGTAGTGGACTTGTAGTGAATCCATGACTTGGTTGTGTTTGTGGATGTGAGTAGAAATGACTTGGAGACATGCGCAGGCCTGGGTTGCAGAGCTGTCAGTATGTCTGGATTCATGCTGAAATGATGTTTTTTGTGAAGTGTTTGACACTTTTTGGTATGAATGTTTATTGCATTCAATGCAAAATTTCTCAGCTGTTTCAATTGCTGCTTGTATTCTTTTGTTGTTGTTGACCAGGTCCCCAAGTCCTCCTGGATTAATTCTGGATTCACACTGGCTGCATGCGTCAGATTTTTTCCTTGATATGTTCATGGTGAATTTGGTAAAACGAAGTTATGTTCCCTTTCTTAAGTTGAAGGCATTGGGTACTTTAGCTGCTGTTGTCTGGCTCTTGAGCTTTTCATGAACTGAGCTGACCTTGGGACAATCTTACAACAACAACAACAATTCTGTCACGTGAATCAACTGACTATTATTTGACCCTCAAATGAAATTTGACTTGGCAGGTCCCTGTGCCATTGCTGTCATCTTGTCATTCCTCAAAATTTCTCCGGGTCCCAAACCATATCAGCAATTCTTTGATGCTGCTCATTGTGTAGGTTCTGGTATCCCAATGTGCATCACCTGTTGTTTCTCAAAAAAAAAAAAAACAACTCCAACCCACAGGTGATGCTGACGTATTTTGTTGTTTTGGGCAACTAAACCCTCGCTTTGCAGGTTTGAGACTCCCACCATTGACCACATGTCCCTTCTCATGAACACAACCGAGAGAAGTCAGTGCATCATTTGTTCATTGAACATGAAGCTGATAGCACTGTTTCTGCTGAGCCTGGCCTTCGGCCAAACAAATTCTGAAAACATCAATATGGAGTTCTCTGATGAGACTCCACTTGATAAGAAGTTGCTGCTCCTGGAAGAGAAGCAACAGATTGTCAATACTGAGCAAAACCTGCTCATTGAAGAGCAAAATAGGGTCATTGTAGAACTGATTGAACGAATTGATTCACTCCAGGATGTTGTTGATTCAATGCAGGTACAAAGTGCAAACAGGTTCATAGTTTCTTATCCCAATGCAAATGGTTCTATTGCTGCACACATTTCCAAAAGAACAATGCGCAAACATCACAGCTAGGCTCACCCTCTCACTGACAAAACATACATGCTGTTGGCACATGCTTTATTCAGTCTGAAAAACTGACTCAGTCACTCCCTTATTTGCTCAATAATTTGCTCACTCAGTCACACTTTTGCATGCAAACGAACACTGACAGACAGACTCACCCACCCTGTGAGCCAGCAAACCATGAGTTTTCTCTGCACTGACGTACTCCCACACCCACTCCTTTGTTTATTTCTGTCTTTAATTGCCAATTTCCTTGTATAAACAACTTGTTGATGTCATTTTTCGAAACAAAGCCAAAGTCGTACTTGCTTTCCATTTGCAACTGTTTTTAGAATCCTCAACTGAATGACACAACTGACCTGGAGGCCAGAGTTACAGAGCTTGAAGATGACATGGCAACAGTACAGGCTGGTATTACCACACTGGGGGATGACCTTGAAGACCTTGAGAATGATGTTGAAAACATGGAAACCTCCAACTCTCTCCAAGACCAGAGGCTCAATAATATTGACAATGAAATCAACATCATCAACAACGAAGTCAACATAATTTTAGATGATGTGTCTGACAATGAAAACTACATTCATGGTATCTTGGTTCTGCACACTATTTGCCCCACTTTTGTGTTTGTTCAATTGTTTGTTGATGTGCATTGAATAATGTGTTTTTCAGTCGTTTGACAAAGATGCTTTAACTGAGAAAGCATTGACTGATGAAGGGTTTGAACAAAAAGCCCGTTCTTTCTGTTGTTGCTTACAGACTTAGAGTCTGATGTAGAAAGTCTGGAAGATACCACAGCTGGGTTGGCTCTTCAGATGTGGAATCTACAGAGGGATGTTCTGGGATTAGATGACAGAGTGACCAACCTAGAAGCTGGCAATGGGGGCAGCAATGACACTGGTAAAATAGAGATGATGGCAATAGGTTTCTCTTGTGTGGTATTATATATTTGAGTTTTCCTTTGTTGTGACCAACAATGGTTTGTGGAATTCTTTCACCTCAACATGTGAAATGAAAAATTATCTCCTTTGTAGACCTGGAGAACAGAGTTGATGCTTTGGAAATTTCAACATCTGAACTGGATAGTCAGGTCTCTGATCTGGCAATCACAACTGGGGACCACGAGACAAGGATTGATACAATTGAAGTTGAACTTGCTGGTTGGTTGTTTTTCTTGATGTGCTGATTACATTGATGTTGTTGTATTGCTCACGAGGAATCCCTTCCTGTCAAACATTGAAACTTTGAAAATTACTTTTGATATTTTGGTGTGACACTGAAGTTCTTACAGGAAACACAAAGTGGAACTGAACCCTTTGATAAACCTTAGCAACTCACATTTGTAAACTTGCAGAACTCGAAAATGCTACAGCTTCACTAACCAACAGTGTCTCAGAGCTGGAAACCACAAGTGTGGAACTTGAAACAAGAATTGAAGCCTTAGAGTCAGGAGGCCCAGGTTTGAGCTGGAATCTGACTTTACAGAAAATCTTGCAAAAGCTTTGGTTTCATTTGCATCAATTGAGAGAAAGATTTTACTTGAACGGTTCAACAGTTGTTCTTGCTTGGTGTAAAAAAAATTACAGGCCATTTTCTGAATTGATGGCAGCATTGTGTTATTTTCAGGACCCTGGGAGGCCTGCCAGAGTTCTCCCTGTCAAAACGGAGCCACTTGTGTAGATGTAAATGTCGATCGTTTCATTTGTGTCTGTAGGGACGGGTTCTTTGGGGTGATGTGTGAAAACAGTGAGTGTTGGTTCTCACGCATTCTTTGTTTCTTACTTTGTCAACTTTCAACAGCGCGTTGCTTGGTTTGTGAGAATGGGGCAGCATAATAACGTTCAATTTCCATTTGTCTGAAGAATCCATTGCATTTGTCTCATTTCCAGGTTACTCTGACACATCCTTCTTGGCATCATTCAATGAGAACAATCTCACCCCAAGCAACCCCATAGTTTTCAGTCATGATGTTATCAACCATGGAGGACACTACAACAACACAACTGGCATCTACACTGTTCCACTGGACGGGATCTATGAAATTAGCATATTTGTCAGGGGCTACGAAGATGCTACAATTGGCACATTTGTAATTGTTGATGGCATCAAGGTGACAAACCTCTTTCCAAGTGCTGGTAGTGATCTTTTAAAAATGTTTTATATTTGCAGTGATATCTTGCCTCCTTGAACTTTGTGAGTGTGTTTTGTTGCAGGCAACCTACAAATATGAGGACAATGGTAACTATCTCTTTCCACAAACCAGCACAGTGGTCATGCTGCCATTGACCACAGGTCAACAGGTCTGGGTGGAACCGTTCAGTATGTCTGGCATGTATGGTGCCTCCAGCAGCAATGGAATGTACTCCTGGTTCTCAGCTCAACTTGTTTATGCACTCTGAAGAAAAAATGATTCTGGCATAGCTTTCTTGAGAGGGGTTCAGTCACACAAAAATCGTCAGTAAAAGACCTTGACAAGAGTAAAATTCAATAAATTTCTTTGCAACTTCTTCTGTTACATTTGTGTGTTTCCAACCAAAGTTCATGGTTTGTCCCGAATGACATTTTTGAAAGACAAACGGAGGCACAAAGGGTCAAAAGGAAAATATTCTGACTCGGTTATTTGGCTACACTCTGTCCACATCCAGGACCAATTCTGGGTTGTGATCTCTTGAAGGCACGAACTCTTAGAACTACGTAACATGTGCCACAAAAATGTCTCGCATTCAACACAAAACGCAATGAGCATTCATATTTGTCATGAAAACATGGTACAACCCGGAAACGGCTTTCAATGTTTCTCTTCTGAGCAATGAATTGAGGGCGTACTTGTTTGAGTGGGGCAGGGGCATTTCTCTTAATGTTCGTGTGTAAATCTTGCTGTTTGGACATTTCCATGTGAGAGGTTTCTGATCTGGGAACTGTACAGCTGTTACGTATCAGCAAACACTTCAATTCTAGACAAACACAAAGTTTTGGTGTCCCAACGTGTGTTCCTTCTCATGTCCCTCGAATAGTGAGAAGACGTCCCTCGAAGAGTGAGAAGTCAGTGTATCATTCAATCATGAACATGAAGCCGATAACGCTGTTTCTGCTGAGCCTGGTCCTGGGTGGGAATCTGTCCATTAAAATCCATTGGGACGATGAGGTTCTGATGGAAGAGCTGTTGGTGGCTGTGGAGAAGCAAAATGTTGTGATTCAGGAGCTGATGAGAAGACTTGATTCTTTTCAGGACGTGGTTGACTCTGTTCAGGTAAGGAGTGGCCATTTGAGTTTTGTGAATCAATTTGACTCATTAAATGTACGATGCAATCGAATTTCATGTTATTAAAGCTGGACTTCAGTGTTTCGTTCAAAAAACTTGTTCTGTACTCCTTTCTTCCTCTATTCATTCTTCTGCCATTTACTTTGCTCAACAAAAAATTCAAAACAAGAACAATTTCAGCTGTAGGAGTCTGTACTTCTCACTCATTTTGCTTTGCAATTTGCTCTCAAATTTTCATGTGTATTTCAGGTCCGCGTGGATCAAACGAGCGACATTTCACACCTGGATGATAGGGTTACAGAAGTTGAAGCAGAATT
>JAAUXT010067092.1_pt1 | contig 11502 bp, 10 predicted proteins | sample 7278171 | NCBI WGS metagenome assembly JAAUXT01 (sample SAMN14350112, study PRJNA611818) | marine sediment metagenome | isolation source: surface marine sediment (1.8m) | place: French Polynesia: Moorea | collected 2018-08 | reverse complement strand
TTCCTTTAGATTGGTTCCTTGTTGTCCCTTCAGCAATAAAAAGTCGACCAAAAGTTCGTTGAATCCATCGGAATCAGACCCGGAATCAATACTTCTGAAAACAGCCTCGTATTTGGACAAACGTCCCAAAAGGAGTTCTCCGCGGAAGTAGCACAGGAGACGTTGTCGGAGTGTCAGAAGGGTAGGGTAGTCAAAACTACCTATCAGCACTTTCGACTCGACGGTCGTCTGTGCCAGAACGCTAAATAGGTACTTCTGGCCCCGTGTGAAAACTGACCCGTTTGTGTCAGAATGGTCATTTTCAGTGACAGAAGCACCCATGAGTAGTTTCCACACGGACGATCATCGAGTCAAAAGTGTACAGTTACGTTTTCAGACACTACCCTTCTGACCCGCCAACAACGTCGTTGCATCCTGGAAGCATTGAACAAAGCTTGCGGGATTTGGACTGCTTTTTAAAATCCTGACATGCAGTTCCCAGTGCAAATGAACCCTGCATTGACCGAGCCACCACGCGTTTATCGTGCTTGCCACGCCACGTTACACACGCTGTCATGTGATGCACAGGGAGTCAGAAATTTACAGGATGTTGACAAGGGATGTGTGCTTTCATCGACTTCTTGTGATTTAATAAATGCTATGAAGTGCGCAGCTCTCAGAGTGTGCACGGTATGTTTATTCCCAAAAGAGTTTTTCCTTTCATTGCTGACAATTTCACACAAAGTGTGTGGAGTGTTGACAATGTTGATTGGTGTCTGTGATTGCCGTGTCACTCCTGAGCGTCGGAGTTCTTAAAGCTCAAGGCAACAACGGATGCCTTCTTGGAAAAAATGACAATGGTTTAGTTTGTGGAAAATGGAGGAAGTTGTGAGGTCATCCTGCACTGCAGGCTTTGTTCCGCTTGATCTGTTCCACTGTCTTCAATTGCTTTTACCGAGCGCCGAGACATCGCAACTGCAATCAACATCAACGGTCCCACCGCGAAAAGGCCAAAACGGTACTCGTACATGGAGCAGGCACAGGAAAACTTGTCAATTTTAAATGGCACCTTGTTGAGAAAGGAGATTTGGAAAATGACTTTCGAGCTCTCTTTGGACACGGTTGCCACGCTGCCGAGTTTCGAACTTCAAAGTTTTGCAATGGCAAATGGGGAATTCATGAATCTTCTTGAATCCGCAGCTGATGAAACACTTCTGATACCGATCTCCGAGTTCACACCTGACCTTCTCGATCAATTGAGTTGTTCAAACCGAGGAGGGCGCGAGGCCAACAAGGTAAAATATGTACCGAGATACAAGGAACTGGCATCATGTGTTCTCAAACAAACACTATCAGTGCACCTCTCAACAGCTTCACGAGGTTTTCAGGTAATTAGCAGTTCCTCAGCTTCGCGTTGAGACAGATTTTTTCCGTGTAATTTGTTGATTCAGAACCAAATGGAAAATCTCTGGTGGCGTCGGAACTGAAGCTTGATGTTGGACACAGAACAGTTTGTTCCTCAGGAAGAAGATTGTGCCACTTCTTCACTATTCCTTGTCCAGAGAGTGGAAATTCGGTTCCTCTCTGGTATGAACAGAGGTTGGGTTGAGTTATTTTCAAGAGAGAAAAGCATTCATGAACGTATAGATGCGTCCGAGCCAATGTTTTGCCTGGTCCTCTGGTAAACGACGCGAGCTCTTCGACAAACTGCATTCAGCAAGGAGGCCGTTCTTGGTTCTGCAGACCACGAGATCAGACCATGGCGATCACCTGTGCGTAATCGTCCTCGTTTCTGCGCCGAAGTTATTTGCTGTGCTCCCCACATTTTGCCAAGAAAACATTGTTCATGTTGCAGCTCAGTTTTGGCGAGGAATGTCTGATGCAGAGTTGACAGCAGCATGCCTCGACAGGGGTCCGTTTCGTGACATGCAGAATGGATCCAGCGGACCGTACATACACGACAGCTCGGCTTTCACAAATGATCCTCTGAATGCGATTATGCTAAGCTCTGAGCCTTTGAACAGTCATGTTTACTCGGCATGTTTGGGATGACCAGTTCCAAACGAATTTTGGTTGCGAGACTTGCGAAACCGAAACCATTGGCATTGCCTTTGTCTTTCTACAAATCCAAGTTCTGTGAGTTGCAGTTTTCAACTTAGAAGCTGTTGTGTTTCCTCTTCACTCCGACAACCAGCCGCTGTTGTGTTTTGTTTCTGAAACAAGTCTGAACTGAACTGATGTTTGAGTTCAACACGCCTTGTGTGAAAAAATTTGTCGGCGGATCCGGAAGCTGTGCACCTTGAATTGATTTTGTGTCAATCTTTTATTCTGTTTTCTTTCCCGTTTGTGCTCATGAAAAAAACATGAAGCAAGGTCTCTACTGTGTGGGAATTTGACATGAATCCGCAGGACACACTGTGGGCGAATCGTTGCTTCCGAGGAGCTTGACACTTCACCTCGTCTACCTGTCACAGAGCATTGTACCTCGCTTGTTCTTCCATCTTTCTCCCCCAACAATCGGTTGAGTGCTACACAGTCTACAGGGTTTTGTCGAACGTGCGCTTTTGTGAACGGAGTTTGACGTTTTTCCTGAAACGTGCGTTTTGGCTTGTCTCTGCCGCCGCGACCATCAAACACCAATGTCTGAGGAAGTGAAAATCTGAACAGAACCTGAGGCTCTGATCACCAATTGGAAGGTTTGTGCCAAAGCTCTGCAAACAAGATTCTGTTTACAAATGCTCCATTCATTAAGGATCCAGGTGATGTGAATCACGGGAGATTTTCCTTCGGTATCAGATTGACATTTCTTCCAGATGGCTGACGGCCCGGCCTGCTAATTTTACGTGTTCATTAGGGACGTCAATGCAGGGAATTGAGAGGATGTAGAAGTCCAGATTGCCGAGATCGAATCTGCACAAAGATCACAAACAAATTGATGAATCAGCCACAAGTCTTCAGGATCGGTGTCCTCATCTTGACGGAAAGAATCCAGAAATTGTTCTCAAGATGGTTGCTATTGGCTGCAGTCTCAATCACTTTTCAGATTTTCCTGTGATGAAAAGCACTGTGAGGTTAAAATGTGTATAGAAAGAAAAGTGACAGTTGAAATTACTGAGCTCATCACTTCGTGAAGGCAAACGCACAGAGGGGTCGGAGTTTCATCTGAGCCGTCAGTCATTAGCGCTGACGATAACGTCTCGAACAACAAACAAATTTTGTTTGAGCAACCAAAAATGCGAACTCAGTAAGTCTAGACGACGAGACTGACTGAAAGTTGAATGAATACCATCCTTTATTTTGTCTGACACTGCAGAACTTGCTGACGTTACCCTCAACGAAACAACGTAAAGACTCTGATTGATTCACCTTGAAGACGAAACACTGTAATTTTGTTTGGTTGACTAACATTTCCTTCAAACATGTTCACCTTCAAAGCGGTCTTGCTAATGTGTTTGTTTTCATCTCTGTAATTGTTGAACCTCAAGAGTGGAGTCTTGTGCTCACTTGGCATATTTCATCAGCTCCTTGGCTGACACTTTTGCGGGGGAGGAACTCTATGCCGGCAGCATTGTCTGCTTCTGCAGTTTCGTTTCGTTGTTCTGTACTGAATGTGTGATCTCAGGATGGGAAGTCCTGCGAATCGCCGTGCGATTCAAAACAAAGTCGTGGAAAATAAGGACAAGAAAATGGTCCTTCAACACTTGTTGGGGAGAGGTGCAACATGTGTGGTTCCACTGTGTGAAGATGAGACTGACACAGTTTTCTTGAAACCTCATTCGGACGTGCCAAACGGTCCAAGCCAAAGTAACTGGACTTGGAGTTTTGTTGTGATTTTTTTACATTTGGGCAACACGAACCGCTCTGAAATCAGATTTACCAGTTTGGATGCATGTGTCTCGTTGTCCGTGAACAAAGTGAAACATCAGAAAGCACAATTGTCGCTGTCTCTTCTCTGCGACCCGAAGATGTCAGGCACAGGAAGAGCGTTAAACTGGTAATCTTCATTAGCTGCTCTTCCTTTGAGGCACAATTTAGCGCGACTCTGTTTTCCTAATTGTGATTCCCTGATTGCATGATTGCTGTGGGACTGTAGAAATTGTACATAATTTTGGTGTTTGCCTTGAATTACCCGAATTACTTCAGAAATAGGATAATTTCCAATTGCAGAAGCTGCTAAAGATCTACGAAGACAGAGAGTGAAAGGCAGGAGGACTGACGATTTACAAAGGATCTGAAGTGTTGGTGGCAGTACAAAAAATTAAAGTGCAAAGTTGATGCTTGTGGATGTGTTTTCTCCCATCCAGTCATGGGGGTTGAAGATTAGCTCAGATCCAAGTCTGCCAGTTTGACGTTGTGGCATTTCCAATCAGGAGAATCTGTGTACCAGCGTGTCAGCCAAACACCAGAGTGTCTGAAATGTTTTGTTCCAACAAACAGAGAAATTGCTCCGAAAATCGACCTAACGACGGCTTGAAAAGATTCGAGCTTGCATGTACTGCACCAGTGTCTGTGACTTTTTGCGTTTTTGTTACAATCCCTGCGACAAGTAGAAGTGAATTTTCTCCCTGGTCAGATGAATTTTGAGGAGAGTGACGTTGAGTCAAAGTTCGGATGAGGAGACATTTGCAGATTTCGATCTTTGCAGACTGCTTTTGTCACGCGAATGTCAGCTGTCCTGAGCTTGAACGTTCAGTTCAGTATAGCTGTCAAAATGTCATCTTCAGAAGTCATGGGGTTGTTGAGAGAAAAGTTGTCGGTTTCCGACTCATTTGAGTCACTTCCGCCCGGCAGTTTAAGCGTGTTGCAGCTGTTTCCTAACCTCTCAGTCCCAGATGCAGAATCTCCACACGAACCACGATAAAGCTGGAGGAACTTCACCGAGCTCATTCCCACACAACTCAACTGCAGACCTGGCGAAGCAAGAAATTCTGACATGCTGCTCTTGACATCCACGACACGTGCTGTGATTGTGGGCTATTTGATTTCCTGGCGTCAATAACTCAGGAGAATATTTTTCTGTTTGACGCACTGCTCGGAAAGCCTTGACGGAGTCAAGGTGTGTGGAAAAAAGAGAAACATCATGTTGCTCAGAAAGGGTTTGACACAGACGACTCATTTTGATGTCCACTTGACGCGATATTTACAATTTGACCCTGGATGTCTCCAAGAAGCTGCAAATTTCCAAAGTGTTTTTGCTTTTGCTCGCGTCTTTTGTTCTTGGATTGAGTGCTGCTGCTTTTGCCGTCAGCGTAGCAAACCCCAATTGAGAGGAGTCTAGAGGGACTCGATCTTGTGAGTGAAGACTGCGTGGCTCTGAACAGCAGCACATGCGCGTTTATGTCCTGCATGGATCTTGAAATTAATGCACTACCATCAGAAGAGTTGATCAAGGACAGTTTTTATGGTCCCTTTGTTGCGTCATACTTGATTAAGAACACACTTTTAGTGTTACAATTTCCGGATCTTGTTATGAATATCGCGATATCGTGCAATACGCGATGCTCAACCACAGAAACCAATTCCGTTTTCATCTGTCTTGTTCCACCATAAAACTCGGCTCGTGTCTTTAACTTAAATGAGCTGAGTCTAAGATGGGGTGCCATAACAATTTGCCAGTGTAATTGTGCTGGATTTCCAGGCAATCGCTTGCTTATCTGTTCAATGCAAATTGATTTGTCACAACAAATGAAAACCGTATCTGGCTTAAGAACCGATCCTGAGCACGAAACGAAACCCTGGGCTCGTCGTTTCTCTGCGTATTTCAATGGTTAAAGGAGGCGAAAGTACAGTTTTATTTCCAAATTTCGAGTACGAAAAGTTGCTACGATCGCAAAAGTTTGTTGTTGTTGTTGTTTTTGTTGTTGATTTTGCTGAAGACTGGGAATTTTTCTCCGCAGAATTTACGTTCCAGAGAGATATTTTTGCAAAGAGAAAATGAAAAAAGGAGAAAGATTTCCGTCTGAGGAACTTCTGATTGGGATCGTTGCAGTCAAGACGTCCGATTTTCCATTACCTTCTGTGTCGCTGGAGGCCGTCCACCAAAGCCCAGATAATTTCATTTTCTCATGTAACTCGGTGTCCCCCACAGAAATGAGTTTCTGCGCCCTTGCACGGGGTTCATGGTTACCGCTTTGCGTTTTTCTTTTGCTCGTTTCAAACAACGGTTGTCGTTCGTCGTGCAGTGTCACAGAGGACACATTTTATGTCTTTCCACCAGAGCAGTAGTTGGGCAAGATGTACGTTCTTGTTCTGTGCAGAAGATAGACTCTAGTTAGGCAGTGTGTAGTCATGCAACACAACTTGTTACATATTTTCTGATCAAACAGCTCTGTGAGGTACCCGCTGCTTTCATGGCAGCTAAATATACCATTTGGTGGAGATAGGGAATTCCTGACATCACATTGATAGTCTTTCGCGCCGAATAAACTGCGCTGAACCGGGAGTGAACTACAACATTGCTGCCACAGATTACACGCACCAATGTCAACAAGTTATTTCCTACAGGGATGCAAAGGGATAATTTGATTACACAGCTCAATTTTATGCTTCCTTTTATTTTCTTGGGTTTCTATGATATCTTGGCTGCCGCGTGCACAAAGAAATGTTCAATAGCAATAAAATCTGGTCCAACACACATCCTTGAGAAGTGACCCGTGAGGAATGTGCCCAGGTTCCATTGGCGGCGGACGCAAGAGACGTGACTTTGGCGCTCACGTCTCTGCACCTGTTATGTCAAGGATGCAGTGAGAACATTTTGTCCTTCAGGGTCGGACGCTTGTATAGATGGACAAGAATCCTCCCCAACTCGATAGTTTTCAATGTGTTTCAACTGCCTTGGCTTCTTGCTTCTTCCACGGAAAATACGAGCAGACGAAGGACGTTGAACAAAGAGCCTGGAAACTTAAGCTGCGTGTGATTGCGTTGGCATGCAGGAAGACATGCGAACGGCAAATGTGCAGCCAATTTAGACAAGAACCCGCTCAGAGGCTTTCACGGTGCACAGTAATTGCGTGTGAGCGTCACACTAGAGTACATGCTGAACCAGTGACAGCAATTAGACGGAGCTGGCGACAATGCTGGATGCTTGTCGTAAGCACGAAATCCTTCTGAAGTTGCTGTCATTCAAATGTCCAATACAGCGAAAAAAATCAGTTTTCATTTGATTCAGTTCAGCAGTTCCTCTCATCTCTCTTGCCATGATCACAGAATCATTCGGCCTCTTCCTCCAATGAAGCTGTGTGGGAAGGTCGGGCATTGTTGTTTGCTTTTGGTTTCAATGACAAAAAAACAAGAGACAAAGTTGAAGGGGCCTGCTTCACACATTACGAAGGAATAACAACCACTGAGTTTCATTCCATATTTGGTGCCAGATTGTGAAACAGATTCCTCACGCACCACTCACCTGTCTCTTCTCTTCTCTGTCTCTGTCTCTCTCTCTCTCCCTCTCTCTTTCTCTTTCCCCCTTGAACCACTTGTTGAAAGTTCCCGTCATTGTTCCTGACCTGGATGTTTATGGCCCACAATTCTTTACGCAACATTTTCATCGTCCAAACAAGAGTCTCTGGGAGTATTTGCCCAATGTACTTTATGCACCTTTTACGTCAAACAGATGTTTCAAATGAGCATTTGCGTGCCTTTATGCTTCAGGTGATAGGCTATAACAAGGGTTTGAAAAGAGCATGAATCGCCGTGTGTGTCGACTGCGCTGAGCTACATGTGCCATTCTTGTCCACTTGAGTTGAGCACAAACGACGACGATGGAATGCAGAACGTTCTGTGCACAGAACCGAAAAAAACTACCACACAAGAAAACTGGTTTGATGTGGCAGCTTGGAGAAAATTTTTAAGTGCACAGCACACGAAATGGTAGGGTTAAAGTTTTGACTGACTGATTGTGCCGTTGCTGCACAAGGAAACGGTGCCTGTTGTCTCCGGCACTGTCAAGCATGATTGAGCCATTTGCCAGATTGTCATTCCCTCTGCCTCGTGGCTTGATTTTCCACTGTAAAATTCAAAATGTTGAAAAACAAGACAGAGGTTCCTTGCTATCGAGCCACACACTGCCCGCTGATCTGTCAGTCTATTTGTGGGCGGCAGGGAAAAACGAATGAACCGTTTCCATTATTTTCACTCTCGTCAATACCGTGCCTATTTTCTGCGGTAAGTGGCAGCTACTTTAGAGAGGGACTTAATCTTGCGTTGGATCAATGCTTGTCTGCAGCTGAACCCTGCTCAAGGCGACATATGTGCTGCTGGTCAGTGTTAAATCTCAGGTGCTGCTGCTAAAGCCTCCAACAGCTACTTGACCTGCAGGGAACTCGGCGTTGGGTTTCACTCTCGTCGTCACTCTGAGACCAACAGCTTCTTCCGCGTCTTCTTCACTAATTCCTTGAAAGCAAGAAGTTTACTGAAAGGAATAGAATGATAGTAATCAAGGTGGTGCTGAGATGGAAGAATAGTGCCAAGTAGCTTCAGTCTTGAAATTACCTCGGAGCACCGCTGTGTGAGACTCGGCACTCCCATACTTAATACCTGTCCATTTATTCATTTGCTGTTCTTTGCAGACCTTTGCACGGGACTCAAAGACGTCTTTCAAATTGCATCAAACTACCATGGACATTGCTTGATTGACAATGTTGCTGTTGATGCAAGCTTCAACAGAACGAACAACCCAATCAGTGTAAAAGCACGTCCTGGATATCCTATTCATAGTGTCGCACAATGTCCGATGTTAAGCAGTTCTGCTTCCAGCGCAGATAACGTCCAGACACTCATTTGACAGTCCAGCTCCGAGGGAAGGCAGGGATAATTGGAAATAGAGATGCGAAGTGATGTTAATAGCGGGTGATACAAGGGTTCAATCTGGCTGCGCATCTGTGGTCAGTGGAGTTCAGACAAAACAGTTGTCTGTTTAATGTGATAGTGGGAATGTTGGCTTTGGGAGCAATGGAACCACATCTCAATCTGATTGCTTTCCAGGGTCATTTCTACCGATGTGCTGTTCCATCTTCAGCTCACTTTGGCTGTGGCTAGAACTCAAATCTCATGGAACCTGACATTCTCAAGTGCACGTTTGGAGAACGTCCTAGCAATGAGAGAATTGGGGAAAAACAAGAAAAATAAAGCGTTTTGAATACAGCAATGTTCGCAACGAAAAAGCCAGGATTTTACAAAGCATCTACCATCCAGAACTGCGTCTTGCAAGAGGAAGTAATCTTCACTGAAAAGGTAATGCAAGGCGGAGCAGGGTAAAGACAGCCACTCTGCCGAATGATTGCAATCGAATGATCCATTGTGCGCCTTTCGTATGATTCCTTCAAGCCCTGATGCAGACATGCATCTCGTGATTGAGAGGGTTAAGGCACCGTGTTCCGGTCGTCCAATCCGATTGTGACGGATTCCATCCAATCACACAATTTTCGAATGTTGACGAACATGTCCAGCGTCGAATTACTGTGAACCTGATGCCACAAATAAGCTGTGGAAAGGCCTCATTTGAATTTTTAAATCACATTTGTCTTTCTCTCAGGGATTCTGTCGTGGTCAGTTGGTTGTGTTCTCCTTGGATGGAGTCTTGGTTCTTTGTTCCTCTGTTGCGACTTTTCCAGCTTCAAGCGTTGAACACAAGAGTGGAAGTCTATTGGCTTACTGTCAGGGGTAGCAAAATATTGTTTCGTAAGGGAATTTGGGTGGTGATAATGTGCGTGGAATGACTCTGATTGAACCTGTCACTTCCGCTCCCGCCGTCCATTTGTTTCTCGCGGCGCTCACGCTCAACTCGGAACCGCTGGTCCCAACAGATGATCATCCACGCTGGGAGAAGTTGAGGCAGCTCCGAGCGAGCGACGCAGTGCTGAGTTTTGCAGTTGCATGTTCCGGGTCTCTTCTCCGTCTGTCGGCGTCCTTGTTGAATCTCTGCCTCATTATCTTAAATTTCAGTGATCAGTCGGATTTCTTCTTCAACTAATTGGAAGATACTTCGTGTTCTTCGGTGGAGACTCCCCACTATCTCCTGCATAAACCACAGACTGAAGCTTGTAGAACAAGTCATAAGTCTCTGACTAATGAGGAGTTATGTCGTCCAGGTTACAATAAATTGAACTGAAGCAGTGCAGATTGCGTCTGGAGCGCTACGTGGTCCAACGCCAGTTTCACAGAATGGAAACTCATGTCCAGTGCTTGGAACCCAAACCTCAAACACCCACGACTATGTGGTTTGAAACTGCATTCATGAGGTTCTGTCTTCAGGTGCAGGTACCACGAACTATTTGGTTTCACTTTTAATTCGATGTCGGTCGAATTCTCAGAGAGTGCCATGTCCTTTTTACCCTTCAGGACCAACAACGCCAAGTCAAATTGAACTCCTCTGTAACACTACCGTGGTTGTAAGACATCCGGTGTTGGGTTCTTAAGAGTTCCATGGGAAAGGGATGATTACCATGAAATGTCCCATTGTGGGGCCTTTCAATGGCGCCCATTTGCCATTTTCAAAAGAGGATTTTCTGGCCTTTTAGCTGCCAAATTACATGACATTTCCGAGCATTCTCCTGTCCTTTCCTTCTTTACATCCCCGTGTGGTCACAAGAAAATATTTTTGCTTCGAAATGAAAAGAGAGTGTACACGGACCTTGTGACTAACGGTATGTTATGTGCCGTGATTTTTCTTTGCGGACGCGCCACACTCCAAAGTTTTGACGTCCAGTTTCACACTGCACAATGAGCACTCGTAAAACTTTTGCGGCGTTGTTCCCCTGTTCAATACAGCTCAATACGTATGTGAGACAAGAAAACATCTGATATGGAGAAGATGAAGGGAAAATGAACAGAACAAGTCTGTCGTGTCTGGAAGGATTTGATGTAGGAGTGTACGCCAATACGAAGTTTGAAAACTGCTTGGTAAACCGTCATCCATCACTTGAAAGTGACAAGACGATTCACTTGATCCCTTTCCTTTTTCTTCGGCCTCTTATGGATAACTCTCGTGTTTCAGGAGCTCTCCAGCAGCTGTAAAGCAGGAAAAACTGGTTTTATCTGTGAACAAATTGACTTTTCGAAGCATTCAACCGGGGATAGTGCGAAGGTTTTCTGCTGGGGCCGTGAATAACCTGCAAATTGGGGGTGCCTTGACTGGGATAATTTATAGTGGCGTACTTCTGTCCAAGTTCTGATGCTGAGCATCAAAGCATCGTGAATTATAAAAGGGGCAATGGTGGGAAACGCACATAAACACTGGGTCGTTCCTTTCCTAAAGGAGCAGAACGGCCCAGCCTATGAACGCTGCAGGAGCATCTGCCTCGATGGGATGAATCCTCAACTTGACGGGTACCTCATGGCTACACACAGTACAGTGTGAGCCGTACATCCGAGAGAAGGGCTCTCGTGAGTCGGATCAAACTCTCCATAATGGATACAGAATCCGAGGGGACCATTCCCACTCCTGATCTCAATGCCTTTACCCAGTGGATCCTGACGGGTGCTAACTTTCCCGCGGCATCGCACTTCATTGAGTCAGGAGGGTCCGAC
>JAAUXT010090855.1_pt1 | contig 11503 bp, 16 predicted proteins | sample 7278171 | NCBI WGS metagenome assembly JAAUXT01 (sample SAMN14350112, study PRJNA611818) | marine sediment metagenome | isolation source: surface marine sediment (1.8m) | place: French Polynesia: Moorea | collected 2018-08 | reverse complement strand
TCACCATTGTGTGCCAGTGTAATTGATCAGGTGATCGATCAGTTTTCTATCTTTGCCCCGGTGAGGAATCAATGTTTTCGTGCCATGGTAGTGAGGCTGGCGATGAACGTTTATCTGTCTCAACACTAGGTAAGTCACTCCACAAACCGACCCAGACAAATACGAGTACACACGAGTATCAATGAATTGTGCACAATGCTCAAAACAAGAGACCTCACAGAGTCCTCGTACAGCTGTACGACACAAACAATGGTTTCTAGGTAACTAACAGGAAATACCAACTGATTCTTTGTGCAAACACAATGGCACGCTGCACACACGGGTTCACATGCCTCTGCATTTTTGCACTGCACGACATGCACGGCGGTCTCTGGTTTTGGACGTGGCTTTCTCTGCGGTGGTATTTGGATGACCTCATCAACAGGTAGGGGTACCTCCATCGGATCCAGGATTGGGGACCGGGGGGAGGGGCAACCCAGTTCTGACAGGGTCTCTCTGTTTGGCGGCGGTAACTGACGGATTGAAGCTTGGCACCTGTGGCGCAAACGCGGGGGAGGCGAGGCGAATTACTTTTCCGGTGGTTGGAGTGCTGGTCACTTGCCCACAGGTGCGAACTGCTGCACCTCATGCCAAAAAAATCAGGCAGACAAGCCACCAATGGACATGATAAGTTCCGATCCAAAGGTATTCTGGAACGAAATTGGCCGCAGAAACTCACGCGTGGAACAACCGTCATCCTGACACAGGGGCACGAATCCAGAAAGGGTGGGGCGGGGCGGGCCGGGGCGGGGCTCACTCCCCACGGAGAGAATCTCTCCTCACGGATTGCTCTGGACCCACACGGAGATCCACCTCCACATAGGAATAACTGTTCACACCTGCGGATTAGTTGTCAGTGGATAAAGCGACTTGCACGTGTGTGCAAATTCACAAAGTCGCTTGTCGCCATGGACACGGTCTGGTCAGTGAAGGACAGCGTAGTTTTGTTGCCAGGGAGGGGGGAGGGCGTCAAATGTCACGCAACCGGGTGGACGCTCCAGAAATTCTGACACACAGGACCGTACTTCCTTCGCTGCGTACAAAGAAACCCTCCTCCTTCTTGACCTTTGGCAACACAATCGGTTGGTCAATGCTCGCACAGGCATGTTTTTTGATACCTGCTGCATGCTGGCACAACTTGGAGGTTCACAAAGGGTCACTCACGAACATGCTCGTCGCGAAACAAACCGTCGGCGATCGACCACACGTACGAAGGAAATACTCGTATCTTTTCTGCCAAGCCAACAGTACTGCCAGGAATTGTATCATGACTTTGGCGCGCCAGAAAAGATAACTCCCCTCGTAAATTCTGATGCTGCTCGACTGGTCAAAAGCGCATGCCATGCGCAACGTTTTACTTCTGAGACTGAAAACACTGCGACCGTGCAAGACCGGTGCCAATTGTCACCTGCACATCAGATTGGACTGGGACGACAGGTGATCTCAGCAGTTCCCACGAACCGATTCACAAACCCGTCCATGATAAATGGCAAAAAGTCAAACTCACCCCTGGAGAAGCACACGACGTCGTCCGAAGCTTGCCACTCGTCCATTTTGAATGAAGTATGCGTGCACGCGCTCTAGAATAGCTGCGGCGTGTGATGTGAGGTGCCCTAGATAGGACTGCAGGTGTGTGGCGGCTGGGAGCCAATCAGGAGCCGCGTTCCACGCACTGCAGCCAATCGAACAGGCCTGTCGCCGATTGATGAATGTCACATGGGACTGCTGCCGCTGAAAACTACAGATACGAAGTTCAGTGCTCGAGAAGTGACGACCGAAAGTGCGTGTCGTGCTGCATGAGTACTCAACAGGACGTTTCAGGTCATTAAAGTTGCGGTTGCATCTCCAATGATACACAAGAAAAGACACATTCGACACCCGCCTGAGCTGTGACACAAAAGTTCTTGTTGACAACTCACCTGCGTACTCGCCTGCAGGAGGAGTCTTTTCTCCAAACTTGTAGGCGGGGGTGGTGCACCCCCCGAGTACCTCTACCACATCGCGGCTTTGGCTACTCGATGGACAAGACAAACACACCAATTCTCAACCTGATCCTTTGAAATCTACACAACCATGGCTGACTCCGTGGAAGACAGTCGACTGAGTACTCGATCATACATTCGAAACCCAAATCGCGTTTTCGAGACAGCTTTGAATACCATTCCTCAGAAACCTCGCGAAGTGATACTCGTACCCACGCACGAATTCCAGCACACTTGACCAAAACATGAATTTCAGACAGGTTACTCTGCAGCCCATAATTTGAGGCACAGACTCAGGCAAATTATTGTTGAACACCGTAAATTATTTGACATATGTAGATCAGCATGAGTCATCATCACTGGAGCCATAAAACTCGGTCCGTATGTAACGCGACTCGCCTCGGTGCATCTCTTACTCGCGGGAGGGATCCACGTAGGGGATTCCCCGTCCCCTGTAAACAATACCACGAAACAGGAAATGAAGGATCATCTCAAAAGTTCTGTCAAAATCGCTCTAGAACTGCAAATTTGTTTCTGTCCGAATTAGTTTTGTCCCAAAAGTCCCACAGTGGTCAGAAACTGAATTTGACAGCAACAATAAAATCTTGACTGGAGACAAAACAAAATCCAGAACTTTTTTTTTTTTCGTCACGAGTGTGTGTGTGTGTGTGTGTGTGTGTGTGTGTGTGTGTGTGTGTGTGTGAGCTTGTCTCTTGCCCAGTGACACCAACAGTGGACTTTCAGTGCGATTTTCACTTTGTGGACCCCAGATCTAATCGGTCATTATCAGGGTCAAAGTTTAGTGGTCAGACAAACACCTGACCATGTATCCAAGCGACTGAACAAAGCGACTTTCAACTCCCCACTGCACATGTTGCTTTGCATTTGCAAACAGATCCATAAGCTGCACAAACTTGTGATGACTGTGCACAAAATCTGCGCATGTAATCAAGCAAAATTGCCTCTAATGATTTGTATTTTCGTACAGCCCAGCAACTTTTGCATGGAAAAGTGCTGACAAAGCACAATGCAACAAAACTGAGCGAAGCACAACAGAGGCGGAACCAGGATTTGGTTGGGGGGGCTCCCCTTGGGGAGGGCAACTTCAATCAACTTTGAAAATTTCAACACCAAAGAGTTGACAATTTGTGTCTGTGGAATCTCTGAGACGTTCGAATTGCTTTTCCAGAGGGAGGGGGCGGAGCCCAAACTCCTAATTTCCACCCCTGAGGGCAAAGACAAGTGTTTTGCGCGAAACAAAATACTCAAAACGTAACGGAGGAATCTCGGGAATTCCTGCGGTTTCAGAGAAGCTTTTTGCGTTTGCACTGAACGCGTGACTTGACCTGTCAGATCGGCCTTCAATCTCTCGCACTGCAGTGCAAACGACGAAAATGAAGAAAAAACATTTGAGGACCCATTAACTTCACGGGAAAATGAGTCAAGTGGAATGCATGCAGCAGAGATACCCAATACAACGCGGTGCGAGGCACGCGCACGCGCGGATCGTGACCCGCCGATGCCTTCAGGGTCACAGTCGCGGTCACTTCCGCCTCGGACCGCCCCACGCACTTTTGAGCGGATCCAGGAGTTAAGTCAATGGAGCGTTTTAGATGCCACACGTGGGGGCTCCGCCCGGTCCCATTTCACGTGCCGTCTAACGTGCGGTGCCAGGGAGTAAATTCCGTGGCATTTTACGTGGCAACACCACTTGGTTTCTTCCAATTTCTGAAAGAACCAGGTGCTCCATCAACACAATAATTGCTGTACAGACAAACAAGATCCCCATACACATTTAGCTCAAAATATTTTGTGGAATTGTATGTTTATTTCTGCATGACATTGCCATGGAAAATGCTCCATGGCAAGTTGAGTTGCCATGTAAAAAATATCAATTTTTAGACTGCACGTCGGACCGCGCGTCAGCTCGCAGGTGGTGCACCTAAAATTCCCATTGGGCCTGTTCCCTGGGGGAATTCAATATTTGAACACACTTATAGTTGGCGCCTGTGGGGCAACATTTTGGGAGAGGGGTTACCGTATTCACCCGTGTACAAGACCCACCTTTTTGTCCCCAAACCACCCATCAAAGCTCTGGGTTCATCCCACGTTTGTGTTGTGGGTCTGGCCCCACCAGTTGGTGTGGTGAATTTCGCCCTGCCAGTTAGCGCAGTGGATTTGAACCCACCAGAGTGGATCCAGCCCCACGAACGGACCAGGCCCCACCAGGTAAAAGTTGGGGTGCGTCTCGTGCTTGGGCGCGACAAATACACGGGTGGATACGGCACGTGTGAATTTGATTTTTTTCCAGGAATTTTCCCCAAGCCCCTGGCTCAGGGCACGAATGGAAAACCGTTTTCTTTTGCCAACATCTACCCCTGCAAAAGGTATCAGTTGCACTTTGAGAGTCAACGCCTCTGCAACGCACATCACAATATGGATCTGCATGTGGCTGGAATCAATTGGACAACGCCTTTCTGCAAATCGAAGTCGGCAAGACATTGCTGCAGTGACCTCGAGGTACACGGGATGTCTCAACCACAAGCACGTGATCACTGATTGGCGTGACCCCCACGAAGTGTGCCGGCTTCGTGATGTTTGTTTCAGAGACGCAGAATCAAAACAGCTTCTTCTGTTTCGGGGACTTTTTGCGCTCATGATCACGCCCACTTCGTAGCTTCATCTTCTCCCTTCGTGACAAATCTTTCCCATCACACCAAATGGTCTTTCACGACGCCCCCCACCCCTGGTCACTCAGATCTTTGCCTTGCGGCCGATTCGATTGCAGGTTTTTTTCCACCCTGGGTACATCAACACCAACAACACTTGTGCCACGCATCATCCACCATCAAATGTTGATGTGTGCATTGAGATCTTTCCAAAAGGTGCGACTTATCTTGTGTCGGAAGTCTCGAGTTTCGTGTCTCGCCTTGAGCCAACGCTTCAGGAATGTGTGTTTGGCACCGGTCATGCAAAACAGAACCGAAAACGATTACTTTTCAAACAGTCACGTGTATTTTCATAGATTGCTGCCCATAACATCAAAACTACGGGTTCACCACGCAGCGTGGCTACGCGTCACGTCTTGTGCAGGTTGACGCTGCGTCTTCGCTTGCAGCGTCGTGCTCACTGACCCGCACACTGGGACGCGTCGTATTCATCACGTATGCTGATCGAACGCGCCCGTTTGTGCGCACGCATCCGGAAGTGCGTGTGGAAACGGCACAACTTGGAATGTCACCCGTGCAAAATGGCAGTGCATTTGGACGCAAATAGCGATTGAATATGTGAATATGTGAAAAGGTACATCCAGGCACCACCACCAAACAGTCTAACAAACTCAATGTCACCAGAGGGGCAGACAGGGTCCCGACATCTCGACATCACGTGGAACTTCGGGAATCAACTTCAACAAGCCAGGGGCGAAGTGGTGGCGCCACTGCGCCGGCGGCCAGATGCACGCGCGTGAAAATCGAACACGTCCGCTGTGTTCAACTCGCCCAAATTCGTCAACGTCATCCAGGCGCCGACACGAAGTACTGAACGCACAACAAACCTGTCGTATGTCCGATGCTGTTGCTCAAGGCAAATAATCTTACACTCTGCATTCACGGAATTTAGACTCTGTCTGGCTCATTGTCATCCTCACACTCAACAAGAAAGCGACGGAGAACACAAAATGATTCTGAACGTGAATATCTGACGCGACAAAATGTTACGTGCTCACGTAGCTTCGTTCACGTCGCCAGGCGCACGTCACGACACTCAAGTAGCTGAGCTCACGTCACAGTTCTGCTTTCGGTTCCACGCGCACGTCGCCAAGCTCAGGTCGGCACGCCAACATCGCAAAAATCACGTCACAGATACCTGCACGTGACGAGGCTCACGTCGCTTATGCTCACGGCGCACGTGATAGTGATGCTGACGTCGCTACACCAAGGTCGCAATGATCACGTCACAGCGACGTTCACGTCGTGACGCTGACGTTTGTTGTTATTCTCACGTTGGACGCTTCTATAGTTTTGTTGACGTCACCAGCCCTCACGTCACTACACGCACGTCGCCATGCTCACGTCACTACGCCTACGTCGCACTCAGTTGGACGGCGCGATGACGAACTTCTGATGCGGCACGAGTTTCTGCTTCTCGTCGCAAGCGAACAGCCACGTCGGGCGCACGAAGGTCAGATCCGGGTTCTCCGACAGAGCCTGCAGTGTGCAGCGTGTTCACCCAGGGTCAGACGCGTTGTGTCCCTCCCCCAGCATCAAAAGACGGGGGTGCGACAAAGCTGTGAGTTCACAATGGTTTCAAAGGGACCAAATGCGCTGGAAGTCAAGGCACACTCAGCGGGCTTTGAATGATGAACGGAATGCGAGAGCAACGTACCTCGTCAAAGTTCTTGTCCCACTTGGAGTTACTGACGACGTAGTTGACGTTGTCGTTCATGTAATCCACCAGAGTGCTGCAAGACGAGAAGATTCAGCGCGTAACTGACGCGTCCCAGCGTGCTGCACGAGAGGAAGTTTCGCAACAGCCAGAACACAGAACAGACGCACACACAAAGATGGGTTGAAAACGCTCACACACACGCACTGCCACCCTCTCGGCGGACAGAGACAGGCAGACAGACTTTAGACAATCTCACACGTATAGACACGCACGCACACACCAGGCAAATGGGCATATGTGCACACACAACGTGCACGCAAGAACATGTGCACAACGACACACACATACACGCACGTTAGATGCACATGCTCAGGAACAAACAGACACACACGCACACACACACACACACATGTGAGTGCCACACGCTCAGCAACACGTACACATGCACACGCACGTCAGACGCACATGCTCGGGAACACACACACACACACACACACACACACACACACACACACAGAGGACGCCCGAGTCGAGACGCACCCATCGTACGCAGTGATGAAGCGGAACATGGTGCGTCTCTCCGCCGCGTCGAACGTTCCGAACAAGAAGAACGTTTTTCCCTTGAGGAAGCTGGGCAGTTCCGGCAGCTCCGCGCCTCCGTTCTCTGCGGGTTCTGCCGCTTTGGTGTCGCTGGATGGAACAAGAATATCACACAATGCAGACACGCCCCGCGCCGAACGGTTGGGTCCAAAATGGCAGCCGCACCTGTTGAAGTAAAGTGAAGGAGTCTCCTGGGAAGTTTACCTGTAGGGCTGTTGGGTGCGTGTGTGTGTGCAGGGTACGCGTGCGAAGAAAAGGTCACCATGTTGGTCGCGTGTGTGTGCAGGGTATGCGTGCGAAGAAAAGCTCACCATGTTGGTCGCGTGTGTGTGGTGGGTATGTGTGCGACGAAAAACTCACCTGTTGTCCTCTTCGTCGGTCGGAACGCCGTATGGATCAACCTCGGCCGCGGCAGCCGGTTTCTTCTTGGGCTTGTTCATTCTGAAGAAAATTCAGCAACGTTGTCACCACTCTCAGACGTTTCCTTGTCCAGAAACCGCAAGCGACAATTGCCATTCGCACAGAATAAACGCACCTCTGTATCTCATCGTCCGTGTCTCCATCCTCGTCTGGGGAGCTGGAGCTGGCGTACTCATCGGTTTCTGAAACAGGAAGCGAACATCGGGACTCCATCACACACACACACACACACACACACACGCACTCACGACATAAACAAAGACAACAAATGCTGTCGTCCACCATCTCGTTACTGGCCTTCACTGCTACTTCCGGCGAAGGAGCCACGGCACTTATGACGATTGCCGGAGCACGAGTTCAGAAAAGCCCGAGCTTCTCGTTCCAAACATATTTTCCAAGACACCACCAGGCCTTCCACTCCTCCGTCCAAGTCCCTTCTCACCCTCTACTCACCCCCGCCATACGACACGTTGGACGCGCCTTTCTTCATCGCTGGTTTCGGCGGCGCAGGTTTCGGCGCGTCGCGCGCAGAACGCTTCTCGCGCGTCTCGCCCGCGTCGCTGTCCGAGTCCGAACTTCCGCCCGGTGACTCCGCGTCTCCAAGGCGATACCTAGCAACGGAAATGTTACAAGGTAATGCGGAGCAATCACAGGAAAACAGGTTCGTGTCACAATACAACCACCAATCAGAAATTTCCAGGCCGCCAGACATGGGAAGGCCAGCGTGTCAGAAAAACCAGACAAGAGTCAATGTTGCTGTTGCTGACTCAACAGAAAAGTTCATCAGTCTTACTTGCGCCAGGGCAGCAGCTCCTGACGCTTGTGGCAATCGTCAACCCACTTCTTGGTGACAATGCGACCCTTTCCAGACACCTGATTGTACTTTGGTGTGTTGTCGTATGCACACCTGCCGAGAACACAACGAAAATCAGTTTACAGAAAAGGAATAGATGGAAATTTATGCCTGAAGCATAATGACACCACACGTCTGCACACCAATTGTCCCCTTCCAACGCGAGAGAGGGAGGCAGGCGGTAGGTGCGCGTGTGCAAAATAGGGTATCTCTGTGTGTGCGTGAGTGTGCGTGCGTGAATTCCAGCCTTGAGCTTCGAGATTTTCTGCATTCTTTTCAACTCGCTCACGTTCCTTACACGAGGTGCGTGCAGCCGCGGCCCCAGTCGGGTTTGTAGGTGGCGCCCATGTTGAGCGCCTTGTCTCGGATCCGCCCTCGTTCTGGGTTCTGGTACCCGCTGAGGCAGAAAACCACGTGACGCATCAGCTGATCGAACGGACGCGTCTTCTTGCGCGCCGCCGGCTCCGCTGGAAAAGAAAGACACGCCTAAATTCTACACGCGCCGAGAAAAGATGCTGCGCGGCATCCCGCGCCGTCTGACGGCGGACGCGCAGTGCGGAAAATTCACGCGCAGAGTGGAGAGTTCACGCGCAGCGCGGTAAGTTCGTGCACGCGTCGCGTGGTGTTGAGCTGATCGAACAAGGAGAAGGCACGTTCAGCTGAGCGCTCTACACAGAAAATCAACGCACAAAATTTCACGTTTCTGTGTTTGGATTCAACAAAAAGGCTTTCACGCTTTCTGGAGCGTTTGTGTTCTTGGCAGCGGCCTTCCACGAAAACAAAGGACCTACTTTTGCTCTTTTTCATTGGTGGCGCAGATTCTTTCTTGGAACCCCTGGAGGCGACGGACGAAGCGGCGGAAGTGACGCTTGTCGTCTGTTTCCGGAGCGACGGCTTCACGACGTCGGCGTCCTCGTCTTCTGTGCTCTTTCTCTTGGTTCCCTGAATTGTATCCAGGTACCAAATGCCAGGTGCTGAGATCCTGTCCACAAACTGGTGCGAGATTTGGGGCTCTCTTGACAAAGTCACACAAGCAGAAGGGAGTGTGGTGAAAATCGGTTCATTCGGAAAGTTTCAGATTACGCACTGCGTGTGCTGCTGTCGATGTGGATGGAACTGGAGCGGTCGAAGTCGATGGTTTCGGACTAGACTCCTCGGCCAATCGGGACGCAGCTCGAATCGCTGCTGCTCCTGCGAACAAGAACACTTTCCAGTGCAGACAAACGCTCGCCGTGTTGCGACTGAAGCTTCACAATCTGTGTCACGTGGTTCTCCTTGTAGTTTTCCCGCCGTGAAAAGCAATCAACAAGAACACTGACAGTGTTGAGACGCGACGCCCTGATGCCACAGTCTAGTCTTGACACTTGGAAGACTTTACCCGTGAGAGGCGCCGCGGGTTTCTCTGGTTCCTTGTTCCTTTTGGCGAACAGGGAACCCGTCTGAATACCGCCTCCGCTTCCGTTGTCGTCCTTCAGAACGAACGCGCCCAATGTTTGCTGCTTCGAAAGCGCTGTGGGCGCGTCCGGCTTTGCGTTCGGGTCTGGCTTCGAGTGGAACTTGATGAAGGACAATCCGTACGCCAATTTCTGAAGAAAGACAACGCTTGCTTGAAACAAGCTTCTCAACACAAATATTTGTGGTGGGGAGCGTGCAGACGACCTTGGCCTCAGGTTGATGAAGTGACCTTGACGTACCTTGTTGTCAGGCTGGGTACACACGACTTTGACCTGCCTTGTTGTAAGGCTGGGTACACACGACCTTGACGTACCTTGTTGTCAGGCTGGGTACACACGACCTTGACGTACCTTGTTGTAAGGCTAGGTACACACGACCTTGACGTACCTTGTTGTAAGGCTAGGTACACACGACCTTGACGTACCTTGTTGTCAGGCTGGGTACAGACGACCTTGACGTACCTTGTTGTCAGGCTGGGTACAGACCTTGACGTACCTTGTTGTAAGGCTGGGTACAGACGACCTTGACCCGATCCCACTTCTCCCCGACGGCGGTCTGGTTGAAGGCGTCCGCTGCGAACATGCGCACTTTGTTGAGGTTCGATCCGCCGCGCGCTTCCATCGGCGTCATGAAGACTGACGCTTGCAGCAGCACCTGTCAACCACGCCCACTCCTCAGCATTTGGCGGACAAAGAATGCCGTGTGTAACCACACGTACAGGTACACGACGCGATGCACGCGAGAAATTTGACGTTTACGTGTGGCACAAAGGCATTTTGCCCAACCTCGCTGCTGGGAGTGGTATTTGTTGTGTTCATGTGACTTCTGTTTTTCAAGGTACCGTATCCACCTGTTCACATTCCCGCACCCAAGTGTAACACTTCACCTGGTGGGGCCATACTTGCCACACAACATGTGGGACAGATTCACCACACCAACTGATGAGGCCAAATTTACCTTGAAGTCGTCATTTCCTCGAGCGACGAGAATCTCGACGAACGCGGACCCTTCGTTGCCGACGTCGACCTGTCGAATCTCGCTCGCTCGCTCCAGCTGCGGAAAGAGAACCAGAGCTGAAGAACAAGAACACCCGCCGGTGTTCATACACACACACACACACACACACACACACACACACACACACACACACACAACGGCTCCTGCCTCACACCCAAAATAGGAAATTCAATCCAAAGGCTGGATTCTGTCTGTGGTCTGGCGGAATTCGAGCACAGTCATTTCTCTGAAGACGACTGGCACGTGCGAACAACATCACGTGATTTTCCTGACAACACGCACACTTGCGCACACACCCTTCCACGCCCCACAAACAGGGCCGATTCTCCCCTCAAAATGGGCGTTTGGTACCTGGAGAGTCACCGTGGCTTGTTTGTCTCCCTCGGCGCATTTCCACTTGCTCGTCCCCTCTGGTTTCAGCAAGTTGTTCGCTGGAAATTTCTGAAAAGAGAAGGACGCGAAGGCCTGAGAGGTTTGCAGGGTCGTGTGTAGTGATATCACAAACACACTGGTTGGTATCTCGGGTGAGACTGGCTCGGTGGCGTGAATCTCTTGCTTTATCGAGTACACAGTAGTGCCACCTGACAAGCGGTGGTTCTAATTTCACAGCTGGTGTGTCACACCACACTCCTCCCCCACCAGGGGGTGCTGGCCTCATTGGCCTTTACAACCAATTTTAAATATTCTAAATATTTTTACAATAAATATTTATATACATTAGATAGGGAATAGATGCTTAATATCAATT